>Ga0118677_10001915_pt1 | contig 43034 bp, 33 predicted proteins | sample AliMusrvi5mmetaG_FD_86154 | JGI IMG/M metagenome (GOLD analysis project Ga0118677, IMG submission 86154)
AAAGCACTGGCAATCTGCACTCTCCTGTCCTGTCCCTCATCTTTTATCTTCTTTTTGGCCATCTCTTTCTTAATTGTGCATGTTTAAAAGAAAATTTACGCTATCCCCTCTAACCCTGCTATATCTCTGCATCAGGAATCGCACGAACGACCTGATCGAGATAGAGTTTGATTCCTTCAACTATCGGCTGATGCCCCTTCTTTTTATTTTTTTCCGGCATAATGACAATCCAGGACCTTTCATCTTCTGAAAGCGAAACATCCATAAGATGACCATTCAGTTCACCCTCATTGCCGCTTTCATCAATAAAAGTAACCCTTATATATTTTCCGACATGCCTTAAATACTGCCTGGGCAGTACAATCGGCTCACCAAGACCGGGAGATGAAACAACCAGATCAAAATTTTCGCCAATCAGTTCAAGAAGTTCATCATCACCCTCAAATCGCTCCCGAATCCTTCTGCTAAGATACGCGCACTGATGAATTCGAATACCATCATCAGCATCAACAAGTATCTCTATTTTCCGGTGCCGCTCACTACCTTTAATCGTAACGTCAACAAAATAAGCTCCTTCACCCCTTGTACCAACCGACTCAGCAATAATCTGGAGAACACAATTTCTGATGCGCTCTTGCATGAAAACCCCGCCAAAACGTTTTTATTGAAAACAAAAAAGTGGGGAACCCCCACTCTCAGATAAAGATAATGCCATACGCCTTCAAATCAAGTGGATCAATGTACAAAAAAACCTGTCAACAGCAAAAAATCCTTATTTTCCCCCTTGACGTTCTTTGTCCTTGAGATGACTTTCAATCACTTCATAATCAGCCTCCACAATCTGCTTCCCCGTCGAAAATGATCCTGAAGCCCTCTCTGAACGCCTGGGACTCTCTCCGCTAAAAAAATGCACTCCTATCTTCAACACACGCATAATCATACGAATGGCCAAAAAGAAAACAATAACAAAAAGAATAAATTTCAACATCGCAATTAAAGATAAGCAGTCAACAGTGGGCAGTCAGCAGGGAAGAGGGTCGGCAGTAGGCAGTTTGCGGCTCGCAGTTGGGAGTTTTCTTCCTGCCGAATGCAAACTGCCCACTGCCTACTGCCAACTACTCAGTTCTGAGTAAAGCAAGCAGCCTTCCTTCATTAACCCGATACTTGAACGCCTGAACCCCATCAACAAAAATAACCGGGATTTTAAGGCCAAACTCATCAAGCAGTTCCGGATTCCGGGAAATATCTATTTTTTCAAGATCGAATGCGATTTCAGCATTAACCTTCCGCAACACCTCCATCGCCTCATCACACAGACAGCACTCCGGTTTACCATACAGCGTCACTGTATGCCGTTTGACCGTCATGATTTAAGCAACTCCTTCGCTACCGGCTCACTGAGCCTTTCAAGTACAGTCTCAAGCGAAATGGTCGTCTGTTCAGAGGTAACAAGATTCTTCAACGCATACAACCCGGTCTCAACTTCACTTGCACCTATAAAAAGAGCGTACGAGGCCTTTATCCTGTTTGCCTCCCTCATCTGCGCTTTCATACTTCTTGCAGCCAGATCTATTTCCGTCATAATACCACCCTTGCGTAACCGGTAAGCAACCTGCAAACCATGATCCGAAAGCTCCTGATTCTGAACAATAACATATACCATCGGGCCGCGATGATCAAAGGCAGCAAAAAGACCCTGTTTTTCCATCGTCATGAGCAGCCTCTCAATGCCCACCGCAAACCCTGAAGCCGGCACATCTGAAGAACTGCCAAGTTCCCTGGCAAGACCATCATATCGCCCACCACCGCCTATGGCATCCTGTGCACCAAGCTCTGAGCTGGTCACCTCAAAAGCCGTATTACAATAATAATCAAGCCCCCGGACAAGCCTGTGATCAATTTCATAAACAATCCCACGTTCACCCAGGTAAAAAAGCACCTTCTCAAAATCCTCAACAGCAGCAGCATTGAGATAATCGTACAACCTGGGAGCACCGGCAACTATTTCCTGGATATCAGGATTTTTTGAATCCAGAATCCTGAGCGGATTTTTTTCAAGCCTCTCCTTCGATGCCTCATCAAGCACATCCCGAAAGGGGGCAAAATAACCCTGTAATGCCTCTCGGTAACGAAGGCGATCTTCCGTACCGCCAAGGGTATTAACCCTAAGCTTCAAACCATGAAGACCAAGCGACTCAAAAACCTGCATCATCAGCGTCATAACTTCAGCCACAGCTGCAGGTGAAGAGACACCGATCAGCTCAGCCCCGAACTGGGAAAACTGACGCTGCCTTCCGGCCTGAGGCCTCTCTTTACGAAACAACTCGCTTATATAATAAAGCTTGTGCACAGGCGCCATCGACAGCAGATTTTTCTGAAGCGCAGCTCTCATAACGCCCGCAGTCATCTCAGGGCGCAAGGTCAGAGAACGCCCCTTCGGGTCAGGCAAAAACGTAAACATCTCCTTTCCTACAATATCCGTCGTCGAACCTATTCCTCTCTGAAATAGCTCGGTATACTCAAAAACCGGCGTACGTATCTCACTGAACCCGTAAAGGGATGCAAGAGAGTGCACGATTCCTTCAACATACTTCCACTGGGCGGCTTCCTCAGGAAAAACATCCCTCGTGCCCTTGACAGCCTGGTACTGCGACATACAATAACAATCCTCTACTGGTAAATATTATATCTGAGGTAAATCCTTTTCCCCTTCCCTGAAAATCTCAATAATCTCTACAGGAGAAGTTGAAAGAAGAAGACTCTGACGAAAATCATCCCGGCCTGCGAGTTTGGTAATCCGGCCAAGAAGCTTCAAATGTTCAGCAAGCATCTCTTCCGGAGTCGCGAGAAGAAACACTATACGAACTGGCTCCTGATCAATAGAATCGAAATCCATCTCATTGCTGAGCGTTGCAAAAGCAAGAACCGGTTCCGAGACCCCTCCGGTTTTCGCATGGGGCAGAGCTATACTCTTGCCGATCCCTGTCGACATCTCATGCTCACGCTGAAGCACATCCTCCCGAAGCCTGCCGATATCATCCACCCCGTCATGACCCTCAACAAGAGCAAGCATTTTTTCAATAACCTGACTTTTCCGGGCCAGCTGAAGATTCAAAGCAATATATTTTTCAGAAAGAAGAGCTGCAATGTTCATTATTTCAACCTTTTGCGGTTAATACTCCCCGACCATGGGAAAATGTTGCCTACAACGTAAACGGATAATATAAAAAAACATTTATCCATCCTTCAGCTGTTGGCAATTGGCAATCGGCAATTGGCAATCGGCAGTCGGCAGTCGGCAACACTATGTTCAAAGGTGAAACGCAATAAAATAGATAAAGGGCGAAACAAACATGATGGTGTCAAAACGATCAAGAACTCCACCATGACCGGGAATCAAACCTGAAGAGTCCTTTACACCAGCATCTCTTTTAAACATCGATTCTATCAAGTCACCTGCCGGACTCGCCAGGCCGATCAACAACCCGGTCAAAAGCGCTGTCTTTAAGGGCAGCTGCGGAACAAAACTCCCGTAGACCATCGATGCAGTTACACTTCCTGCAAGCCCGAACAAAAATCCCTCCCATGATTTATGAGGGCTCAGGCGCTCAAACAATTTTCGATGGATAAATCTTCCACCGAGCGTACTCCCTCCGAAATACGCAAAAATATCAGCCGCCCAGACACAAAAAAACATAAGAAAAACAAGAATTTCACCTTTTCCATCTCCTGCCCCAAGGCGAAGTTTCAACAGTGACCCAAAAGAAAGATTGACATAGAGCAGTCCGGGAAATATCGCCCCCAGATTCAATAGGGGAGATCCATCTTTCAAAAACAGCTCCATCACCAGAAAAGCGATAACAACACCAAGCAAAAGCTCCCACGGCTCTGCAAACGGATGAAAAAAATTAACCTGAAAAAGCAGCGTTATCCCGAGCACAATCCAGAGTGCAGGAGGATGAGCCTTATGCCGTGCAAGACGATGAAATTCAAAAACCGCCAGAAGAGCCAGGAGTGTAAAAAAACAAAAAAACCAGACGCCGCCCAGCTTGATCAGCCAGAGCAGAAGGGGAATACCCGCAAGAGCCACAATGACCCTCTGCAATAAATTAACGCTTAACAGCTTGCCCATACATTCATAATAAAAAATCTGACCTGCATCATTATCAACCCTTTTTTTCGACAACTTCCATCTTCGGAGAAAATTCAGCCGAAAACCTTCGAACCACCATCACAAACAGCAACAGACTCACTCCGACTAACGGCCACCACCACAATGCCTTAAACAAAAAATCCGGATGAACCTGACTGACCGGATCCATGGGTTCTATAAACAAGAGAAGAAGGAGAGCCGCAAAATTGTTTAAAAAATGAACACAAAACGGCACACCGAGATTACCTGTTTTGCTGTAAATATAGCCAATATACCACCCCAGCAAACAGAGAGGAACAAGATTTGCCGCACTCAGATGAAAAAAAGCAAACACGCAGCCTGTTAAAAGAACAGCTCCTCCCGACGACATGGAACGGCTGTAATTCTGCTGGATATAACCCCTGAAAAGCAACTCCTCACACACTGCGGGAATAACAGCAAGAACAAAAACCACTGAAAAAAACTCCGGGGCAGATCGCACCAGAGCAAGCTCCCTTATAAACAACTCCATTGTATCACGCTGCCGGACCACTTCTGCCCCCGCAGCCCCAAGTGAAGGCCAGAGATAGACATCCTGAAGAGCAGTAATGGTATAGAGCAGCGGCTGAAGAAAAAAAATACCGCAAACCGCCAAACCGGCTTCGCCTATGTTGAAATCCCTGCGTATCCCTAAAAAAGCAAGACTCTCCAGAGAAAAAGGATTTTTCCTGCGAGTATGCCAGGCAGCAAGCACAACAACCGGCAGAGCAAGCACAACAATCTGTCCAACAGCCTGTATGATTCGAATTGAAGGGAGCATGCTCCGGTCAATATGCAACAGGGAAACACCCGCATGTCCGGTGCTGCTTACAAACGAAAAAAGCACAGCACCCATAAGCGGGTAAAGAACCATAACGCCTATTAAAAAAAACGTATTGCCGAGAAATGAGAGACGCCCCGGCACAAAAGGATCAAAAGAAGAAACTGGCCGCATTGATTATATATATCCGTTACAATGAATTTCTCGGAATGTGATACTTTATCGTTTTGAACCCCTAAAATTCAGGTTCCTGTCAATGAATATCCTGATATTTGATGCAACACCGCACTGGTCCGGCGGAGCAAACAGAATACTGTTATACAGTAAAGAGCTGAAAAAACATGGACATCGTGTAACAGTCTGCTGTTTACCGGAAAGCGGACTTTCGAAGCGTCTCCCGCAAGAAAACATTCCGGTCTGCGTGATTAATCCAAAATATGATCTCAACCTCCTTATCATCCCGAAACTTATACAGCTTATAATAAAGAACAACATTGACGTTATAGACATCTGTTCACCAAAATTTTATTGGGTTGCGGCTCTAGCCGGCAGGCTAGCAAAAAAAACAGTCATGCTCACCCGCAACGTCCCTTACCGCAAAAAAGGAGTGAAACTGCTTGTCAATAAAATCCTCTACCTGAAACTGGTTGACCATATTGTGGCCGTTTCAGATAAAATCAAACGTGAACTCATAGAAGATTTTAACATCCCCGACCCAAAAATAACAGTTATTTATGACGGAATAGATCTCCTCCGGTTTCCTGCGCAAAAACCGGGCGACACTGGAACTAACCTTGAACCTTATAGAGCCGCAGTGATCAGCCGGCTCGACGAAAACAAAGGTCTGGAATGTTTTATCAATGCAATCCCGAAAATAACTCAACAAATCAGCCCGATCCTTTTTATTATCGCAGGAACAGGCAGTATTGAAAAACAACTCAAAGAGCTGACAAAAAAACTCAACCTGTCCGATAAAGTAACGTTTACCGGCTTCAGAGAAGATATCCCCGAAATACTCTCCGGAGTTGATATAACCATTATGCCCTCACCCGAAGAAGGCATGTCCATGAGCGCACTGGAATCCATGGCATCATGCAGGCCGGTAGTTGCAACATCAGGCAGCGGACTGGCCGATATAATCGTCAATAAAAGATCAGGCATGATTGTAAAACCCGACGACGGCAACGAACTCGCAAATGGTGTTGTAAAGTTATTACAATCTGATTATAAACAGGCAGGACGAGAGGCCAGAAAGATTATCGAAGAGAAGTTTTCACTCCAAAAAGTCGTTACCCGATACGAGCTCCTGATTAAAACCATAACAAAGTAATTCTCCTCTCACCGCAAAGGCATGAAACCGAAAAAAAAAGATCATACAGCATTCCGGGAGCGACTGGCAAAAACGCTCCAATTCTTCGCAAAACGCCGGCAGTCATCGCCCATCCCTGAAAAACCGCCCGAAAGCGTCGTTATTCTTGCAAGAGAGTGCTACGGCGACTGTATAATGCTCACTCCTCTTATCGGTACCCTGCGAAGAGAATATCCCTCTCTCTCCATATATATCATCGCCTTCAGCCGGATTATCTTCAACTTTTTCAGTGCGGACCCGAATGTTACCGCCGTCTACCATGCCAAAAGGGAGATGAAACGCTACTACAACGAGATCCTGACCAAAAAATTTGATATTCTGTTCAATCCCAAAGATCACCCATCCACACACTTTCTCATTCAGTCACTGCTCATCAACGCCCGCCACAAAGTTGGTCACTACAACCCCTATCACGAAGGCCTCTTCGACCAGCTTATCACGATGGGTCCCGGTACACACGAATCAGAAAAAAACCTGTCGCTCCTCCAGGTTATCAATACCGCCGCCCTTCAACAACCCTGCAAACCATACCTGCCACCCATGCCGGTATCCCCCGAAACCGCAACATTCCTGTCAACCCTCATTCCCGGCAGCTACATCGGTATAAACATCAGTGCAGGCCATATAGGCGGACACCGCACCACACAGCAATGGGCCGGACTTATCCAGGATTTCCCGAACGAAACATTCATAATCCTTTCAGCCCCTCAGGATTTAGAACAAAAGCGACAGCTTGAAGAACCCCACACCAACGTGCTGCCATCCCCGTCAACACGAAACATTTACGAGGTGGGCGAAATTGTCAAACAGCTTAAACTGCTCATCACCCCCGACACTTCCCTTGTCCATATAGCTTCATGCTACAACACACCCATCATAGCTCTCTACCGCAAACGCCTCGCTGATCGAACCCAATTCGGCCCATTAAGCACCCGGCAGGATATAATTATATCTCCAACACCCGACGTCATCGATATTGATACGTCAGATGTAGCCACTGCACTACACAACATGCTAATACTGCTGAGTACCGATTAGGGATGAGTCGGCACTGGGTAGTGGGCAGTCGGCAGTCGGCAGTCAGCACTCCTCCCCATCTTCCCTGCCCATTGCCTATTTCCCACTGCTGACTGCTCACTGCCCACTGCTGACTACCCAGTGCCCACTGCCGACTGCCCACTGCCTGCTGCAAACTGCCTACTGCCCACTGCCGACTGCTCACTGATTTCACTGCTGACTGATTATTCCGATTTATACGTTATATTAAAGGCCACTATAAACAAAACACGATCAGGGAGCTTATGAAGGCTGGGATATTGATGAGAATGCTGCGGTACATGACCCCATCAAAAGGTAAAATCATTTTGGTTGTCATTGTCAGCGTCCTGACCTCGTTGTTCAGTGTTGTATCGATTTACTCCATTCTTCCTCTCCTGAATGCAGTTTTTTCTTCAGGCCCTGCAGCTCCTCAATCCACAGCAGTACAAACTTTTCAGGAAAAAAATAAAAACACTCAATTAAGCCCGGATGCTAAATCATCCACGTCTGCAACACAGCCGGTGCCGCTCTCAAAAAATGTCACCAGTGCAGAGAAATTGAAAACCTGGGCGCTGATGGAATTCCAGCGAATGTTCGATGCCCCGACCAAACAACTTGCGCTACTGAAAATCTGCTTCTTTCTGATTCTTGCTTTCGCCCTGAAAAACTTCTTCATCTACCTCAACGGACAGATTATTTTCCGGATACAGACCAAAACAGCAAAAAAACTCAGAGACGAAGTATTTCACAGTATCATCGAAATGCATCTCGATTACTTTAATAAAAATCGCGTTGGCAATCTGATGAACTACGTCAATAACGACGTTGAAAACGTCAACAACAGCATAAGTTCAACATTTGTCAATTTTCTGCAGAACCCCTTTTCAATCTTTGTCTATATCGGAGTGCTTCTCGCGCTCAGCTGGAAGCTGACCCTTTTTGCATCTGTCACCTCTCTGTCGATTTTTTACGTTATCAACTTTATGGGCCGCAATATCAAAGGCCTGGCCCAGAACTTCCAGACTAAAATGGGAGACATGAACTCCGTTCTGCAGGAAAAGTTCAACGGCATAAAAGTTATCAAGTCAACGGCTTTTGAGGGAATTGAACTCGCAAAGTTCATGTCATTCACCAATGACTTCAGGCAGTTGAGCATAAAGATGTCAAGGATTCGTAATATTATCAGTCCGCTCAACGAAACACTGCTCATTGCCGCCATTGCCATGGTACTCTGGTTTGGAGGCCTCCAGGTATTTGAAGGCTCAATGACTGCCAATGAACTGCTCGTATTTGCTTTTACCCTCTACTCTACCATGGGTCCCATAAAAATGCTGGGTGATGCAAATTTATCAATTCAAATGGGTATGATCTCAGTTGAACGCCTTTTCGAAGTACTCGATACAAACACCAACGTTACCAATGGCACCCGCCCGATAACAAGCTTTGCACACAACATCACGTTTGAAGATGTCTGTTTTAAATACAACAAAGAACCTGACGCGCAAAATGTTCTAAACCACGTCTCCTTTGAAATAAAGAAAGGTGAAATGGTCGCTCTTATCGGTCAGTCCGGCTCCGGTAAATCCACTGCTGTTGATCTCCTCCTGCGCTTTTATGATGTCGATTCAGGACGTATCACCATTGACGGCACTGATATCCGTGAATTCGACTATAAACAGCTCCGCCAGATGATCGGTATAGTCAGTCAGGAAGTGATTCTGTTCAATGACAGTATCGAACAGAATATCGCTTATGGTGTCCACAACGAAATCAACCATACACGAATAGAACAGGCAGCAAAACTTGCGAATGCGCACGAATTTATTCAGGATAAACCGGAACAATACCAGACCATGATCGGGGACCGCGGACTTCAGCTTTCAGGAGGCCAGCGGCAGCGAATTGCAATTGCCAGAGCTATGGTGAAAAACCCTGAACTGCTCATCTTTGACGAAGCGACCAGCGCTCTTGACAACGAATCCGAAAAAATTGTACAACAGGCCATTGACAACGCCATGGAAAACCGGACAGCACTTGTGGTAGCTCACCGCCTCTCCACCATTAAAAACGCTGACAAAATCATCGTCATGGAACGAGGCAACGTTATGGAATCCGGAAGCCATCAAGAGCTAATCGAAAAAAATGGGGTCTATAAAATGCTCTATGACATACAGTTTGCGGTCAAACCACCAGCAACTGAGCTCCAGACAGCCTGACCAACAACCCCGGCCTATACAGTTCATGCTCATAACAACCATCTTGCTGATCCTTTTGACTGCAGCTGCTTTACTCGCTGTATTACTTTTAATTGCGCGTTATAGAAAGCATCTCAAAAAAAAAATCGAACGCCGAAGTCGCGAAACCTGGGCAATCGGTATCTATAAAGGTACTTCTCCAATAAACCTCTTACCTCCTGATGACATTCGCAACCCGATACTCAGCGCAAAAGATGTCACAGACATCAAAGCTCGCTTCGTTGCGGACCCGTTCATGTTAAGCAACACGAACGGATACCACCTCTTTTTTGAAGTACTTAACGACCAGCGAAACACCGGCGAAATCGCTTATGCTTTCAGCAGCAACGGTGAGCAATGGCAATATCGCAACATCGTCCTCAAAGAGCGCTTTCACCTCTCATACCCCTATGTTTTTTTCTTTGAAAACCGCTATTACATGATTCCGGAGTGCAACGATTCAGGAGGTATACAGCTTTACGAAGCGCTGCATTTCCCTGACAGCTGGCAGCACCTGGCAACCCTCATAAAAAGCACCGGCCGCTCGTCTGCACTGGTAGACCCCTCCATTATCCATTACCAAAGCAGGTGGTATCTCTTCAGCTACGCCCCGAAAACCAAAAACCTTCATTTGTTTACTTCCAAAACGCTGACCGGATCATGGAAAGAGCATCCCAAAAGCCCTGTTATTTCCAACAGTCCCCACTATGCACGTCCCGCGGGAAGAGTAATCCTTTATAAAGGTACCATCTTCAGATATTCTCAGGATGAAATCCCGAATTACGGTACCAAAGTCTGGGCATTCAGGATTACGGAACTGACAGAACAAACCTATAATGAAGAGGCTGCTGCAGTGGAACCCGTAGTGCAGCCGGGGAATGAATGGTGGAACAAGGGCGGCATGCATACTGTTGATCCTCACCAGTGCGCATCAGGGGAGTGGATGGCCCTTGTCGATGGGTTCACGATAAACCCATAAACTTCAATACAACAAATTCGGCCGTTTTCGCTTATAATGGGTTTCGTAGAGCTTGGCATGCTGCATAAATTTGTAAAACGCATGCAAGACGGCAAAGATAAAGCCAAGAGTGCCATCTAAAAAACCTTTCTTCAGAAAATAAATCTTAACGAATTCCCCAACGGGCCGGAAGAACAGAACAAACAATGAGAAACTTCTGTTTTTCTCTTGAAAGCGAGCCTGTTCAAGGGTTGTATAACGGTTTATTTTTTCAAGGTAAGACTCTAACGATTCAACATGATAATGCAAAAGAGCCATACTTTTGTTTTTTGGATCAATCATAAAATCCTTCCCTTTCAGCGTAATAACCCCGCCATGTACATGTGTCTCATACGTTGCGCAATCTTTTTTCCAGAACCGTTTATCAATTCTTCGATACATGCAGCGCAACGGCTTCCCTAACACAAAATCCTGTTTTGGAAAGGACAATGTTGTATAACCATCCTTGTTATCAGTGAACTCCTTTAAATAGTACCATAATTTGTCAGGGACAATTTCATCCGCGTCAATGACCAGCAGCCACTCAGAGGATATTTGAGCATGAGCCCAATTGCGTGCAATTTCAGCATACCCTGACCTTTCATAATAAATGACCTTACACCCATATTCCTGTGCAATAGAAACTGTTTCATCGGTTGAGTACATATCACATACAATAATCTCATCAGCCTTATCAAGGGCTGCAAGACATTGACGCAATACTCTTTGCGCATTGTAGGTATTTATCACCACAGATATGGTTGCCATCAGACACAATTATTATAAGTTATAACAAACCCGATCAGCAGTATGAAAATGTTCATGCATCGAAACAGGCAACTCAATCAGAAAATAAACTAACTGCAGTTGCACTAAGTCGTCAACAACATCCAGTAAAAAAAATGGTGTTGATTTTGGCATCAACAGGCAAAACCATCTGACCTCAATCATCTGTATCAATTATAACGGCAAAAATAACTTATACGCATTTTTTTACGCATTATCATCAAAAACCCATAAGAATGTTTCCAGAGCAACTTATTATATTAAAAAACTACATTCTCCGGGTATACATTATACCACTAGACCAGTTAATGTATCGAACAAATCATCTGCATTTGATAAATACTTCCAGTATGCAGAATTTTTCAGCGTAGCAATGTGAATGGTTAAGTGAACTAATCCCTAAAGACAACGATGAACGTATTTAAAAAAATTTATTTAAAAACAAAAAATAGAAACCTATATGATCTGTTGAAGCAGAATAAACTATTTGAAGAATTTAATCAACAGTATTTAGAAAGTTGTCAAGCGCAAAATTTATTTAAATACAATATTGATATCGCCAATCCCCTTTCCTTCAAACACAGCGGCAATGCCGGCGATATAATCTATTCTTTACCGACAGTTTTTGCGCTTTCAAAAGGATTCCCTGCGGATATATATCTTCACTTAAATCAACCCGCAAAATATGACGAAATAAGAGGCAATCATCCGCTTAAAAATGTAATGCTTGATAAGAATATGTTCTCCATGCTATCCCCTTTATTACTTTCACAAGACGGAATAAGAGAGTGCAAAGCATACAACCTTGATAACGTGCATTACGACCTTGATATTATACGGAAAGCGCCTATAAAACTTGATAGAGGCAATATTGTTCGATGGTATTTTCTTTTATTTGGAGTTACTGCAGATTTAAGTAAGCCATGGCTTTTTGTTGAGCCGGATTACTCTTTTTCCGACTATATAATGATTGCAAGAAGTGCCGGCTATCACTCCCCCGGGATTGACTACTCCTTCATAAAGAAATACAAAAAGGTGGTTTTTGTTGGAATAAAAGAGGAGTTTTATGAGATGAGGAAAATATTGCCCTCTATTGAATATCATCAGGTTTCTGATTTCCTTGAACTTGCAAAATCTATTGCCGGATCCATGTTTATTATAGGAAATCAATCTTTCCCCTTTTCGATAGCTGAGGCATTAAAGGTAAGACGTGCACTCGAACAATTTTATATTTGCCCAAATGTCAATGTTGAAGGCAGTAATGCCTACGACTTCTGCTTTCAGCCGCAATTTGAAATGATTGTTGATAAACTCTATCAGCAGGATGATAACGGCCTGAATAAACAAAATGACCATTCGGATGAATTGTGAATTGTTCATTGTTGGCAATCTCGCAACAGAGAAAGTTCTGCAACCAGGCTTTCAGAACTGGTTTTCCACGAAAAGTTCTCAGCACGCTCTTTTGCAAGCAGCCCGAGTTTGTTTCGAAAAAGAGCATCATCCCGCAACATCTTAATCCTGTCAGCCCACTCTTCCGGTTTATCGGGTGAAGCAAAAAGGGCAACCCCATCCATCACTTCAGTCATAGCCGGTCGCGAACTGCAGATAGAGGGCGTACCAAGCATCGCAGCTTCAAGAGGAGGCAGACCGAACCCTTCGTAAATGCTTGGAAAAACCAAAGCAAGAGCCTTACTGACCACAAAACCTGTCTCTCGATCTTTCAAACGCCCTAAAAAATGGACCCGTTCCTGAATTTGCATATCAGTGACAAGCGACCGTGCCCTTTTGTTCCCTCCAATCATAACAAGATTAATGTCATTGATTGATGAATCGAGCATGGCCTTAAAAACGACTTCAATGTTTTTATGCCGGTCAAATGAACCTAAATAAACAATAAACTTACCATTTGGCAAGGTAATAGAGTTTTTTTCAGCAACAGGAAGGGTTGTAACGCCGTTGTATATTACACTGATGGCATCAATGGGTATGTCCAATAACCTGGCAATATCATGCGCACTTGATTGACTTATAGTCAATACCTTATCAGCCTGCCGGGCAATCGACTTGAGCCTGATCTCAAAATCCCTGGCAATCTCGTCAAAAATATCAGGAAACAGTAGCGGGATAACATCATGAATAAGGATGCAGCAGGGATGGGGTAACTTTTCAGGACACCACTGAATCGCAGAGTAAAAGAAAACGTTTTGGGATATACTTTTTTTTGGCTTCAGCCCACAACCTGACGACTGCAACCGGAGTTGTTTGAGAAGTTCACGTGATACCCGACCAACTCCCCGAGGATCTTCAATAGCTTTTTTATGAAACTTTATATTAACATCATCAATGGGAATATCAATATAGTGACGCAACCTTGCGTTAAACGGTATTGTCTGATTGTTTCTAAACGTTTCAATAAGTCTCTTCAACCTGCCCATAGTATTGGCCTTTGTCTACACTATGCCCAATATTCCCATCATTACAAGGGTATTTCATGATAAGCTCATCAAACTTCGCGATAACCATCTCAGGAGTCAACATCATCCGGCATGGCTCCTTTTTCCACCGGATGGAGCGGCTCTTGCATCCGACATCCCAGCAGGGATAGCAGGCGAGGCCTTCCGGCTCAATAACCTCATACTTCCGATAATATTTCAACCGTGATTCTGCAAGCACACCACCTGTGAAAATAGCTAAAAACGGGATATCCGATAATCCGGCTATATGACATGCACTGGTATCTGTACTGATAACATACTTCCCCAGCTTCAAAGCCTCAATATACTCCTGAACGGAACTTGTCTTTCCAACAAGATTGACTGCGTTTTTTCCGCAGAGATATGAACTATCCTTTGTCCCGACAAAAAGGGGGACAAATCCCCTTCTCTCAACTGCTTCTATAAGTGATGGATAGTATTGTTCCCACCAGCTCCTGGCCGGGTTCGATGCCATCAGATTGAATGTCACAAACGGTAAATCCTCACGCCACCCACCTGCACGAAGCATCTCGATGACTCTCTCCTTTGCTTCAGGATACTCAGGCATGGGTAGCGATGTATAGTCACTACTCAAACCGAGCTTTCTTGTAAATGCAATATGCCGATGCACCTTGTTATCCTCTTTCGTTTCTGCAAAAGGACCACTAAAATTCATCTCCATGTCAATGAGATTGTAGATGGTCGACTTATTGATCGGAACAGGGAGTGGTGAATATTTTTTCCCGTCCGGAATTGGATAAATCTCATCAAAAATGCTGAATCCAACCATCATCGCAATGTTTCGCTTATAAGTAAAAAGCACAAGCTTACGATCAGGGTATCGTTCACGAAGCTGACGAAACGAGGCAGTCAACATAAGTAAATCCCCTATACCATCGTCACGGATGATGACAATCGCATCGCGGTATGCATCAAAATCGAATGAAATGCGCTGTATTCGAGATCCGGAAAGCTCCCGAATCTGGCTATGCCACCTTTCTCGAAGCAAAACCCTGTCCGCCTCACCTTTACGCCAATCCCTTGTTGAGCCCTCAAAATGAAACAGTTCAGCTTTAGGCTCATAAAGGATTATAAATCCTGCCTGACGTAATCGCATACAAAAATCAGTATCCTGAGCCTCCTCAAAAAATTCCTCGCTTAATTGAAACCGATCGTACACATCATGGCGCATCGCAACACAAGCAAAAGTTACGCCTGGAACAATAGAGGCCACGTTTGCCGCTGGCAGATCGGACGGCTCATTACGAAATATATGGTAACCATTTTCCTGCTCATCATACTCTATACCTGCATGCTGAATCGTTCCATCTGCATTAAGAAGCTTCGCCCCGACAATGCCAACCCGCCTGTCTTCGAGAGGAGCAACAAGTGCATCGAGCCATCCTGGTTTAACAATCGTATCGTTATTAAGTAAAACGAGATACTCACCAGAAGCATGTGTCCATATAAGGTCGTTATAATTTTTGGAAAAAAAGTAATCCCGGAACCAGACTATACGGATATTCTTATATTTCCTGACTGCTTTGCGGTAGAATGCAACAACCTGCTTATCTTTGGTACCAGTATCCCCGATAACTATTTCTATCGTGTGTTTTCCGCAATATTTTTCCAAGGATTCAATACAGGGATAAATGAGATGGTATGCGTCTTTCGAGAGGATAGCGATCGTTACAAGACCCTTCTCATAATCATTCACAACTGGATAACCAACCGACATAACACTGCCTTTCGGGTTATGTCTCGTCTCAGTTTGTCGCTTTCGCTGATACCTTCTCAGGGCAAAATTCAGACCATCGAATCCATTTACCCAGTATTCTTTCCACAATAATAAATGGCGGAAGTTTCTTGATCGTTTTCTGAAAGAATTTGAGAGTTTACGGATAGGCTTGATCATTTGTGATGCTCTAAAATCCCGAACGGTATATGAATAATTAAAAAGCAAGAAGTACGAATACGTACCTGCATTGTTTTAAAGGATACGGAACAATAACAACAACATATAATAATCTGCTAAAAAAAAAGAAAAAAGCCGATAATGCTTTTCCTTTAAGTTGTTATCATGAAATTGATAAGCCGATTTTGCAGTTACAAAAGTTTCTTCATTCAAAACAGTGTATGAGGGTGTCAGACATAACTGTTTCCATTAATACACTCTCCGGATAACTTTTTAATACAATGACACTACCCATACCCAAATGAGAAGCATCTGTAGACTGCACGTTTTATTTTTTCACGGCACTGAGCCAGCCATTCACCTCTTCAACATCACTTGCAGATAATATCCCAGTACTGTCCTTAAGCTGCAATTTGTTCAGAATATACTGATAGCGTGTTTTCGCTAGATTCCGTTTACTTTCAAGAAGTTTCTGCTGAGCATTAAGCACATCAACATTACTGCGCTGTCCCATTTCAAACCCTTTTTTTGTTCCAGTCACAGCAATTTCATGTGACTTCACCGCCTGTTCATAGGCTTTAATCTGTGCAACACTAGTTATTACTCCATTATAATATTTACGAACATCCGAGTCAACACTCCGCTCCTGCCAACTGAAAAGCTCTTGGGCTTTTAACCGTTTTGCATGAGCCTGACGAACAGAAGCACTCACATAGCCGCCGCTATAAATAGGAACATTCATCTGCAGACTGATAGAATTTGTCCCATAGGTTTGACCTATGGTATAGTTAGTTCCACTTTCAGAATAATCTCTTCCTACCACTAAATCCACTGTAGGGTAACGGGCAGCTCGTTGTTTTTCAACTTCCCTTTTAGCGATCTGGACGTCCTGTCGTGCAGCAGCAACATCATGATTGTCTATATGGGCAAGTTCGATCCAAGATTCAACGTTTTCAGGTTCTGGTCGTGTCAAAACCATTTTCTCCGGAACAAGCTTAGATAACTCCGCCGAATACAAACCAGTCAACCGCCCCAACTCCCTCCGGTTAAATTCAAGACTATTGACAATCTCAACCCCCTCAGCGAGTGCCATTTCATAATCTGCCTGTGCCTCATTGATTTCAGTAATCGTACCAAACCCTTTTTCAAATCGTCTCCTGTTCTGCTGAAGTTGTTCAAGTGATGCTTTGATGTGGGCATTACTGAACTCGATATTGTCTTCAGAATACAAGGCATTACAATAAGCCTCAGTGATTCTGACAATTAAACCCAGCTCTTCTTTTTGCAGCATAGCATCACTTTTTGCCACTACTGCCTTAGCTTGTTTATAATCTGCATAACTCGACAGATTAATAAGCGGCTGCCGTATTGATAGATCATAGGTTCTTGCATTGTAAAACAGATCACCATGATTAATCACAGGATCACCAAATATATCAAATCCGGGAATGGTACTATTTGTCTCATTCCTGCCCCTTGAAGTAATCAAATTCACTCTCGGACGAAACTCAGCTCTCGCCTTAGCAATCTCTTCCTTTGACACCAGATGATCAGCTTTTGCTGCACGTATCTGAGCATCATACTCTAATGCCTTCTGATACACCGTCAATAAATTGACAGGATCTGCGTAAATAGGCAAAGCAGAAAACATTACAGCGATAACTAACAAACTCGCCAATAACTTCATATCCAACCCATTAACATGATTTTAATAATCCCTCTGCACTAAGTCTTTCATATCAAACAAAATAGAGTGTAACAAACCATACACTTAATCTTCTTTCATTGAAACCGTAATCCGCTTGATTAAGGGATCAACAAGGTAGGTCAAAAGAGAGCGTTCACCGGTTTTGATAACAATCTGCACTGGCATACCAGGTTGCATCTGACGCTTACCCAAAGTTTTCATTCCTTCAGAAGTTACTACAACGCGAGCAAGGTAATAGGACGCATTAGGCGCCATAGGATTTACTCCTGGATCCGTCACAATATCTTTCGATAAAGACACGACTTCCCCTTTCACAACAAGTTGAGGAGAATGTGAAAACGAAAAAAAACTCACATCAACAGGAAGCCCTTTATGAATACTGTCAATCAAATGTGGCGATATCTTCGCATCAATGAGAAGGCCCTCATGAAGCGGGACAATATCCATAATCTTCTGCCCAGGCTGAATTACCGCACCCACCGACTGAACCTGTAATCCAACCACCTGCCCTGAAGCAGGAGATCGCACTACTGTATCAGAAAGTTCCTCTGCCAGTGCTCTTGTCTTTTCTGCATCTGCCTCAACTTCGAGTTGAACCTGTGCCAACTGTAAAGCGGTATTTGATCTGAAATCAGCGATCTTCAGCTCAAGATCACGTTGCTGGCTCTTCGGCGCATAACCTTCTTGAACCAGAGACGTTATATCTCCAAGTTGATCTTTGAGTATCTTCAGTGTTATTCTACGTGATAAAAAAAGCTGACGCTGATTCTGCATATTCTGTTCAGCCAACGCTCCATCCTTATCTTTCAGCATGTCTTTGTGAAAGACAATCGAACCTGCACCATTCATCTCCGCGAGCAAGCGATCCACAGTGGCTCGTGTACCAAGGTAATGCTGATGAACCTCATCATAGCGTGCTTTCGCCGTCTGGGAATCCAGCTCCATCAAAACATCCCCCTCGCGTACTATCTGCCCCTCTTTTACATATACCTTCTCAATTCTACCTCCCCGTAAATTCTCCACAACTTTACGTTTAGTAGCAATGCTAACCATTCCCTGAGCGGGAACCCCCTCATCCAGAGGAGCGAAAGCTGCCCAAAGCAAAAAGGCACCAAATCCAACAAGCAATATCCAGATCCCCAGTCTTATCGGACTGCGAGTATCACGATACTCACTACCATTAGCTGGAACAGACTTTTTCACAGCCACAACCTCACTAATACTCATTGTTAAACTTTAAACATTTCTCGAAATAATTGGATCAGGCTCCCGTCAGCACTGGTTGTATACTCACAGGACGCAAAGCTGCCATGACCTCATCGCGCGGGCCACAACTGATAATATTTCCATCCTGCATCACCACCAGAAGATCTGCTAACCCAAGCACACTCGGACGATGAGTAATAAGAATCACTGTTTTACCAGCCTTTCTCAAATCAATTACCGCCTGTTGCAATGATCGTTCTCCAGCATCATCAAGATTAGCATTCGGCTCGTCAAGCACAATAATTGCCGGATTGCCATACATGGCGCGAGCAAGCCCAAGGCGCTGCCGCTGCCCACCCGATAACATCCCGCCGGCCTCACCAATTTCAGTATCATAACCTCTGGGAAAACGTAAAATCATCTCATGAATACCAGTACGTTTTGCCGCCTCAATCACTTTCAGGGAATCAACCTCAGCAAAACGCGCAATATTTTCAGCAATCGTACCATCAAAAAGCTCAATATCCTGGGGAAGATATCCTATATGTGGCCCAAGTTCAATTCTGTCCCAACTCTCTATCGGTTCCCCGTCAATAAGAACACCTCCCTGACGCCCAGGCCAAACACCTACAATGCATCGAGCAAGCGTCGATTTTCCGGAACCTGACGGACCGACCACAACAGCAAGCTTTCCTGCTGGAAAAACAGCATTAATAGCCTTCAAAATAGGGGCTGTTCGTCCCTCAGCAGTCGCGGAAAGAGCCTCAAGCCTGACTTCACCCAATGGATCCTGATGTTTTACACCTGGCTTACGCTCAGGGAATCCATCAAGAAGCTTCTCGAGACGCGTAAAAGCCGTACGACACTGAACAAAAGGCTTCCAGGTAGCCATCACCAGATCAAGTGGCTGAAGCGCTTTTGACATCAGCACATTTGCTGCAATCATCGAACCTGGCGACATTTTCCCCTCAATAACCATCAATCCACCCGCTCCAAGCGTGAGTGACTGCATACTATACCGCATAAACTTGGCAAAAGCCTGCTGGCGATGCTGCCTCTCAAGTGAAGAATCCGCTTTTTCAAGCGAAGCATCATGCAGTTTAAACCACCGCTCGCGAAAATTTCCCGCCATTCCCATTGCATGAACCGGCTCAATATTACGAAGCTTGTTCTGTACAAAACGGTAACTGTCATTGCCCGCTTCAGCGGCACTCTCAATCTCTTTTGTACTCAACCTGTGGCTCTGCCAAGTCAAGCCAAGCTGTATGCAGGCAAATAAAATGGAAAGCCATCCAAGAAAAGGGCTCAGCAAAAAAATAACTGCTATATAAACCGGAGTCCAAGGGGTATCAAAAAAAGCAATCATACCATTAGCCGTCAAAAACTGACGAATATTGGTTAAATCAGAAAACGCCTCAACAACATTGTGACGTGCACGATTCAGATAAGCCTCAAAGCTTGCATTAAACACCAGCGAGTTCAGCGCTTCATCAAGCCTCACTCCCACCCGCACTAAAAGGCGAGAGCGGAGCCACTCCGCAAAAGCCATGACCCCATAAAAAAACACCAGAAAAAATGTCACCATAAGCAGCGTCAGCTCACTGCCGCTTTTCATAACACGACCATAAACCTGAAGCATATATATGGTCGGCGTCAGCATCAGTACATTAGCGATAAGACTGAAAATACCTACCCATACAAACTCTCTCCGAAATGTCCAGAGCTGACGAGACAAAGCACTTCGATCAAAAAAAACAGGTTTCATGAAAAATCTACGTTCTAATTGAGTTAGCCTTGTGGCTGCTGGGTTGCAGGATGTGAAACGGCAGGAGGCGCTTGAAGAGCTGTCAGCACCTCCTGACAAGTACCGAAACGCTGCACCTGCCCATCAACCAGCACAAGCATATGCTCAATAGCCCCCAGAATATTCAAACGATGCGTCATCACAATCACAGTCGACCCCTTAGCCCTCAACAGCTTTACTGCATTGAGCAAAGCCGTATCTCCTGCTTCATCAAGGCTTGCATTCGGCTCATCAAGCACTACAAACTTCGGCATTCCATATAACGCACGAGCCAGCGCAACACGTTGCCGCTCCCCACCGGATAAAAATGAACCATCGTCACCAACCTGAGTATCATAACCCTTCGGAAGCTGCTCAATAAAGCCATCAAGACTTACCATGCGGCATGCATCTTTCACTTTTTCGGCATCAGGCTCCCCAAAACGGGCTACATTTTCAGCAATAGATCCCTCAAACAGCTCAACGCTTTGTGGTAAATAACCGATATACTGTCCAAGCTCCTCTTTATTCCACTGATAAACATCATTCCCATCAAGCCGAACCTTCCCCTGCATGGATGGCCAAATACCAACCAGCAGCCTTGCAAGGGTCGTTTTACCTGAGGCAGAAGGTCCGACAATAGCAAGCGACCCACCAGGGGCCACCCTGAAACTTACACCTTTGAGAATTTGCAGGGGGCTTCTTGGAGCACCAGCTATAACTCCCTCAACCGAAAGAAAACCTTTCGGTGCAGGCAGAGCCATAGATTTCTCAGGCAGAGGAAACTCCCTGAGCAGCGCATCAAGTCGGTTGAACGATTCAAGAGTACCCTCAACCTGACGCCAACTGCCGATAATCTGCACAAGCGGCGCAAGCACCCTGCCGCCAAGAATGGATGCCACAATCATACCCGAACCATGCAGCTCACCCTTAAGTGTCAGCCAACATCCCATACCTAGCAAAAGTGAACCTAAGAGACTCTGTACTAATTTCGATAGGGCAGCATTAGTCCCGGCATGATCTGAAGCGACGGCCTGCTGAACAAGAAAATCCTGCTGACGACCCATCCACCTTTTATGAATATCACCCAGCATTCCCATTGATTCAATAACCTGCGCATTGCGTATTACTCCATCAGCATAACCCTGAGCACCCATTGCGCTGCGATTTGCAGCTAGAAGAGGTTGACGTATTCGGCGCTCATTAACAACGCCAATTGCAAACTGCGCAAGAGCTCCTGCCACAGCAAACCATCCTAGAGAAGGGCTCATAAAAAAAATCAGAATCAGCACAAGAAGGGCAAGAGGAGCATCAACTACTGCCAACAGTGCCTGAGAAGGAAGAAATTCACGAATAATTTTAAGATCCCGCAACGCTTGTGCACCTCCCACCGGAAGGTTTAAAAGCCTTGCAGAATAAATCGCACCAAATACTCGCGCCCTCAACCCCTTATCAAATTCCATTCCCGCATCATGCATCACTTGTCGGCGCACCCACTCAAGTGCTTCAAGCAGTGCATAAACACCAACGACCAAAAGTGTGAGCATAAAAAGTGTTGTGTGACTTCGGCTGTTGACCACTCGGTCATAAACCTCCATCATATATGCACTTGGCGCCAACACCAGCACATTGACAAACACACTGAAAATAAAAGCCTGTTTTAAAGAGGGAAACAAAGCTTTAAGAGCTTCGCGCAAAGGAGATGTATCTTTAACACCTTTCACAGTCCATCACGCTTACATTCATAATCATTATTCATCTTTTCTCGAAAGCAACTTTATTTTGTATTTCAACATATCACACAGTACCAGTAAAGCGTAAAGATGACTTTGATTACTCTCAAATTTGCGCGGGAAGCGATGCAACCAATGCCTGTTCATAGGCGCTATGAGCAGTCTGCGCTATCGCAAGCTTCATTTGAAGACGCCTGATCTCATTTTCAGCAATTTTTACATTCATTAATTGTTTTTGAGCTTCTTCAGAAAGGTCTAAAACTTTATACGTTATACCGTTATGGGTTAATGTCGGCTCTTCGATCTTTGTTTTCGCCATAATTAGACTATCCTTTTTTCATCTGTTAAAGAAATTTTTAAAGGCCAGCATTTTATAACATTATATGTAAATATCCAAATGACTCTCTCACTCTATACATTTTGTTAAAAAGCAACTTCCATAAGTTACGATTCATTAACTTAACTTAAAAGTTAAATTAATGAATTTTACATTTAATTTCTACCAGACTCAGCTAACGTAAACCAATCAGGCCATACATCCATCGGCCAACAAGCATTCTGAAACTGCCGATACACAATCGCAAGCCACTGCCGTAACTCCTGCAAACTCATCTTCATCAGAGCGTCTTCTTCATTATTAAGCGGTAACGATACACCAACACTCTCTGCAGAAAACGACAGATCAACCTTCTCAGGCAATATGAGCAGCGACGCTTCTCTATAGTTCACAGGTTCGGAAGGCTTATGGTGCCACTCAGCATCGCGCTGCTGACAGGAGAGCAGCAATCCAGTATCAAGCAAGGTCGATCGTAATACTGACTGCTCAAGATGGGCAGTCAGAGTAGGAACAAGCCGGCAGCACAGTCGTTGAGTCAGCCAGAAAACTACCGGTTCTCCCTCCTTCATGATAGCAGACATACGAATTCGATCCTCTATCTCACTATATATACACGTAACTTTTGTAAGCTGCACCACAGAACTTAAACTTCAATATTTGGAATTATATTATATCATACAGTTACCAGCAAAAGAAACCGCATTCCACTATAGCGAAATCTTCCCATACATCATTAAAAATGATCTTATTTTTATCCTCTTGTATTTGGACTTGAATGGACACTGCAAAATTTTATCTTACATGAGGTTGCAAGCACCCATCTACTGGAGACCACTCACGACACCGTTAGCTGTCGCTGGCTGTCGGATTGTAAAAACGATCCGTTTTTTGGGGATTGTTATCTGTTTCAGGGCAATTAAACTTTGTTGAGTTCATAATATCAATTGCCGAAAAACTTAAATCCATTGGCCGAACTTTTTGAGAAGGAAATCGAATTTTGAAATGACTCATTATGAAATGACGGGAATTGGTAGCGCTCTACTTTTTGGAATGGGCCGTGGAATGTTATCAAGAAGGATGTTGCTTATAAAATCACCCCGTCATCGCAGGGATGATATAAAACTACCCCGTGATATTGAATATAGCAGGAGGAGAAACATAATGTATAGAGAAGACAGTGACCCTGTTTTTTAGAGAAAATACGGAGATCGTTGAGTTGCTTATTTCAGAACCCTTGGTTTTTCAGTTCGCGATACATGTCACATCCTCCTTGGAAACCATTATCACACGCTTTTCCAAACCATTCTTTAGCTATAGATTTGTCCTGTTTAACAGCTTGACCGTTCGCATACAATAAACCAAGGTTATACTGAGCAGGAGCATACCCCTGTTGGGCGGAAACCCGGTACCATTTCAAAGCCTCGTCCATATTTGCATTAACCCCCTGACCTGTGGCATACAAAAAACCGAGATTGCACTGACCTCCAGCATGTCCCTGAAAAGCGGCAAGCTGATACCATTTAAAGGCTTCAACCATATTCTGTTTGACACCCTGTCCATTTGCATACATCACACCAAGGTTATTTTGAGCACTCGCAAGACCTTGGGCAACTGCCAACTGATACCATTTCAAAGCTTCATCAAAGTTTTGACTTACCCCTTGTCCATTAGCATACATTGCACCAAGATTGCATTGACCTAGTGCGTAGCCTTTCTCCGCTGATCTCCTATACCATTTCAGAGCTTGACGTAAATTTTGAATTACCCCCTGACCATTGGCATACATAGCGCCAAGATTATTTTGTGCGGCAGTATTGTCCTGATCAGCAGAGAGAGTATACCATTTAATCGCTTCATCAAAATTTTGAGTGACACCCAGTCCTTTTTCATACATCACACCGAGATGGTACTGACCAGTGGCATTTCCCTGATTCGCAGATAGCAGATACCACTTTAACGCATCAGTATTGCTTTTCACAAGACCTCTGCCTGCTTCATACATCCTACCAAGATTACTCTGTGCAATAGCATTTCCCTGGTCAGCTGATAACTTATACCATTTTAAAGCTTCAATATCGTTGACTCTTACCCCTTGGCCTTTTTCATACATCTCACCGAGATCATTTTGAGCTTCTGCATACCCATTATCCGCCGCAGAACGATACCATTTAAAAGCTTCAAGGTAGTTTTGAGCAACACCTTTTCCATTGGCGTATTTTTGACCCAGCTCGTATTGGGCCAATACATTACCTTCAGCAGCAGCATTACGTTTTTTTTGAATCTTTGAAATTGCATCAGCTTGAGCCGTTCCAAAAACAAGCATCATGCAGACAAGCGCAATGGGGGTTTTCATTATCATGAAGTTTTGATACAATTAAATACCGTAGGGTAAAATAAATTAACAAATACAAAAAAAAATTCTGAAGGCGTTCAATCCACCTTCAGAATTTTGGTATTGCTAATTGACATGGATCTTTTTAGTTAAATCCTATGTGAACTTATATTATTTGTCAGAAAGGATCACCGTAAGACTTACAATCGGTACAGCTTCTGTCCCGCCTCGATTACCACCTAAAGCTCCTGCAATACCAGATACTACATTGCCAGGAAAGAAACTTGCAGATGACATAGCTTGAGCGGCTAAACCTTTAGAATGTACACCAAATGATGACGCTGCCCAGCTTGATTTAATATAAATATTCAACCCATGATATCGATTGCATACATAAGTTTTAATATCAGACTTGAGTGTTGAGCCATCAACCTCATCTCCTTTATTTAAACGAGGTGAAATCGTAATAGATCCCAACGCCGCAGGAACTTGAGCTTTGTCATCAAGAAAAACAAAATTATTCGCCCCCGCCCCTTTATACTTTTCTATATTGTTATCCGTTACACAAACAATTGTGGTTCTACAGCTTTTTCCATCAACAGATTCTCTGTTATCCGGGGACCATGTTTGCGCAAGAAGCCAATTAAGATTAGCCGTTTGCGCCGTTCCTCCTTGAATATTGTACAAATGAGGATTATCCGTCTGCGCCATTGTTCCAAGTAAGGGCTGAGGAACAATTGTATCCCCCGACTTAATAACTACTGTGTTTCCTCCATTAAGTGATGAGGAAGATCCAGTGCTTGATGTAGATGAACCAGTACTTGCTGAAGATGTGCCACCTGTTGCAGTACTCGATCCCCCAGTTGCATTGGAATTGCCTCCATATCCACCTGTTGCATATGACATAGAAGAACCACCTGCCCCACCTGCCCCGCCACTTGATATGGATGTAGCGCTGGAATTACCGATTCCCGCATTATTTGCATTTGATGTAGTGCTGTTCATATTAGCGCTGATATTGGATACCGGCCCAGTGCTAGCATTAGAAGCCCCACCGCCACCACCGAGAGCAATGGCTGTTGCATCAACATTGGTTCCCGCACCATAAGCCGTTGGCACAACACATAACACCAATACAGCGGATAATAATGACTTTCTCATGGTATCTCCTAATAATGAGCAATGGCAGAATAAAAAATTTTTATACCTATACAAGATAACTTGTATAGGTATAAAAAACTTCACGTAAGTGATTAGTGATGATTAGAGCTACCCTTAGTAAAAGTGAATGTACCTGCAGCTGCTCCAGAAGTAGTAGTAGGGATAACTGTATTTCCTGGGCTAGCCGTAACGGAAGTCACAGGAGCAACATTGGATTGGTTATTAGCATTTGATAGACTGACGTTTTTATTCAAACTTACATTAGTAACTGCACCAGTGGTTGAGGAGGAGCTGCCACCTGTTCCACCACCAGCTACAGCGATACTAGCTGTTATGTTACCTATTGTTGTTTTTGCTGAAGCTGTTCCAAATGATAAAGCGCTAATAGCGACAGCCAATGAAAGATAACTGATCTTTTTCATTTTTAATTTCCTTTTAGGTTAGTGTTTTTTTAAAAGATAACAACAACTAAAACATCTACTACCAGAATTTTAAACAATAAATTAATAACTCACAAATTTAATATGCATTCAAACCAGTAAAAAGATGTTTTCTTTGCCATAATTATACAATACAAACACTATGCCATTTTTTTTATGAGTTCTCTTTAACAGTCTTAGTCTATGACTTGTTGTCAAAAAGTATTAACATATCTTTGACATGATTCAATTTTTAAGTTGTTATTAAAAAGGAACATAAGTTGAATTTATATAATTTCGTCGAATTAAAACTGCTTTGTATTACATCAAGAAATAGCGTATTATTTATGCACTGGCTTTGCGGCTTTTAAAAAAATAAAATGTAAGGAAAATAAATGCGTACCAAAATAATACAGTATCGTCCATAATGAGATATTGTGTCTTACAATGAAATGCATATTTTAATATATATGGCGAAAATATTTATACAACGTCTCATAACAATACAGTATCGCCCAGAATCATATATTGCAGGGTTTGCTGAATAAATGTTAACGCTTTATTATATAATGATATATTCGGTATTTTATGTATTTTGAAGCAAGTAAAACAGGTAAAAACGGTAAAAACCCTTGCACTTCCAAAACGCCTTATGTATCAGCCCCGTTGTAAACATCTTGTTTGAGAACTTCCATATGCCCTTTGGCGGTAAAGTTGATAAGAGTAACCGGTGGATAAAAAGGGCAGATTCATTTCCATGGTATTAAGTTGAGCTGTTGTATGCCAGGAAGTTTCCATCAAAAAGAGGAGCACTGGCTTTATCCGTGCGGATGGCATTGGGATCAATCATCATCACAGAAAAGCTCGGGCTGAGTGACGATGAGACAATTGAGCAGATCAGGGAAAACCCCTATTTGCAGTTGACATTAATCTAACCACTTTTAGAATTTATTGTCCAGCTTTTTTGGGGGGCTAAGGAGGACTTTCCTGCAGGATAAACTTCTGCGACGGCATCTTGATCTGGAACACAAGAGGAAGGAGCTCAATCCGCAAAGAGTTGCAACACATCTATCGGCAAGGAGTGATAACGGGTAAACTTTATAGCACAAGATCGGCTTGGCGGATCATGTGATAACGGATTTCAAGCAGGATGTGACAAATTCCGCTAACGTTAAGCGTAAGGCGTTGAATAATTGATAGAACAACAGGTTTTACTTTTATTTTTTATAACTATTGTTTTCTATACGAAACTTACCCTCTTGATCGATTTGATTCAATGGTGACCTTGTTATCCTTCGATCCTGTATTTCCTTTTGGTTTATCTGGTTCCGGTTCTTGTGCCGGTGCTGGTGCTGGTGCTGGTCACTGTCCTCCCAGTACATTATGTTACGCCTCCTCCGGTATTCATTATCACGCAGTTGCTTTATATCATCCCAGCGAAGACTTCTTATATTATAAGGAACTCCTTCCTTCTGGACGATATCCCACGGCCCACGACAAAAAGCAGAACGGTACCAAACGCCGTCTCGAAAAAGAAAGTACAGGTTCTCGGAGAAAATGATGTCATGAGGGCTTGTTACTGAAACTGAAAAACCATAATCAGGTAAAAAAATAAAACTCGTCTGTTCATCCATAGCAAAATAGTGACTTTTCTCCTCACTGATATGCGTGGTACCTTCAGCACGACCATTGAGATAGGGAAGGCCAAAAAGCATACCGGCAACTCCTGCAACAAGCAAACTATGTTTCTTAATCATGCTGATATATTGTAGTGGTAAGAAGTTTTTTGCATTCACTCAAGTCTTTACAAGGGTTGAATGATATTTGCTATAACCCTATTTTGCTAAGATCAAGTCCCGACACATCAAATTCACACATTTTTCCCCGTTCAGGATAAAAATCAACTTCAATAACAAGTTTTCTCGTGTTTTTTAATTTCTGTAAAAAAAATTTCGAATCCGAAAACAAGATGCTTGACGACCTATCTTTTGTCGTCACAATACCTGAAAATGATAGCGTTTTATCATTATCAAATGTTACCTTGATTCCCGGTTTTGAAGGGGAGCTATTGATTTTACCTTTGTCCACACTGAATATGATATCTGTGGTATCTCCTGTTTTCCTGACTGAAAGATGTCCGAAGTTATCCCCAGTGTAAGGAACCCCAAGTCGTATGGACCCTGTGCTTCTTACGGTTGCAGTTTTAACGACCAACTCATCGGTCCCTGAAGTTCGAGACTTATATTCACCATAAGATATAGTACCGGATGTAACTTCTTGTGCCGTTGACGAGCTTGCTGTTGACGAATTTGCAGAAGAATAGCTTTCCACAAATGAGCTGGAAGCAGATGAATTTGTGGAAACCTTAACTCTTTCAGCTTTCATGAGCGGGTTTATTAGAGATGAAAACCCAATCGCCAATAAAGCAGCTATAATTAGAACAACCCAAAGCTTCTTCTTTGGTTTTTCGTTAATCGATGGCTTTACATCGCCTCTTGACTTCCCACTGTTTTCGATGATATATCCCCCCAAAACAACGCATAATATGTCTCAATATTTCTTTGTAATATACAAAAGAGTATACAAATCTTCCATTAGTTCGGGAGATTTGGGCACTGTTCAGAAACACATATTTTTTTACTGACAGTAGGATGTGCGACTATAGTACCAATCGCAAAACCCCGGTGATGAGCCGGGGTTTGAAAGAATTAAAGCCGTATAATTACTATTCAGCAACAAAGTGAACCCTTCTGTTCTGAGCCCATGCAGCTTCGTTATGCCCTTCAGCAAAGGGTTTTTCTTCACCATAACTGACGGTCTTAAGACGTCCAGAAGCAACGCCAAGATTAACTATATAATCTTTTGTACTGTTGGCACGCCGCTCACCAAGAGCCAGATTATACTCATTCGTGCCTCTTTCATCACAATGACCCTCGAGGATAACTTTTCTTGATGCATCTTCCTTCAACCAATGTGCATTGAGTTTCAGCTGTTCAACAGCATCCCTCCTGAGCTCCGATTTATCGAAATCAAAAAACACATCCCTAAGATTGGCTTCAACAACTTGAGCTGGCGGAGCTGGAATTAATGTAGGAGCTGATACTTTTACAACATCCTTCCCACCACAGCAACAGGCACCAAGAAACAACATCGCTGGAATAGACAAACTTCTCATCATAGGTGTAACGGCTTTCATGTCTGGCTCCTTTCAATTTTTTTAGAAGATTAATTTTTTATAAATATAAGTATTTTTTAAAATAGAATGAAGATCACTTTCATTGCGCGATCTAAAGAACAACATCTTTGGTAAATTAGTTCAGATACGTTATACATAACGTGTATTTATGGAACTAAACTCAAATTCCACACATCTACCCATACATCCTTAACAAAAGGATATTTTTGGCTTCTTGTATCCTGGTGTTAAGAGAATTGGACATTTCCAGAAGAATGTCATGGCCTGCCATATTGGCTTCTTGTGCTTTTATCATAACCCCATACATTTCAGAGGCTGTAATCTTTGCAATTTCTGTCTCGATTTCCAATATCCGTCTTTTATTTTGTACTATCATCCTATGTGTTCTCTCCAGTTCAGCAGCTGCACCCTCGCCTTCCACAGCTTCAGGGCTTTCCTTCCATTGATGGAGAATACTCTGCATTTTACATTTGTCATGCCGCACATAAGCTTCATTTAATTCAGCCATCAATGTTGTACGGAGTGGACAAGCCCTTCCTTCCGTTGATTTATCAGGATGAATAATTGATGCAATCTTTCTGTACACCCTCTTTACCTCTTTTGATTCTTGAGCAGTAGCTGGTGGTGGCTGATTCTCTATGTTTAAACTTTTGTTAGCGTCAGCTGGCCCCTTGAAGCGATTTTCAACTCCCGACTTTTTTTGGTTTGCATGAAGTACATGAGGCGATTTATTAAACATTAACTCAGCAAGTTTTGCATTGAGCATGTTAAGCTCAGCTTGTTTTTGACTAACCTCAATAGAATATCGCTGCTGGAATTTCGCCATTGCTATTTTGAGTTCCTCAAGAACATGTTTTTTTTCTGCAAAAAAGCTAATAAGCTTTTCTGATTCAGCCTTGTTTTTCGTCAGCTCATCTTCTGCAGGATTCTTCATTTCGTGAGTCCGTATCTCAAGCACTTGGTGAATAATCGCATTACTTTCAAAGGGTGAAACCACACTCTCAATATGTTCTATACGACTTCGCATAAAGGAAGCATTTAAAACTGACATAAATGAATGGTGTCATCCACTTCGCCATGCTTCGATTTTCCGTCTACAAAAGTTATTATTTATTGTTTGATGTATAAGTGATCTGGCTTCAACCCTTCATGATATCGCTCATACATAACCGTATACGCTTCTTCGATGTTTTTGGTAAATAATCGGGTATCAAACAAAGGGGTTGTCAATCGGTTCATTTCCAATTTTATCTTGATCTTGCTCAATTTTTTGGGATTGCAAGCAAGTTCAATCGCTAATGCTTCATACGCTTCTTGTGTTGAGGTAATTAGTTCGGGTATATGAATTGCATTCAGCAAACTAGCAGCAACTCTGCTTGCAAATGATTCACCCGTTCGAGTCACCACTGGCAGTCCAGCCCATAAGGCATCATTCGCCGTCGTGTGAGCATTATATGGGAACGTGTCAAGAAACAAATCAGCAGACCGATGTCTTAACAGGTGTTCCGAAAGAGTCCGACGCTGTGCAAAAATCAATCGTTCTGGATTAACACCTCTTTTATCTGCTTCTTTTCGTAAATTTTTTAATACTATTGGATTATCCCCGAGAAGCCAAAGTACACTACCCTTTACCGGCTTAAGAATCCTTATCCAACTATCAAAGCTGCTTGGTGTGATTTTGTAACTATTATTGAAACAACAGAACACGAACCCATTTTCTGGTAAATCCAACTCTACCCGAGAAAATATCTTACTAGCAATAGAACGCTTTGTGTCGCTTACCATATATGTATTAGGGAGATACACGATTTTTTCTGTGTAGAACTGCCGACTCTTCTCAGAAATGAGTAGAGAGTCTGCAATGATATAATCGATGTATTCTGCACCCATCGTACCAGGATATCCTAAGTAATTCACTTGTATATTGGCAGCTCGTGAAGCAAATATTCTTGTTCGTGCCCATTGGGTGAATCCTCCTAAATCAACGGCTATATCTATTGCCATTTTCCTTGAAAGGATAACTATCTCCTCTTCTGACTGATCCTGCACATCAAGAAAATTATCAACAGCACTTTCCACTCTTTTTCTAAGTTCATCATTGTTGTTTGGCCCAAATGAAAATGCAGTTATTTCAAACCTTGATCTATCATGTAACTCGTATAATTCTGCAGTTAAATGAGACAGAGGATGGTTCCTAAAGTCTGCAGAGTAATATCCTATTCGAATTTTATCATGACGCTGCCTTATGTGATTTTGTGGAATCACATTATTAAGAGGATATTTTTCTTTAACATAAATCTGCGCAGCCTGTTGTTGGATGGATAGAGAATCGATTACCCCCAAAACACAAAATGGCGATGCCGCTTTTTTACCACACTCAATGTTAGCTCCAAGTTGAAATACTTCATGATCAATTTTGCTCCATTCACACATCATCATCTTCAAATACAGGCGCATTCCAGGCACAAAATCAAGATCTGGATTAAGTGAAAGGGCTTGGTCATAACTCGCCAGAGCCTCTACAAACCGCCTTAACTCTTGTAAAGCAATCCCTCGATTTGAATACACTTCCGCATATGCAGGCTTGAGCTCGATAGCCCTGTTATAACTTAACAGGGCATGATCGAACTGTTTCAATTCCGTCAACAACAATCCGCGATTAAAGAAAGCCTCAAAGTAGTCAGGTTTGTATTTTATCGCCTTATCAAAACTCAGCAAGGCATCTTCATATCGCCTCAACTCCTTTAACACATTCCCACGATTAGAGTAAGCTTCTGCATAGTCTGATTTGAATTCAATAGCCTTATTGTAACATTGCAAAGCTTCTTCATAACGTCGCAACTCTTTTAATGCAATTCCACAATTATTGAGTGATCTTGGATGATTGGGATCTATCTTGAAAGCTTGATAAAACAACTCTACAGCACCCACATATTGCTTTTTTTGTACAGCAATCGCAGCCAAATATTGCAATGCATCGAAATTTTTCGGTTGCGACAACAATATCTGTTGGTATAGAACTTCGGCTTCTGCTAAATACCCTTGTCGATGAAGAGCAAAAGCAGTTTCTATTTGAGCATCAGGATTCAGTGATAATGGACTGACCGCCATATTTGACGAAGCCTTAATATTGCCTCCCCTATTTGGCATATGGGATTGATGATCATGCATCAATAAAAGAACTTTATCATGTTTATAGGAATATGGTTAACAATAATTTAAGCCCTATTATGATCGATTATATTATTTGTTCTTAACATCCGCTGTAGATGTAACTTTAAGAGCTTTTTCCAATCGACCACGATAAAAGTTTAGTATTCTTCTGAGTTCTTCTCTATCTTCACCTATCAATGTTCTACTTTCTCGCAGAGCTTTGTTCATAACCATATGACAGAAGTATCCCTCAGCTATCGTCATACACACATTTTCACAAAATCCCTTAAGTAAAACTCTACTTTCTTCACCAGTTAATTCAGGAAAAAATATCGGGAATAAAATTTCTCGAATCATTGTCTTTTGCTCATCAAATCCCAGCCGACTATTTGTTGCGTTTTCTTCATGGCGGCGGTAGAGAAGTAGTTCTTCCTGCAATCCATAAAATGTGGCCCCGTTTCGCATCATTTCCACATAAAAACGATGATCCTGATCTCTAGAAAAGTTAGCGTCATACTGTAAACGATATTTTCTAACAAAAGCTGTGCGAAACATCGCTGTAGGATTTAGGATAGCAGAATCCACAAGAAGCAAACGAGATTTGATGAGGGCATCAGATTCTGGATAAAGCATTGGGATACGCTGTCCATCACTAAATATCTTGATTGAATTAGAAGCGCATACTGTCAATTCAGGATGGCATTCCATCCAGGCATATTGCTGCTTAAAGCGATGTGGCAAGGCCACATCATCAGAGTCCATCAACGCAATATAAAATGCTTTCGCAGTAATCAACCCAGCATTTCGAGCAGCACTTACACCCATACTGATAGGCAGTTTTATAATCTTTATTCTACTATCACGATAGCTGTCAATAATCTCCTCAACCCTTGGCGGTAAGCCATCTTCAATAATCAAAAGTTCAAAATCTGAGAAGCTTTGACCCAAAACAGATTCAATAGCCTCACGAAGATACACCTCACGGTTACCAACAGGAAAAATCACTGATATTTTTGGAGTCATGGTATAAAAAAACTTAATTATATACTTTGTATGTATAAAACAACACCCGATACTTAACCACCTGTTCTTTTTTGAATAAACGGCTCAAAAGCTTGCATCAACTTCAATGTGTCAGAAGAAAGATTGTGGAAACGCTCACCAGTAAACCTTGCTCGAGATACATATTCCCTGTAAAAGACCTCATCATCATAGAACTGTATGATCTTTTCAGCAAGAGGCCGCAAAAGTTCATGATTGGGATATAAGGTGTATGGCTTTTCATAATATACCTCCGGCAATTGAACCTTTATACCTCCTCGACCCATCATTTCTGGCAGGCCACCCCGGTCTGTAACTATTGCTGGAATAGCGTTCAGCATAGCCTCAACAACGATTCGTCCGGCACTTTCCCACCATAAACTTGGAGCCAAGAGAAGTCTAGCTCTTGAATAGATAGGACGCATGTCACCGGTATTGGATGTAATCATCACATTATCAAGTTTTTCACGTTTTTCACCATAGTGATTAGTAACCTGCTCAACCAGTATCTGCCAGTTTCCTCGCGATTCCAAAACTTCAAACTGAATATCAGGTCTATTCTTTTCAAGCATCATAGCTAATTGTATAACTATCCCAGCACCCTTTTCCAATGAAGGATTAGTAAAGAGTATATTTTTCCTTGTATGCCTGGATGCTATTACAGTTGAAGGATCTACAAAAACCCCGACTGGTATTGATTTTAAACCTTCCTGCCGTTCATAAAAATCTGCATTTGCCTGACTGTTTGTAATGATAACGTCAACATCCCGGCACCATCGTTTTCCTTGATATGATGCATTTGCAAGATATGCAGCACAGGGAATGCCCCTCTCTTTCGCAGCTTCAGAAATCAAAAGTTCAAGTGGTTGACCTCCATAAAACCATACTAAATCAGGTTTGAACGTATCGAGAGCCTGGATATAAAGCGCATACCATGTATCAGCTTCCTGCACTGAGAGTTGAGAACGCATTCTTTGAGCCGTCACAAGAAGGTTATGCACAAGAGGAGTATCCTTCACTCGTATAAGCTTATTATTTCCAATAATTGACTGCCAGTTAGAAGGCAACTTTGAGAGTCCTTTTTCTGAGTCAAAAACTGTTGCACCTATCACGACTACTTCATATCCATTAAAAACTAACTGACGAAGCATTTCTCTTGACGAAATTGCAGCCCCGCTTGATGTATCCAACAAGCAATATGGCGTTGCCCACAAAATCCGTGGTTTTCGTAACTGTTTCTCTTGCTTAATCATTAATGAAACTTATGGGTTATTTATGGTAATAAACAAAATAAAAAACCCAGCCTCCTTTTTAGAGACTGGGTTTTATGTTTTACTTTTTCCTCGATGTTATGAGGGTTTTCAGATGACAGCTACCAATTCTTGGCCGCTTACCTTCTGTTTAAACTGCGAGATGAAGTACCCCAGCTGCCAATGTCGAACCAGATCCAACATGGTCGAATGCAACACCAGTGACAATCACAGTTTCAACACCACCGGCTGTAGTGCCGTTAGTATCCCACTGTACAAGAGCATCGTAATAACCAGCAGCTGTAGCATGAGCAACAAATTCGTGAGTTCCTGTGGCATCGTAATGACCTGTTGTAATGTGAACTTCATTTGTCGTTCCATTCAACAGATTGCCTACAAGACCACTTGTTGTTACTGTTCCTGATACACCACTAGCTAAAACACCGTTGAGATCAAAGTACACTGCTGGATGGAAGAAACTTCCACCTGAAAGATTTACAATATCAGCACCGAGTAATGGTGAGAAAGAAGGCCCAGTTACTGGTTCCAAGATTGTAACTCCATCTGTAACTACACCCTGATACGTTTGACCTGCTGCTGTGTAAAGTAAATGATCTTCGCCATGACCTAATAAAAGGTTACCTGTACCAATATTGATCGTGTCAGCTCCATTACCAGCGGTAATGTATTGCGTGCCGGTGCTACCACCAATATCAATCGTGTCATTGCCTGCACCTGTTACAATCGTGTTATGGTAAGAACCTGTTGCATCAGCATCCGTTAGATCGACATGCAAACTGAACTGTGAACCTACTGAACCTGCATTTAGATTCAAAACAGAATAGGCGCCAAACACTGTTGTGCTATCCAGGTCTGTGATGTTCAATGTTTCGACCTGTGTTGTCGTAGCAGTATGACTTGCATCAACCAAACGATCCACTGTTACGCTATCCAATGTCAGATTAAGAGTCTGAACTGAAGCAGTGTTATTGTGGAACTCAATGTTTTCGAAGTTGCTGACATGAACCAAGTCATTTGCAGTTACTGTTGCACTGTTATAGACCGCCAACACGTTATGGTTTCCATCATATCCATTGGCTAGATTGAATGCCCAGAGAGCATCGCCTGCTGGTGTAGCTGCATAAGTAGTTACAACATTGTTATCACCACCGTTCAGATAATCGTTGCCATTAATGGAAAATTGACCTACCTGAACTGTTTGAACAGCCACAGAACTCAATGCAGTAGAACCGTCACCATTAGGTCCAACAAAGGTCACAAAGTGGGTCAAATCAAGACCACGGAGATCAATGGTAGCGGTGTTCTCAGAATTAAGGTGAAGAAGACCATCGTTGTTAACGATAGTTAAACGATTACCAAGATCAGTCTGAGCAACAAGCGCATTGGTAATTTCAAGATTGAAGGTAGAAGTACCTGGTGTACCTGCAAGGCGAATTGCATCAATGCCTGTAAGGTATTGCCATTCTGAAGCTCCTAACGTTTGAACAGCTGTACCATCAAGAACGATTGTATCCCAGCCTGCACCACCAGAAACAACATCACCACCGGTAAGTCCAGCAGTACCTTTTGTGATTCCAGTACGATCTGCAAAAATAACGGTGTCGTTACCTGTACCAAGCTTGATTGTCTGATCTGCAGTGCCTACACGTACAATGACATCGCTTTTTTCTGCTGTAGCATCAATTGTTTGTGCAATAATAAGCTGATCACCAAGCACAGATGTAAATACCTTAGAAACCGCAGTGTCTGTAACAACTGGATCAGCTTTACCGCCGGTAACATCAAAGCCATAACCACCACCTTGTACAGTAGAGCCACCTGAACCAGAGACTGTATTTGTATCAAGGTTCAAAAACTGACCAGCTACTCCACCTTTCAGTGTAATGGTGCCTGTTTCAACAGCGAAGCTGTTTAATTTAACTGTATTGGATTCTGTGTCGCTATCGGTAATAATGATATTCTCAACCTTTGGAGCTGTAAGTTCAAAGTTGAAACGAGGATCTTTATTTGTACCATTGACAATAGCCACACCAACAGTGTCATTTGAAGTATCTGTAGCAAGATTAGCAATGATGGTGCTGTCAACAACACCGTTATTGCCAGTTGACTGGGCGTTTGCTCCGCTATGAGCAATTGTGATCTGTTGCGCTTCAACAGCTGATAAATTGTTGAGTACGTAAGTAACGGGATCGTCGATAGTTGCTTTGCTAACTAAAAAGAAGGTCTGATCGCCAGTAATGTTAGCTGAGTCAACAGTCAAAACTTCACCATCTGGATCACCACTATCAGTACCCTCAGTAAAAGTCACCGTTACAGCCTCAAAGTTTTTGTATGTGGCATTATCGGTAAAAGATTGATCTTCGGCAGCGCTCAAGGCTAAAGTATCGTGTCCGGCACCTGCGTCAACAACGTCATTTCCTGAACCGAAATTAATGGTAGAATTGATGGTATCATCTCCTGATCCAGTCGTCAGGGTAAAAGCAACGTCTCCACCTGTTGTACCATACGGAGTAGCATTTGCAGCTGCATCAAGCGAATCAAGTGTAAGGTTCAGTTTACCAGTAGCAGTTGAACCATCGATTGTTGTAAACTTACCTTGATTTGTGTAATCAATTTCACCAATCGTCAGGTTCTGAGCACCTTTAATTGTCAAAACCGAAAGATCTGTATCACTGAACACACCAACTGAGTTTGCTGAACCTGCGGATACCAATGTCACATTCTCGATACCATTGGCATTATGAGTGTATGGACGATCATTATTCGCTGAGTTCAGATTCAATTCCTGTAATGTAACATTCGACAATGTCAATGTTGTGGAATCGTTAGAACCAGCTGCTGCAGAATCCAGAACAGAGAAAGTTACTGCTCCTGTTGGGCTGCTTGTATTGTTAACTGACAGATTGGTAGGCACAGATGTGAAGTTCACAACTGCAACGCTGTTATTCGGGTCAGTAATACGGTTAATGTTAACTGTTTTTACACCGGTAGAATCCTGTAAATCAAGTGTATCTACAGCACTGTTCAGATTAAGCAGTGGCCCAGAATAATCAAAGCGCTGGTTTCCGTTTCCATTACCTGCAAAATCGATATTAATGGTCTCAATGCCGGTAAGTATCGGAGTAACGATATGCGACTGTGCACCTGCATTCAAACCATCGATCGAACCAAGGGTTGCATTCAATGTTGGGTTAGCGCCTGTACCGGTAAGATGATCTACGTCCTGAAGTGTGTTAACTACTGATAACAAACCGTTTGATGAAAGTGGTGCGTAAAAAAGGTTTGCAGTTTTAATATCCGTACCTGGAGTGAGCGTGTAAGCGCCTAACGGAGTTCCGGCAGATGTACGAAGATTATGTGTAATTTCAAAATAACCCTGAAGCACATAATGCTCAGTAGCTCTTTCTACACCACCGTCAGCATCTCCGCCGAATGCCGCAAGCAGATCAGCATTGGCATGCAGATAAGCATATCCGTCAAAAGTAGCTACAGGACGATTCAACTCAAAACGACCAGCAACCACATAATGCTTAGCAGCACCAGCAACATTCTGCCCAAAATAATTCAGCAAATCAATGTTAGATGCTTCATACTCATAGGCATTAAATGTAATCGCTCTGTGCTCTGTCGAAAAGGTTAGGTTATAATGGTTAGCAGCTAAAACATCATTAAATCCAAAAGCAGTCTCAAGATCCTGGTAAGACGCAAGATAAGACCAGCTTTCCACTGTACCTGCACTTATAGGAGGTGTAGGATGAGCATTGAAAATAGCCATAGTAGTTTTTTATTTAGTGTTATTTGTTATACAGCTGAAAAGATCAAACGGGGTTTCGTTAAATATAAGAAATCTAACCAAAACAAATGCATTCATGTAGAATCGTACATCTATTTTTTTTCAATAATTGTCTACCTCACAACCATAATACTCTCATATTTCGCCATACTACTCTATGCCCACTCGAAAAATATTCCATTGTAGTTAACAAATAATATTTTAACCTCCAAATTTTTATGTATGATGAGCCCTATAACATCTGCAGATGCTGTTCTTTTTCGCTCCACTCGATGATGCAGTCTTTTCGGGATATCAGCAATGTTATCTAAATTTTACTGCATCCGCATATTCCGGGACTACAACATCTTTTCTAAAGAAATTGAATTTTTTTGCACCGCATTATTATATAGAGCATAAGTACATCAGTTTTTTCCCATAAAATCGCTCTATGAGCTTGACCTTTCCAAAAAGATCAACGATCATGAAGAGCTTAAAACATAATAAACAATACAATTCCTGCCAGCTTCAGCTTCCGTACATAGCAAGACTCTATGAAGAACTTCCGAACTGTATTCTGCAAGTATCAGTTTGACACTTGTTTCCCATGTTGCGCTTCATAACCTCTTTTGTATCTTTGCCAGATAACAATCGCGAACAAAGTCAAAATGAAAATCCAGAACCCTCAAAATTTCAACTGATTACTATCACTCCGAGAAAAAAACTCATTGATATTTCTTATGTCTGAACAGTTAATCTCAATAATTACACCAACATATAATTCTGCAGAAGGTCTTGAAGCATGCATTTTGAGTGTGGCACACCAAACTTACGCACATAAGGAACACCTTTTTGTTGATAATCTTTCGACAGACGGCACGCTTGAAATCATAAGAAAGTATGCCGCAAAATTCCAGCATATACGGCTTATTTCTGAGGAGGATCATGGTATTTATGATGCCATGAATAAGGGCATTGAGCAAAGCTCAGGGGATTGGCTTTATTTTATGGGCTGTGATGACATGTTTTTTGACAGTGAGGTACTTTCAAGGATCTTTATCTCCTTTGAATGTTCTCCATACGATGTCATTTACGGAAATGTTGAATGGGGAAAGGGTGGAACTCTTTATGATGGACAATTCACACCACTCAAGCTGCTGAACAAAAACATCTGCCATCAGGCAATATTTTTCAAGCGTGACCTTTTCGAACGGTTAGGCAGGTTTGAAATTAAATATAAAGTCCTTGCCGACTGGGTATTCAATATGCGTTGGTTTTTCGATGAAAATATCACGAGAATATATCTTGATAAGACAATTGCTATATACAATCCCGATGGTTTCTCATCCAGAAATCACGACATAGTATTCATCGCTGAGAGAAAACGGCTTGTTCACCTCTATTTCCCTGAAGAATATGCTTTAATATTTGATTTAAACAGTAAAATATATCAAAAGAATGAGGAATACGTTTCTCTGAAAACTGCTGTTGATCCTCTTCTGACCCGTATTGAAGAAAAAGAGAAAGATATTGATTCACTTCAATTAGTGATAGGTAGACTTGAAGCTCAGATCGATGCACTTCAGCATACCGTAAAAAGTATTGATGAATCAGCAATCCGTCGAGTAACAAAGCCAATAAGAAAGCTTTCTAACTCATTCCGTAAACGATCACAAGAATTAAGCGTTTTTTTTAAGCAATCCAATGCAGAGAAGATACATCATAACAGCATAGTCGACAAAGATATTTACTGTAATCTTGACGCGATTTATAACAAGTGCAAATTACAGGATACTTATTCATGTTCTACATTAAGTGAAGTAACTGACATTTTCATTCCCGTATGTAACCGTCTTGATTTTCTTCCTTCACTCTTATCAAGCATAGTCAATAATACCTCTTCGCCATTCAGACTTTTTCTTATTGACGACGGCAGTTTGGATAAAAATGTGTATCAAGAACTTGATAAATATAAGATCATATATTCGCAATGCGACATCATAACGTTACAAAACAGGAGTACTAGGGGTATTGTCGGATCTGTCAAACAGGTTGTTCGATCAACCCTGAATAACTTTATAATTTTAAATTCTGTTACTGAAGTTCCTCCTGGCTGGCTTGAGAGACTGATGGCTCCTCTTTTAAAAAGTGATTCCATCATCACAACATCGCCGTTTACCAATGATGATCCGTTATCCGGGTTTCCTGAATTTCTGGATCTTTATATTGGTGATCAAAGTTTATCAATTATAGAAACCGATGAGCTCTATAAGATTTTAACCCCGATTAATACCTATCCTGAGATCACAAAAGGTTCTCGGTTTTGTCTGGGAGTCAATAAGAACGCTTATAATCGTATTGGATCATTTACAAATATCAATCACAAAAAAGCATATCGTCATATTCTTGTACCTGATCTTTTTATATACCATACGAAAGATCAGGCATACCACTATAAAAACAAAAAAGAGTACGATTCATCAGGCAAATTTATATCAGGTTATCCTATTGAAGATATCAGGAAGTTTCTTATACTGAATTTTTTATATAACCATCAGGATCAATCAAATGTGATACTTTTTGTTGACCATAATCTCGGAGGTGGCGCAAACCTCTATCGCAATAATTATATAAAAAGAGAATTGGCTACAGGCAATCACATTGTGATGCTTACCTATAATTTTCCGGGCAAATCCTATGATCTTTGTTATTATTACAATAATAATAAACTTTATTTTTACAGCAACACTTTTGAACATATCTATAACACCCTTCAAAGATATTTCAAGTTTAACACAATTATATTGAGCGAAGCAGTAAGTTTCCCATCTGTCCATTTGCTGTTAGATGCAATTATGAATTTAAAAACGTATCATAATGCATCACTATCGATACTTATTCATGATTATTTTTGTATTTGTCCATGTTATACTCTTCTTGATCATCATACTACATTTTGTGGGCCACCCTCAGATATCGCTAAATGCCTGCATTGTCTGCCTGGAAACAATGGCAGTTTCAGACATTTCTATAACCACCATAATATTATTTCATGGAGAAATAAATGGTTATCTGTCCTGAATAATAGCGACAATATTGTTTGTTTTTCGAATTCTTCAAGAGAAATTCTTCTTACGGGTTACCCTGACATCCCTGAAGAAAAAATACTTATCAGACCCCATGAGATTGAGCATTTCAAAAAACACATGACACCAATAGCTTTATCGTCCAATAGTCATCACAATGTGAATGTGCTGACTATTGGGATCCTTGGAAATATTTATTCTGAAAAAGGTTCAGGTATTGTTCAGGAAATGCTGGAGATAATCAAGTCTGAAGAGAGAAAAATACGTATTATTGTTATTGGTCGTATTACTCCCTCTCTCATGAGTGATTATTTTATAGAAACTGGTAGTTATAAGCATGATGAACTGTATAATCTCGTTCATCGAATGAATATCAATATTTTTTTCACTCCTTCAATTTGTCCTGAAACGTTTTCTTACACCTCTGAGGAGATTATGCTGATGGATTATCCTCTGGCTGTCTTTAATCTTGGTGCTCCTGCCGAAAGAGCAAAATGTTATCATAAAGGGTTTATTATTTCCCGGGTTGATGCAAGAACAGCATTGGACGAAATATCTGAACATTGGAACACAACAAAGACCATTTATGCAAATAATGTGCAACTGGTATGAGAAAGGATAGTAATGTACAGAGTAATCGTATTTACTGGGCAGACACTTGCAGGATCATAGCAACTTTTGGAGTCATTCTAATCCATGCTGCTGCCCCGGTTTTTTATAACTTTCATTCCACACCTCTTGATTTCTTTCTTTCTGCAAATCTCCTGGATTCTTTTGCAAGAGTATCTGTACCATTATTTGTAATGCTTTCCGGTTCTCTGCTGTTACAATCGACACACACTACAATAATGATCTGGCGAAGAGTGATCAAGATACTAATTCCCTTGATAGTCTGGAGCTTAATCTATCTCTGCTGGAATAACAACTGGCTTCATAATTCTTATTCTTTATCGGACGCGTTTTATAAAATGCTTGCTGGCCCTGTTATTCACCACTTATGGTTTGCATACATGATAATTGGCATTTATATTTTGTTGCCATTATTAAAAATTATCTCTGACACATTGAATC
>Ga0118677_10001916_pt1 | contig 43019 bp, 21 predicted proteins | sample AliMusrvi5mmetaG_FD_86154 | JGI IMG/M metagenome (GOLD analysis project Ga0118677, IMG submission 86154)
ACCCGGCTCTGGACTCTGCCTCTGGGCCCGTTCAAATCGCACTATAACATTACGGCCTCGCCCGTCTTGTTTCGTGACCGCGTCATTCAATGCTGCGATCATGCCGGCGAGGCGTTCATTATGGCCGCCGACTGCGTCACAGGCCGGGTTCTTTGGAAAACACCGCGCAAGGCGTCCTATCAGTACGGCACACCCCTGGTGTTCAAGCACGGGGGTGAATGGCAGGTGATCGTCGGAGCCTCCATCGTCAGGGCCTACGATCCCCTAAACGGGCGGGAACGCTGGTCATGTGCCGGTTTGTCCGATTGCGTGGCCCCCAGTCCTGTGGCTGGTGATGATGGACTGCTTTACGCCACCTCTGGGCGAAACGGCCCTTCTTTGGCCATCAACCCGGATGGCACGGGGGATGTGACTGAAACCCATATCCGGATGCAGGTGCCGACAGGTGGACCGTACGTGCCTTCGCCGTTGTTCCGTTCCGTGCTTATCCTCCCGGCAGATGATGGTGCGGTGCGGCTGATTTCAAGCAACGGTATAGTGCGCATTGTCCAACGCCTGCATGCGCACTTCACATCCTCGCCCATCCTGGCGGGCGGCAATATGTATTGGACGGCCGAAAACGGAGACACCTATGTGCTGGATGCGAGCCGGGTGGGAGATGTTCAGCCGACGCTACGAATGGTGGCCATGAATCCGCTGGGGGAAAAGATCCTTGCATCACCGGCTGTTGCCGGCAGCCGGCTGTTCATCCGCACGGACAAGGCGTTGTATTGTCTTGCAGGCTCCGGCACTGCGCCGGGCTCGGGGCAAACTCACCCGCTTGCTGGGCTTAGCTTTACTGAACTGAAGCAGCGATTTGAGGCGCACCCGGCCGCAGATGGCGATGACATCCCCGTGCGCCTTGCGGTTGTGAATGCGCTGTTTACCCTAGGAGACGTCGAGGCGATCACATTCCTCAAGATGATCGCTGAAAAGGACCCGCACTGGGATGTCTGTGAGGCGGCGGCCAAGGCGATATCGGAGTCCAATACTCCCGCAACCATTCCCGCGTTGATGGGGCTTTCGGAGGACTCCCGGGACTATATGAAAATCATAGCGGCTGGCGGCTTGTGTCGACTTCGTGTGCCGACGGCTGTGCCAGAGTTGCTTGCTGGCGTGGCCTATAAGAAACCGATTGTCCGGATCGCACGCCTGCAGGCGTTGGCGGAAATTGCCATGGTCCCCGAAGTCGATCCCAATCCAATCCTGGCCGTGCTGCAGGAGGCGATGACCGACAAGGATGGAACGGTTCGCCTGGCGGCAGTGCGCGGTTTTGTCACCCTGGCCAGCCGCCCTGGTGCCGATCGCAAACCCATTGTATCGGCCCTGCAAGCCTGTGCGTCGGATTCCAATCCGTTGGTGAGCGCCGCAGCGCGGGATGGGCTTATCCATCTGCAAGGATCTGACTAACAAACCTTAGCACCTTGCCGTCAGCCACACGAATGACGTCTCCTTGCGGGGTGATAACCACCTCCGCATCGGCGATACGCACCGCGACAGGCGTGCCATAGGACGGCACCGCCTCAGAACACGCCCATATCGTCTTTCCGGTCGGCGGGTCCAGCGCCACTAGGAATCCGACACTCACCAGCAACTTACCACCGGTCAACAGGGGCGACGCGCTACGACCGAATTGAGTAACCTGGGTCTGGTCGAAATAGCGGACCCACTGGCGGTTGCCATCGAGATCGTAGCAGACCACGATGCCCGTTCCGAAGGACGCCCAGACGCGCTGGCCGTCTGTGATCGCGTGGCCGCACTATAGCCGCAGCCTGAATCGGAAGGGTGTCGTTTGTCGGCCGCTTTCATCTCTACAGGTAATGACGCAAAACCGTTGTCCCTCTTCCACACAACGAGCCATGTGTTGTCTTTCTGTATGTTCTCTTCTTGATCAATGCCAGCGGGCAACCTTGCGCAGCAGTGCTTCGCCTTCCTCGCGCGACTTGACCCAGGAAGAAATGTGCAACCCCTCGGGCCGCAGGTTTTCCATGAACAGATCGAATTCGTCCAGATCCAGCCCCAGTTGCAGACACTTGCCCGCGGTCTGGCAGCGCTTGTAGACCGGCAGCCAGTCGGAGGCCCGGCCGTGGCCGGCGCCTGCCACCCACTGGATGGTGTTCAGTTCCTTGATGCGCAGCAGGCTGTCCAAGTGTCTCAGGGCATTGGTGCCGTCGAGGTGATAGACCGACGCCTCCAGAGCGCGACATTCCTCGGTCAATCCCGGCAGGAAGAACTCGTTGAACATTTGCGGCGAAACCATGCAGGAGAAGTCGTTGGACGGCACATACCACTTGCGCGTGGAGACAATCCCGGGCCAGGAGGTGGTGGCCTGTCCTGCGGCGCGCAGCTTGTTCCACGAGAGATCGAAGATGTTCAGATATAGATCCGTGACCTTGCTCAATAAGCGTTTGACCTCGCCCGGTGACTCGATCAGATCGATGTTGAATTGCGGCGATCATGTTCAGCACCGGCGCGCTCAATCCCGCGAAGTGCGGGTAACCAGGCGCACCTCCGCCCTGCATCCGCAGGCGGACGGCTCGAAGCGCGCCAGCGCAAATAGATCCTCCAATCCGATAAGATCAAACTTATGGGTGAAATACGCCAAATCAGGCGCGGCCGCCCAGGCGTGAAAGGTCCGGTTTCTAGAATCGCCGAAAGCCGGCAGCAACGCCGGCCCGGCATCGCCACGGAAGGCGAACAGGAAGTCCACCGCGGTGTTTTGTTCGCGCACCCGGTGGCTGACCCCGGCGCATATCCCGGAATACGGCCCCCAATCCGGCAGGGTCAGGTCGCGAGTCCTCGCCAATCGCGCCAGGTCAACTGTTGATTTCACAACCACATTTCATCCGTCACGGCCCGAACCAGTTGCACCCAGCGGGACAAGCGGGTGATATCGCCTTCGACGGTTTCGACATCCTTGAGGTGGATATGCGGGAACCCTCCTTTGCAGGCCACGAGCCCATCGCTAATGATGCGCCGAATGCGGTCTTCGTTGTACCCGCAACACACCATATCCGTGGGGTTGGGCCGCCAGGCGATGGCGTAGTCGGCGCCGATCTGTTCCGCGCAGTGGGCCACATTGGCCACGGGGGTAACCGCAATACTGCGCAGATTCTTGAGTTGCCGAAGCATGTTGATCTTGCGGCCCAGATCTTCGCAACAACCGTAATGAACCAATCCGAAATGCTCATAGATCGGCTTTTGATACTGGAAGAGAAACTCTTCGTGAAACTCCGGCGAGATCAACGTATACTCCTGCGCGGCGCAAAACCCCCAGATGTCTTTACGTTGGCGCGGGCCACTGTTCGGCTGGCGTTTCTCCAACCGATCGTCATAAGCCATGGCTTGGTTACGGCTGGAAGTCAGCGTGAAGTGCCCTGCGGACTCGGCTTCCTGGTTGTTCTGCAAGATGCCGTCCCGCATGAACGCCAACAGGCGGTGAAGTTCCGCCGGATACTCATACATATCCGTCATCAACGTCTCGAGCCCGCGCAGTTTGGCGATACTGGTGGAGATGTCAGCCGTGAATCCGCAGTACGCGGGGGTGCGGGAAACGTCGATCGGCAACAGGTCGCCAATGGCGCCGGTCAGGCGTTCGAGATTGCGGGACGTCTCCACCTCATCCACCACATGGTGGGTCATCCGCAACTTCGACACATCGTCCCAACTCTTAAGGGGTGGATCAAAGGCTGCCGCACCGCCCTCCACGCCGGCCGCATGCATGGACTCGTCCACGCCCCACAAGTCCACCCATCCGCCTTTGACGCTGGCGCGCAATGTAAGCCATGGCTCCTGAATAAAGTCGTCACCCACAACCTCATGCTGGAAGATTTGGATCTTGAGCTCGCGTTCCTGAGCACGTAAGAACGGATCTTCGCATTCCATCCGGTCATCGCCGAACACCTCCCGGCACCAGACATTCCACATGCCAAAGGTCGCCAAAACCGGAACCCGTGTTCTTTTGAGACTGAAATGCTCAGTCCACAATTTGCGTTTTTCTTCCTGAATGGGAAGTGCCGCGATGTCCGCATAGCGCGCCGCTAGTTTCCGGAGAAGTTGAATATCTTTGACAGTGTCCATTACGGTCCTTCTGTTTCGGTGATCATTTGCTGCGAGGAATCTCCAATTTCCATTCCCCGGGCTTCAGTGTCGCCAGGGTCTTCGCTTCTCCGGAACGGCCCGGGACTGCTTTCCATTCCGTCACCTGGGTGAATCGCACCGGAAGATCGCTGCGAGGAACGATCTTCACATGATACGGTCACGCGCGATAAGCGTGCATGACTGCGCCCCCCCAAAGGGTCGCATGGCAATCAACCGTGACTTCTTCATCTGCATCTTCTCTTTCTCTGTTTCCTTCCTATTCGGCGATGAGTCGGCCGGCAGACCACGCTGGTAATGACCATCCGAGAACACGATACCGGCCCCGCGAAAGGGAACATCCTTCAGCACCGTCTTCGGGTCCCGGCCTTTGCAGTCGAGCAGGAGCATGGCGGAGTAGGTCAGGCCCATTTCCGCGCCGCGCGTCTCGCAAGGGATGTACGCCACGTCGATGTCCGCCGCCTTCAGCGCGGCGAAGAGACGGTCATGCACCGTCGTCTTCGCCTTGGCGTAGTCATCCGGCGTCGGATTAGTCTTGAGGTCCGATAATGGAATTGCCGGATAGATATGAAAGGCCATCAGCACCTTGCTGCCTTTGATCAACTCCGAGACATTGGTGATGGTTGATGCCGCGGTGTCGGCTGCGGCCACGGTCACGCCAGCGCAGACAAACGTAAAGAGCAGGCAAAGTGCTGACCTCAGAATCCGAGACATGAGGGACCGCCCCTATTCTGTCACCTAAGCAGGTCGCAGATCGCCTGCGCGACCTGTTGCCGATCCTGGGCGAATTGAGCCGCCAAACCATCGGCGCCCAGTTTCTTCTCGGGATACCGGTCAACACCCGGCTGAACGGTCATCATCGCATCGAAGACCTTCTGCGAGGCGCCGGCGGCTGGATGTTTCGGCTTCTCCTTGAGGAGCCGCTGTAGCGTCGCCAGGTAGCGGTAATCAGTGAGGCCCGGCAGGATGTCACGCATAACGAGCATCGACGGCACCATCGCCTGCTGCTCGTCGGTGTTGTACCAGCAATAATCGTCCTCGCGGCAGTCCAGGGCATAATAGGGATCACCAGCCACGATGTTGAAATGCCAGGAAACCCGGGCAGCGCACTGGTATTTGGTCACAAGCGATTTCAGATAGCGCCCGTAGGTCCAGCGGGAGGCGCCATTATAGAACGCCCACTGATTGCCGGCGGATTTCGCCAGATTGATAGCATTCGTATCGTGACCGTTGAGGATGGACATGGGCAGCGCCTTGAGCAGGCCGGCGTGGACGTCCTTTGGGTCCCCCTCCATGGAGGTGAAACCGCCGCAGGTGGTGAGCTTCAACCCCGCAACCGCCTCGTGATGGGCCTGGGCATTGGCTGTGGCGTTGTTGAGCGCTTCGCCTGGAATCGGCTCGTCGCAGAGATTCCATACAACCGGTAGCCAATGTTGTTCCACTGCATGCTGATCAATGGCCGTGTAGAGCGCCTTGAGGTATGCAACGGCATTGGGGAACCCCGCATTCTTGGCCGCGGCCTCATCGGGTCCGGAGCCACTGCCATAGAAGCGGTAGCCGAGATTCGCACCTTCTGCTCCATAGGTAATAATGGGCAGCGCGAACCCCTTGGCACGCAGAAGCTGCATCTCCTGATCGGCCTTGGCGGTATCCAGTTCAATCTTCCCCTGGGATGCCTTGGCCTTGAGCGAAGGCATGCCGGTCAGCGTGGTCGAGCCGGTCTGCGCAATGGCATCCAGGATCTTCCCCTCCAGTTTGTCGTTCCATGCTTTGGCCGTGGGATCGCCCATGAACGAGACGCTGATTCCATAGCCGATTGGCCCGACCGCCACATCCGTGATCGAATCGAGATCGAACGGGAGCACATTAATGACCACCGATATCGGCCTGGCTTTTCCGCTGGCGGGACGGATCGTGATCGTGCCGCTGTATTTTCCGGGGATGGCACCCGCCGGCGTGTGCGTGCGAACCCAGAAGCACCGGGTCACACCCGGGGCCGCCGGGGCCGGGGTCGGATGCCAGTATCGCGGCGAGACCGTATACACGCTGCCGTCCATCTCCACGCGCGAAAGACGATAGTCGATCCACCCCGGCTCGAAGAAGGCCGGATCAAGCTTCTGCCCCTTCTCGTTCACAAACGGCGAGATCGCCAGATCGACCGCGCCCAAGGGGTTGGCCGACGGCTGAACAGCCAAAACCAGCGCCGATTCCTCGTGACCGGCCACGCTCAGTTGTAGCGATGCCTGCACTGCCAGGACTTCGCCCGTGGTCGGCCCATCGTACGCATTGATCGGAATATCCAGTGGGCGCGTAAACACCACGTAGTCGTTCTTGGGTGCCTCCGATCGCTTGGGCTCGATCTGTTTGTAACCGATGCTGAATACCTCACGGCGCATCTGCGTCACCGCATCCATGAAGCGCTGCCCTTGCGCAGCCTTGGCTTCCGGATAGACCACCAGATACGAAAGGCTGTTGGCCCACGTCTCACCCTTGAAACCGATTTCCAACTTGCCATCGGTGACCGTTGCATCGAACTCGCGGGCCGGACACGTGGTCTGAACGTATTGCGCAAACACGTCCTCGCCGGGCAGGTCCTCGCGGTGGGCATTGCGGAAATAGCGGGCCAGGAACTTGTCGAAGTCCTGCTTTTCGTCCAGCACGACCTGGCCGTTGCAGGTCACCTGACGCGACTCGTAGGTCTGGGCCTCTCCCCAATAGCCGCCGGGCGATTCGATGCAGTAAACCCCGTGATACTTCCCGTTGGGCAAATCGATCCGGAATTTCCCCTGGACCATGCACGCAAAGGACTGCACGAGCGGGTCGGGCTGCAGGACGTTCATAGCACGCCAGGCAGTGGCGTCAACCCAGCCAAACCCACGCAACGAATCGTACAGCGTCCGGGCCGTCACCAACGTGAATCCGGGCAGGCTTGGCGAGTCGAAGGTGCCGACCTTGAAGGCGTTGAGCCCTTCAAACGTGGCGGGTGGGTCAACGCGCTCGAGCCGGAAATTGCTGAGCACCGCCTTGCCTTCGACCACGCGCAGGACCAGTCCCTGGATCTGGTCCAGGAGGAGCATGCTTCCGGGCCTGGCTTTTTCGCCCCTATAGGTATTGATGGGAATTCGGACCGTGCTCTGGCCGGGAAGAATGACGCTGGTGATGTTGGCCTGTCCCCAATAACCGTGGGATACCGCATCTCTCACTGTCAATTCGAGAGGGGCCGGCTTGTCGGATTCATTATAGGCTTCGAAACACAGGTTGTTGTATCCCGACCAGTCAAACGTGCCTGCCAATCCAATGAACGTCTTCTCGACGGAGATGCCGCCCTTGCCGTTTGCCACGTGATTGGTGGAGTAGCTGACTTGCAGATCGTTGCCTTTGATAAAGGGCGCAATCGATCCGTTGGCAAGCTCGGCGATGACTTTCTCCCTGGGCAGATCCTTAGGCTTCCCCCCCGCGTTGTGCGGCAGTTCAACGCCACAGGCAAAGCAGGTCTTGCTGGCGGCATTGTTGAGGTAGAGGCAAGCGGAGCAGCGGATTGGATTCTCGCCCAGTGGACCTGTTGGCTTGATCGGTACTTCTTCATCACCCCACACCGGTTCAGGCGTCAACGCAACCGACTCGTCCACCTTTTCAACAGAGGCATCGTCCACCCACAACCGCCCGCCGCCGGTCAGCCCGATCCGAATACGGTACGGGGAAGCTTTGACCCCGGGTTTGATATCAAAAACGTAAGTCAACGGGGTCCAACCGAAGTTTCCGGTCTTCTTGAATCCAAAAAACTTTCCCTCGGGCCCGCAGGAAAAGAACTCCGCGCCGCCGTATTCACCGATCCCGATATCCATGCCACGGAGGTAGAACCTGGAGCGATAGCGGCCGGGCTCGGGCTTCAAGAGCGCTTTATCCGGAGTGTAGATGCCGGTCTTTGAAAGCACGTCGCCAACGAGCAGGCATGAATGCCCACCACTGTGCGCAATGGAGCTGACATATTTAGCTGCAGGCGGATCGGGGATGTTGTGTTCCCAATTCTCAAATATCTGTCCGTTCGGGTCGGCCGGATTGACGGTCTCGAACGAAGGATTCAGCACCAGGTTTTCGCCGGCCTGTAACGGCATGGCGATGGACAGCAGCAACGCGGTCACGGTCCACCCAAACTCTCGTGACACCAGTCTCAGAAACGTCTTCATCAACATAGTCCCTTTCTTCATGGTTATCGACATTGCATCCCCACTCTTCGCTACAGTTGGTCCAACGGCTTCGGACGATCCCCTACCCGCTCCAGTTGATTAGCGCCGGCAATCCGCTCCAGGACCGGCGCAGGCAGATCGAGGCCGTGAATGAGGCCATCCTCGGGCGGCCCCAAAAGGAAATCGGCGTCCGGCGGAAGCCGGAAGGTCTCGCCCGTGGAGAGGAAACGCAGCACCAACCGGATGCGGGCTTCCACGCCGTCAGCCGATGCGTTGCGGAGCAGTCCGGCGTCCGTCCCGAAGTAGATGCGGTCGGCGTGCCGGATGAAGAAGTCGCGCGCCTGGTCACGGTTGCTGGAAAGGTTGTAAAGCAGTTCGATGCCTGGCGCCAGGTCGAACCCGACGCGCGGATGCGCCGCCAGGAAACGCGCGGCGCGGTCCAGATCGGCACTCAAGAAACAGAAATGAGCAAAGACCACCCGCAGCCGGGGATGACGAGCCAGTACACACTCGACTTCGGCGTAGAGCGATTCCTTGGACGGAAACGCCGGGCCGTAGCCCCAGTTGTGGGCCAGCGCCCACGCCGGCGTGGTGGCCGGATCCCAGAACGTCTCGGGATCAGCCACATGCCACAGCAACGGCAGGTCCAGGGCCTCCAACGCGGCAAACCCCGCGGCATAATATGGGCCGTCGAGCGGCTCGCCAAGCGTCCGCCGCATATCAGGCTTGGATTCCAACAGTTTCCAACCATCGATGCCGCTGGCTGCCTGCGCGCGCACCTGCTCACCCAGCGCCACCGCGGCATCCGGCCGATTCGCAAGCCGCGCCGAATGGTTCCATGACCCAAAGATATAGGCCTGCTCCGGGTAACGGCGTTTGGCGAGATACGCCAGGGACAATGAATCCGCCCATTCCTCCGATGTTACGGGCACGCTGAGCACCGTGAACCGCTCCAGCGGCACGCGTGTCACCACTTCAGCAAGGACGTCAAGGCCCTCGGCGCATAAGAGATGATTGTGGCAATCGGCGATTCTCATCGTCATCCTAAACTCCAGTTGCTGTTCAAAGGTGTGCTATGACATCGAGTATGTCCAAAAAGACGCCGTTGGCGTGATAAAGCGGATCGCCTTCCGGCACGGCCGGCACCGTGTCCACGACGTGCCCCGTCTGACCATCCAGAGTCTGATAGGGGAAAAGCATGTTGTCGCGGTTGAGATAGCGGGCGAAATAGGCGTTGTGGCAAAGTCGAAAGACGTCCAGGCACTGGTCTCGCAGCATCTCCGTCTCAGCGACGGCCGCGGCCCGCACCGCCGCTCGCATGGTCTCGGGTAGATTCCACCACGGCATACCGCTGTCGAGAGGCTCGCCGGTGCGGTTGTCCACCGCCTTGAACAGGCCCGGATGGCGGCGATTGTAACCAAGCGCCGTGGCCTTCAGCAGCAGACGAGGCAACTCATGCTTTGCGCGGGCGATCAGCCCGGCATGGCGTATGCCCGCCGCGGACGGGGCGAGACGTTCGACCAAACCCAAGCCAAGGCCGACCAGTTCGTTGGCGTGTCCCGGGTCCAGCAGAGCACCCCGCTGACCGTTTGCAGGGTCTACGTATTCGGAGAAGAGTCCGGTCGCCAGATCGTAATGCGCGTCGAGGATTTCGCCCAGGAACATGGCCGCCACCTCCAACGCCTCTTCACGGTCGGCATGATCCAGCGCCTTACGGCTGACGCAGGCGCCCACGCCCTGCACCAGCATGCGCGGCCCGTGGCTGCGCCCGGCAGGCTGGGCCGTCTGTTCGACCTCAAAACGGTCCAGACGAATCAGGTTGACCGTCCGCCGGAACAACTCCATGGCGCGGGACTGGACCGAAGCATCCCGACTGGACATCAACCCCTTGACGGCAAAAATGTCTCCGGCGCCGGTCATGGCGGCGTTGGCAGGTTGTGGCCGGCCTGCGGCATCGATACCGGCCAACTCGCGGTTGACGCGGAAAGGGATACGACCGCCGTTTTGTTCGGCAATCCGGAGTAACGCCTGCGTCATGTTGCCGATCCACAGGGAGAAGAGATCGCGAATCGCGTCACGCTCGGCGGCGGTCAGCGACTCGATGCGATCGAGCCAGGCCAGATGGTCGTCCAGCGCCTCGCTGCCGCGACCGAGGAACCAAGCATACACCCTGCTGTACGCCGTCTCGGGGAGGTCGCGGCCTGTATTGGGATTGAACTTGGTTTCAACGTAGGGCCAATCGGGACGGCGGCGATGGCGCCACAGCAGCAGACGACATCCGGGCGCCAGGACGGCATCGAGAATGAACTGGCGATAGGCAGACGATCGAAGCGTCTCCACCGAGACCCGTTCCAACAACAACGGTTGCCAACCGGCATAGAGGGCGGTATCGCTCATGAGGGTTACCATCCGAAGTCTCTGCTTCGTTGTAGAGTCGAAACTCATTTCCGGAACTCCAGGATGGCATCAATGATCCGATCGCGAAACTCCGTGCATTTCGCATGGCAGGCCTGGCGATCGGAAAGTCCATTGAAATTGCCAACCTTGCCCAGCGTCATCGAGGCGAGAATCTCGTCGATCAACTTCTGACCCGCCTTGGCTTGCTTCGTATCTTTCTTCTCCGCCACCAGTTTCCGCAGCGTGGTGAAGTAACGGAATTCGAGAATTCCCAGCGTGGTACGCTCGAATTCGACGGCATTGATCAACCGCCCGTCCGGTGTCGGAAAACTCATGGAGTACTCGCCTTCGCGGCCGTCGAGGTCGTTGAACGTATCGCCTTCGCTGGTCTGGTAATGCCAGAGGATCTGCCCGCGAACGCCGGCTTCCTTCAGTTTGGCGGAGTAGAATCCAAGGTGGAAACGGTTGATCCCGCCGTTGTAAACCCAGCACATGTTGCCGGCTGCCTGCACCTTCTTGATGAACGCCTCGTCATGGCCGTTGACCATGCTCACTCGGTACCAGGGGATCAGTTGATCCTTGGAGGTGTAGGTGGCCGTGGTAAGCAGATTCGACACGACGTTGTATTTCCTGGCCAGTGCAATGGCCTCGGCGCACCGGCTGTCGTCCGGTTCGTCGATCAGGTGCAGCAGCAGTTTTGTGCGGCCGAGTTCCGCCAGGCGCTGCATGTATTTCGTGTAGGCATCGATCAAGTCTTTCTCGTTGTCGGCGCCACCGATTCGGCCTGAACCATAGGCGATAAAGTAATTCCCATCGAAGCCGGCGTCGTGGTAGGCCTTGATGAACTGTTCAACCGAGCTCATGTCGAGTTTGCCTTGCCGATAGCCGGCGTTGCCGGGCCCTTCCGTGGTCGTAAACCCGTGCTCGCGCAGGTTGCGCAGGTTGCGCATGAGGTTCCCGCCGTCCAGGCCGACGGTGTCCGGGTAGCCGCCCGTGAATCCGATCCCCGTACCGAAGAGGGCCAGATCGAAATCGCGATCCTCGGTCAGTTGCATGGGAAGAACAGTCAACCGGACCGGGAGCGTGGTGGGTGCGCTCTTCTCCGGCGCAATGCGAACTGTGCCCTTGTAGACGCCGGGAACCGCGTTGGAGGGAACATGGACGGTTAGATGAAAGGTTCGCGTGATGTCCTTGGCTATCGCAGCCGAGTTCGTCGGATCCAGCAGTCGCGGCTGAATGGCATAGACGAAACGGAAGTTCGCCTCGCGCCGCTGGATCTTGTAGCGCACCTTCCGCGTTTCGATGGCGGCCGACGGGATCGCCGCGCCCTTGGGACCCTTCAGGTCGCTGACCGTGACGGTCGTCGTCCCGAGATCCTTGAGCGGAAACACGCCGACGGCCGCGGCGTCCATCTGCCCCGGCGCCGTCCGGAGGGCAATCTCCTTGGCTGCCAGTTCGGCCTCCTCGGGAACACTGTTGTAGTAGATATCCTTGAAGTAATCCGGCACGAACACGACATAGTCCTTCCCTTTGCACGCGGCCGGCAGTTGGGCAGAACGCGACGGCCCGGGCGGCGGCAACAGCGTGTAGGCCTCCGCGAACATGCGCTTGTGTTCGGCTTCGAGTTGGCCCAGCCAGGCATCGCACTTCGTCGAATCGGCGGCCGGACACACGACCATGCAGTTCAGCGGCCAGGCGCCCGACGGCTGCTGCGTGGAGAACGTCTCGGGCGCGTCAAATTGGATCGCCAGTTTCCCGTTGGTCACCTCCACCTCGAAGGTGTGGGCCGGCCAGCGCGGCTTCACGTACTTCTCCCAGTGGTCGTCGCCCGGGAAATCCTCGGTGTTCAAATGCCGGAACATCCGCTCCTGATAGTAGCGCGCGCCGGTCCACTTCTCATCGACCACAGTCTTGCCGTTGGCCACAACCTTGCGGTCCCGATACGCCGTGATCAAATCCCAGAAGCAAGCCGACTCGGCGTAGAACGTCACGCGATACGTGCCGTTCGGCAGATCCATGTCGAATTCGTGCCCCGGCGCAAAGTTGGCAAAAAGGCCGATCGGGTACTCGTAACTTCCGCACTGGATGGGCGAGGCCAGCATGCCTTTCCAGCCATAGCCGTAGGCTGGATCGTACGCCGTCAGATTGTTGACCGGCGTGAATCCTGGGAATGCCGTGGCGGGATTCGGCGTGAAGGCGAACTTCCGGATCTGCGGTCCTTCAAACCGCGCCATCCGGCTCTTCTCAAGCCGGAAGCCGCCGAACGTAAGCGTGAGATCGTCCTTGCGTTCGGCGAGGTAGACATTGAACTTCACGATGTTGTTCCGGTTCAAGGCCTCCCGGGTAAGCTGGGCGGCCTCGCCTTTAAGCAGTCCAGAGAGCGGGATTTGCAGTGTGTTCTGGCCGGGACGGACCATCAAGCCCGAATAATTGTAGCGGCTGTAGTAGGGCGCGTTTAAGGCATCCCGGAACCAACCTTCAAACTCGATGACCCGATCAGTCGGATTGAAGCAGTCGATGAGCAGCACATCGTGCTGACTCCAATTCGGCGGGAACCCGGAGAGCACGAGTCCGGCGCCATTGGCGCGGAATGTACACTTCAGCGCGCGCTTGCCCATGGTGGCGTGCTCGGTTGTGTAGTCGAACGAACTCTTTCCAGGCTTCTCAGGCGGATACTCTTCGAGTTCGAACTTCCCCACGGGTGCGGCCTCGTCAAAGGTCACGATCGGCATCACATCAGGCATGGTCTCGGCGGTTGTCGGTTCGAGACGGAAGTTGTCGAAGTAAAGGGTGCCGGCCGGCTGGCTCTCCATTGGGCCCACGGCAAATCCAAGAATGTTCTTCGTGTTGAGGGGAAATGCATTTCCTTTGAGAGCCTTGTCCAGCCACAGCCGGACAGTCTGCTTGCCGGGATCGGCCATCAGTCCTGCATAGCCGTAGCGTGCGTACAGGCCCGCGTTCTCATCATCCTTCACCCAGCCGCACAGTTCGACGGCCTTAGCGCCGGGATTGAAGACATCAAAGGCCAGGTACTTCACACCGGTCCAGTCCTTGGGAAACCCGTTCACCATGATGCCCGGCCAGCCTTTGGCGCCGTAGTCGACCTTCAAGGCGTGCGCGCCCTCGGTCGCATGATCGGCAACCACCGTCAGTTTGGTTTCCTCCATGGCCGTGGCATTCCCGACTCCGTCAAAGCTACAGACCACGAAGTCTCCTGCCGCAAGGGCGCCACGGCATGCCGCCGTCGCAAGAACGATTGCAAGAACTATCGATTTCATGACTTTCTCCAGTTTTGTTCGACACCGGTGCGAGCGGGGCCGGCTGAATCGCAATCGAGCTCAAACCGGGCGCGGTAACGGTAAAACGGGTGTTGTTCGAGATCCCGCCAACCGTCCATGGAACCGTCCAGCACTTGCCGTCGCAAAGCCCAACGTAACGGATGGCTCCTCTTCAGGTCGGCGTCGTCGCGAGGCCGGTCTTGGATTCTTTGGCGGCGAGCGACAGCGGTGGGATCGTTCTCGGCCTGGGCCACGCGCAGTGCATAGAGCGCCTCCGTGGATCCGGGATGTTCCGGATCGAGCAGGATCATGTTGGCGAACGCGGCGGCCATGTAATCCCAACCCTGCTGCCGGCAGAGTGCGTAGCGGTAGAAGAGGAAGTCCACATTGAATCGGTCTTCCATGCGGCCGCGCTCGAACTGCGGGGCGACTTCCGAACCACGCGCCAACGCGTCCAGTGCCGCCCTGGGATCGCCGGCCCGGCAGCGTTCCGCGAATTCCCCGAAGAACGATTCCTTGTAGAGCAGCCATACCGTGAAGACGCCTTCAGCAAGGCTGCGCAACGGCACGGCCAGTTGTGCACGGACTGCGGTCCAGTTGCCATCCAATAGTGCCAGCGAGGCCATCGCCAGGCGGTAATCATCTGTGGCCTTGGTTTCGGTCGAGGCGGCTTGCCACAGGAGCTTGCGCTCCGCGTGCAGGCCAAACCCGGACAGTGCCTTGTCCGCGGACGTCAACAGATTGGTGTCTGCGTTGCCCTCGCCCACGGAGCGGCGCAGGCGCGCGAGCGTTTCCTGGCGGTCGCCCGCCTCTGCGGCCATGAGCCCCAGGAAATAGTTCGCATAGGCCCCGATTTCGCCGCCTGCATCGGCCAACGGCTCAAGTTGACGGCGCGCGGCGACAAAGTCGTTTTGGTTGATGAGCGCAGCGGCTAACGCCAACCGTGCGGCGGGAACGAGTTGCGCCTGCTTGCTCGTCAGCAACCGGATCCAACTTTCGCCGCCGACCCAACCTGTTTCGACCGCCTCGGAAATCTCGACGTCGCGCAGCGAGCCGGTGAGGATGAGTTTTCGGGAGATGTCCAGGCGGGCATCGGCCGGAACCAACACTTCGGATTCCTTGACACGCCAGAATCCGGGATCGTTCCACTCCGCCCAGTCAGCGCCGGTTTTTCGCAGCCCGCCTTGTTCGAACGCGGCGAAGTTCTCCGCATACGTTGTTCCGGCCGATGCCCCCGGCATGGCGGCGAATACCTCTGTCCAGGCGATGGTCTTCCCGGCGCCGAAGATCCCGACGTCGGGTTGCACCGGCAGAAGGCCGCACTGCAATTCAGCGTAGGGAGTCCAGTTCGGTTCGGCAAGGGTTTGCCACCAGACGTGGTGCACGCCCTGCGAGCCGAGGGACCAGAGTTTGCGTCCCCTGCAAACGGCGCGGTCAGCACGGTGGACGAAACTCCATCCCTCCTTCTCGTTGCGATAGCCCATGAAGTCAGAGCGGGTGTTGGCCAGGTAGCCCGAGGTCGTCTCGTGTTGATGCAGCCACTGCGACCATTCCACCCCGTGCACGATCGGCCATTGCTCAAGTTCGTAGCCCTGACGGGTCATGCCATGGTTCAGGAAGGGCCCCGGCGCCAGCATCACTCGGTCTCGCCACTGCACCGGGACGGCGATGCAGGTCCACCAATAGAGACACGGCTGGTCCTTGCCCGAGTGGTTCGTCACGGTCATGCGCGTAACCAGTGTGCCCTCCACCAGTGTGAGCATGACCTCCCAACTGCAGCCGAACAGTTCATCGAACGCGCCCACCGCGACCGCCTGACGCCCGTCTTCTAACATGATCCGGCGGGTTTCGACGGTTGAAATCCCATGGACATTGTGACTGAAGCGGAAGGCGTTGAACTCAATGCCGCCAATCGCCCACGGGCCGGAAGCCGAGAGATTCGCCAGGCGCAGCGAGGGGGGCGCCCAGAGCAACTGACGGTTGAGTTTCCGGTCAAAGTACTCCAGCACTCGGCCGCCCATCGAGGGGAGCAACGTTACCCGCGCGCATTCGTCTTCAAGGCGCACCACGGGGAGTTCCCGCACCTCAAAATGTCCCGGATAGTCCACCGCCCTGCGGTACGGAAAACTGGAGGTCCAAAGGTTGCGGTGAATCGGCTGCAACTCGGGCGGAACCCCCGGCGCCGCAGTCAAGGCATACGTGTTCTCGCAATGGTTGAGGCGCGGTTCGGCAAGACGCCTGCGTTCGGTAAAGGGACGATGCTGAAAGGGTTCGCGGGTCAGTTTGATTTTCACTCGGGTCACTCCCCTGATACTGGGACGGTCTGCGATGGCCTCCCCACCGGCGGCGGACGGAAACTTTCTTTGCCGCCCAGCCGTTTCCATTCACGATACAGCCAGTAATAGCAGCCGAGGGTGATGATCTGGAACACGAAGTTCCAGACAAAGGCGAACCGCAGGGCGTATGAACCCAGGTGATGCTCCAGCGTGTGCATGAGCCAGCCGGCCAGCATGCTGCCGAGGATCCCGGCCGTAATCATGCGCAGCATGGACATGGCTGCCGAGAACTGCCCGAACCGGTCGCGCGGCAGTAACGACATGGCCAGGGGACTTTCCGCCATGCTGTTGACCACCCCGATCGGCAGACCGACCAGCGAGTACGCGATCTGGATGTAGAGATAGGTCTTGGGCGCCAGCCCGGGGATGAGAAAAAGCAGCGAGATCGGCGAGGCTGCCACCATCAGGATCATCGAGAAGACCATCATGGGCAGCGGCCGGTAACGGTCGCCGTAGTTGGCCGCGGCGAACGTCAGGATCATGCCGACAAAGCCGGTGACCGCGCCAATCTTGCCGAGAACCGTCAGGTCCATGCCCAAATCAACGCGCATCGGGTTCATAAAGGAGCCCATCTGGTAGGTCATCCAGTTTACCATCATGGTGATGAAGAAGATCACGTAGAACTTGTGACAAAAACACTCACGGGCAATCGTCCGGATGGTCGTGCAGGTTTTGTCGACAAACCCATCGCCTTCGGCCAGGGGCTGCGGCGGCGGGTACTCCGGTTCCTTGATCTTCAGCAGGGCGATGGTGCTCGCGCAGGTGTAGAACAGGGCCGCGCCGATCAGGATCAACTTGGGATACCAGAAGTGCTCATTGTGGTAGTGAATTAAACCCAGGTCGATGTTCAGCGGTCCCCACTTGTTCGAATACCCGTAGATGAACCAGCTATAAATCATGCCGGCCAGGCCGCCGACAATCCGCATGTAGGCCATGAACTTGATGAAATGCGCCTCCGGCACCACGTCGTTGAACAGATAATAGAAGGTCGTGCCAAGCAGCATGTTGGAAACGCAGAAGACCAGAGACAGAATCCCGAAGGTCCAGATGGTCACCTCGTTCAACGACGCTCCGGGGGCAAAGGAACTTTGCACCCAGGACGCAATCTCGTTGCCGAATCCCAAGAGCGCCAGACAGGCGCAAACCAGCGGGGAGCCGTAGAGCAGGAATGGAATGCGCCGGCCGCGCGGCCCGCGGTGCCGGTCGGACTTGATGCTGATGATCGGGTTCAGGACGAAATTGATGACGCTGGGAAACGTGACCAGCAACAGCGTGTAGAGAAAGGAGTCCGCGTGCAGGTCGCTCTTCAACCGGAACTGCAGGATCGGTCCCAGGACCGTCTCCATGATCGAGAAACAGAAGTCGAACCAGAGCAACCAGAAGAACAACGCCACCAGTCCGCGTTTGGTGTAGATGAGATTACCGACGCGGAAGGTCGCAGGTGTGTCGGGAAGGGGCGGATTGTCAGAAGTTGGCATGGAAGTCGATCTGATTCACAATCGCGCTCAATCCAATATTTCCTTGAATGTACACGGTAACATTGCCCCCCGACCGCGGTCAACCGTAAAGCGCAGCGCGCCCGCCGGACAGGTGCAATCGCCGTCGGAGGTCAGGCCGAATGGGCCTTGATGTAGGCGATGAGTTCGTCGATCTGGGCGAAGGCCACGGCGATGACGGTGTCGGCGGCGCCGTAGTAGATGGCGAGCCGGCCGGTGCGGCTATCGGCGAGCAGGCCCACGGGGAAGCACACATTCGGCACGTCGCCGACGCATTCGTAGGTCTCGCGCGGATTGAGCAGGTAAGGCTTGGCGCGGTAGCGCACGCGCCAGGGCTCATCGTGATCGAGGAGGGCCGCGCCGAAGGAATAGGTGAAGCCGTTGCAGGTGTTGATGACCCCGTGGTAGATCATCAGCCAACCTTCGGCGGTTTCGAGCGGCGCGGGACCGGGGCCGACCTTGGTACGTTGCCAGGAGCCGTTCGTACCCATGACAAAACGGTGGCGCCCCCAGTAGGTCATATCCGGGCTTTCACTGTAGTAAATGGTGCCGAAAGGCGTGTGACCGATGTCGCTGGGGCGGCTCAGCATCGCGTACTTGCCATTGATCTTGCGAGGGAAGAACACGCCGTTGCGATTGCACGGCAGCGTGACGTTCTCCATCGTGTGGTAGGTCCGGAAGTCCCGGGTCCAGGCGCAGCCGATGGTCGGATCGCCGTGAATGCCGTTGCACCAGGTCACGTAGTAACGGTCGCCCAGCCGCACCACGCGCGGATCGTAGGCGTACTCGTAGGGCAGATCCTTGATCGGGTCGACGAAACGGATCGTCTTGCGCTCGAGGCGCCAGCTCAGGCCATCCGCGCTCCAGCCCGTGTGCAACCCGCAGCCGCGCGTGAGGTTATCCACGCGGAACACGCCGACGAACCCGTCGCCGAAGGGCACGACCGCGCTGTTGAAGATACTGTTGGCCTCGGGAATCGCATCCCGCGGCACAATGGGATTCCGGCTGTACCGCCACACGGGGTATGGATAGCTGGCGGGTTTTTCCTCCCAAGGAATGTTGGGTAATGCGGGACCAAGGATGGTTCGTTCCTTCACATGCTTCATAGGGTAGCCTTCCGCAAGAACTAAGGAGACAGAATTCAGAAGTCAGTAGTCAGAATTGAACGCACGCTTCTGACTGACTATCCTCCATGCTCCTTGTCGGTTGATGCTTTGTATGTCTCATTCTGAATTCTGTCTCCTGACTACTGGACACAACTCCGCTCCTTATTACCGGAACTTGAACACCGAACCTTGCGGCATGTACTCAAAGGCGCCGATGTCTACGCCGACGCCGACCTGCCGCGGATAGCCCGCGCCCCGTTGATCCGACGTGAGTCCCAGCGTGTTTCCGCCATGGTCGATCGCGATGCTGCCGCGCAGCAGCGGACACGTCAGTGACTTGCCGCCGTTATCGCTCGCCGGGCCCAGAAGCGGATTGAGCGGGGCACCCGAGTTGCCGACATAGCAGCCGTTGGCTGCCGGCGAACCGACCGCCGGGAAGATCGTGGTGCAGCCGCTGTTATTGCCGATCAGGCAGTTGGTCACGGTGTGACCGTTTGCGCCGTCGCTCTGGTCCAGATCCGGCGCTGTCGGCGCGCTGTTACTCGCCAGGATCGTGCCGTCGATCACCCAACTGGTGCAGTGCGACATCGCGACCCCGCCGCCGGTGCCAGCCGTGTTGCCGGCAAAGGTGCAGTTGTAGATGCGCGCGAGCGAGTTGCCGTAATGTCCGAGGAATCCGCCGCCTCCGCCTCCCGCCGTGTTGCCGGCAAAGGTGCAGTTGATCAGGTAGGTGTAGGCTGGGGTTGTGGCCTCCACTTCAAGGCCGCCACCGGCGTTGACGACGGAATTGCTGACGAACGAGCAGCCCATGAACGTCACGTTGGTGGCGCGATCCTGCATGCAGGCGCCGCCATTTAAGGCGGCTGTGTTGCCACTAAAACTGGAATCGTAAACCGACACGCTTGGGCAGCCTGGATTCACATAGAGCGCTCCGCCATTGCTCGCGACGTTGGCCGATAACGTGCAGTTGGACATGACCAGCGATTGCCAGACGGCAAGGCCGCCCCCGTAACTGCCGGCGCCGGCGCTGGCGGACTTGACCGTATTGCCGCTCACATCGCAATTGAGCACCGCGGCCCGGGCCGCAAGCCCGCCCCCCAGACTCAGGGCGCTGCCACCCGCGACCGTGTTCGCACTGACCATGTTGTTGCTTACGAGGCTGCAGCCGGTCACATACAGACCCGGCACCGAAGAATAGATCGCCGCCCCCTGGGGAGTCCCCGAGCTGTAGTCGCCGTAGCGGATCGTCATATCGCGAATGGCCATCGTTTGGGAACCCCACAGCCAGAAGATGTACTGGTTCACGCCGGAGAAAGGAGTCGCGGCCCCCTGCACGATCGTGACGCCCTTGCCCGCGCCCTGGATTGTCACGGACTTCCCGCTGACAACGATGTTGGACTCGGTGTAGATGCCTGCCAGGACGTTGATCGTGTCGTTGTTGGCCGCGCGAGCCACCGAAACCGCCTTTTTAATGGTGGCAAACGGGTGCGCCAAAGAGCCGTCGTTACTGTCGTTGCCGCCGCCCGCGACCGTCGCCACATACAGGTTGCTGGATGCACTGAAGAACGTCACCGTCAGGTTGGTGGCGCCGCTGTTGGTGACCACCGACGCTGGCCCACGCGCGAAGGCGGCATCGCCGAAGTTGACCGTGACATTGGTGCTGTTGGCCGCCTCGTTGGCGGTGGCCGTGCCCGTGAGAGTAATCGCCGCGGTCTGGGGCGCCGTCTTGGTGACCACGGCTGTCAAACCGGACGGCACGCCGCCGACGGTCACGCCCGCGCCGACCAGGTTCCCCCCGATCGACCCGGCAAAGGTATCGCCCGCCAGGTTCACCAGTACAGGGGCACTGTTGTCGATCGTGCCGTCATTCTGCCACGACTCGGTGAAGCCGCTGCCGACGCAGGTCAGCGCGGGGTTAATGTACTGCACGGAAATATCCGACCGACTCGCGTTCGTCACCACCGCGGTGGCGGTGTTGTGGAAGGCGCTGTTCTGGAAGGCGAAGGTCAGATACCCGACATTGTCGCCGCTGTTGTGCAACAGCGCATTCCCGGTCAACGTGACGCTTGCGTGGGTGAGGTCAAGTCGGGTGACCACGGCGGTCAGTCCCGCGGGGATGTTGTTGGCGAGCACCTTGCCGGTGGCCACAAAGTTCTCGCCATTGGTGCCGTTGAACAGGTCGTTGGTCAGAGCAATGTTCAGTGTGGTGGCGATGCTGCCGTCATTGGCGGCGGCCTCGCTGAACACCGTGCCATTGGTGTAGAGCAACTGGACGTTGAGGGCCGGGTCGATGAACGTCACACTCAGGTTGGTCGTTGTGGCATTGGCGAGGAGTGACGGGTCGCCGCCGAAAAACGCCGCGTTCGTGAACGTCAGCCCGAAGTTGCCCACGCTGTTGGCCGCCGCATGTGCCGAGGCCCGGCCGACCAGCGTCGCGTTGACGTTCGTGCTGCTGACGTAGGTGACCACGGCTGTCAGTCCTGGCGGGACATTGGCGGGTACAACCCAGCCAACGGCCACGAAATCGCCTCCGCCTGGTGAATTGAAGCTATCGCCTGTGAGCACGATCGTGTTGGTCGTGGCAATGCGGCCGTCATTCCAGGTGGCATCTTCCTGGAAATTCGTTCCGCCGTACGTCAGGGCGCCGCTGGTCACCGGATCGTAGAACTGGACGGTCAGGTTGGTGACGCTGTAGTTGCCGATTTGCGAGGCATTGCCGAGCGTGAAAGCGGCATCCGCAAAGGTGAATCCGAGGTTCGTCACCGTGTTGCTCGCCGCCTGCTGGGTGGCATTACCGAGCAATGTGACCACCGCGTTGGCGCCGCCATTGGTGCGGACCATGGAGACTGTCAGGCCGGCCGGCAGGTTGGTGACCGTCACGTTGTTTGTGATCTGACTTCCATCCGTGCCGGTAAAGGTGTCGCCGGTCAGGGTGATCAGCATCGGGGTCGTATTGTCGATGCCGCCGGTGTTGTACGGATAAGGTTCCGCAAAGCGGTTGGTGCTGTAGGTCAGATACCCGGCGCCGTATTCGTAGGCGCCGACGTCCGCGGATGCGCCGCGGACACGGGCGTAGCCGGTCCCGCGTTGGTCGGTGGTGAGGAACAGCGGGTTGGACCCGGCATCGTGGGCGGGACTGTCGGAGGCGATGGCGCAGGTCCAGGTCGGCCCGCCATTGGCTGCCAACGGGAGCACCTTGGCATTGACGTTCGTCTGGTTGCCGCCGCCGTCCGTGTAGGGGCCTGTGCCTCCAATTGCGCCTTGCACCAAACAGGCGGACATAACCGTTGGGACACCCGCGCGGATATAGAGTTCCGGCGCCGTGGGGGCGCTATTCGTGGCAAGCAGGCAACTGGTCAAGCGCATCGCTCCCGGCGTTCCGGGGTTCTCCACAAAGATCCCACCTCCCCAGGTCGCACTGTTCGAGTAGAAGGTACAGTTGTACAGAGCGGCCGTACAGGCGCTCGGCCCGTCGAAGTAGTAGCCGCCGCCGGAACTGGCCGGCGTACTATTATATGCGAATGTAGAGTTCTTGATTGTCGTCAGGCCCGAGGCAACAGAGTCCATGTAGAGCCCGCCGCCGCCCGAAGCGGCCTGGTTCTGAACGAAGGTGCATCCGCTGATCTCCATGCCGCCCATGCCACGCATGTAGATCGCGCCGCCAGCCTTGGGTGACGTGTTGTTCGTGAACGTGCAGTTCCGGACGAATAAGAGACTAGGCCACTTATTCTGGACAATGGCGCCACCCCCGGCGCCTCCTCCATTCAAGTCGTTCATGGCGAACGTGCAATTCTCCACATAGGTGTTCCAGTAAGGGGCATTGCCGTTATCAATGTCCAAACCGGCGCCATCGCCGGTCGTGTAACCGTACCGAGCGGTCAGGTTGTTAAGGCCGAAGTTCTTCCAGACGCCTCCACCACCGCCACCCAGAACAGTGAAGATCCTGCCCGCTGCGTTGGAACGTGTCGCGGCGCCTTGCACGATCGTAACGTCTTGGCCCGCGCCCCGGATGGTAATACTCTTGGAGTTCGTAATGTTGCACTCCGTGAAAGTTCCCGTCCCCACGTTGATGGTGTCGTTGTAGCCGTCGCGGGCGACCGTAAGCGCTTTTGCAATCGTGGCCAACGGGTGCGCCTGCGAACCGTCGTTGCTGTCGCTGCCGCCCCTCGCGGCAGTCGCCACGTAGAGGTTGCTGAGCGCATTGACGAAGGTCACGGGGAGGTTGGTGGGGCCGCTATTGGTCACCACGGACGCCGGTCCATTGACAAGAGCCGCATTATTGAAACTGACGGTGACGTTGATGTTGTTGGCGGCCTCGTGCACGAGGGCCTGGCCCGAGAACGTGAGCGATACGGTCTGGGCCGCCGTTTTCGTCGCCACGGCCGTCAGGCCGACCGGCACGTTGGCCACGGTCACGCCAGCGCCTGCCAGATTCGCCCCGAGCGCGCCGGTGAACGTGTCGCCGACCAAATTCACCATCACCGGCGTACTGTCGGCGAACGAGCCGTCGTTCCGCCACGACTCTGTGAAGCCGCTGCCGACATAGGTCAACACCGGGTTGATGTACTGCACCGAGAGATCCGAACGGCTGGCGTTGGTGACGGCCGAGGCCGCCGTGTTGTGGAAGGCGCTGTTCTGGAAGTTGAAGGTCAGGTTGGTCACGTTGTTCGGACTGTTGTGGAGCAGCGCGTTGCCGGTCAACGTGGCGTTCAGGTGCTGGAAGTCCACCCGGGTAACCACAGCGGTCAGTCCGGCGGGGATGTTATTGGTGAGCACCTTGCCGGTGGCCACGAAATTCTCGCCATTGGTGCCGTTGAACAGGTCGTTGGTCAGAACAATGTTCAGGGTGGTGGCAATACCGCCGTCGTTATTCGCCGATTCGCTGAAGGCCGTGCCGTTGGTGTAGAGCAACTGAACGTTGCCGACGGGGTCCAGGAACGTGACGCTCAGGTTGGTCACCGCCGCGTTGGAGATTATCGAGGCATTATTACCAAAAAACGCGGCGTTGCTGAAGATGAGCCCGAGGTTGTTTGTACTGCTGGCGGCGGCATGGGATGTGGCCTGGCCCGCCAGCGTGACCGTGCAAGTGCCGTTGTTCACATACGTGACCACGGCGGTCAAGCCGGCCGGGATGTTGGTGGGCGTCACCCAGTGCGCCGCTACGAAGTCACCGCCACCCGGCGAATTGAACAAGTCACCCGTCAGCGTGATCGTATTCGTCGTACTAATCCGACCATCGTTCCAGTAGGCATCTTCCTGGAAGTTCGTGCTGTTATAGGTCAGCACGCCGCCGGCCAACGGGTCGTAGAATTTAACGGTCAGGTTGGTGACGCTGTAGTTGGCGACCTGTGACGCATAGCCGAGGGTGAAGGCCGTGTCCAAGAAGGTGAAGCCCAGGTTGTTTATCATGTTGCTCGCCGCCTGCTGGGTGGCGGTACCGAGTAACGCGACCAGCACATTGGTGCCGCTATTGGTGCGGATCATGGAAACCGTCAGGCCGGCGGGCAGGTTGGTGACGACCACGTTGTTCGTGATCTGACTGCCGTCCGTTCCTGAAAAGGTGTCGCCCGTCAGGGTGATCACCATGTTGGTCGAATTGTCGATGGCACCCGTGTTGTAGGGGGAAAGTTCCACGAACTTGTTCGTGCTGTAAGTGAGCGTGGAGGCCATGTACACGTTGGTCAGAGTGATGGACCCGTTCAGATAGTTCACAGTGCCGGTCATGCCCGACGGCAGCCACATCACGGTCCGGAAACTCGTTCCCGAGAAGTTCTGGGCGGGCGCGCTGACAATCGTGTTGGTGATCGATCGGTAGCCGCGACCCGGCACCGCGTTCACGACCAAATCAGCTGTGGCATTGGCTGGCGTGGCGTTCAGACCGGTGAGCGTGCCACTGACCTTGAGTTGATCGTTGTCCGTGCCCGCGACGCCGTTGGTCCCGGTGATATCGATGTTCAGCACGGCATTGGTCGTGCCATTGCGCGCCCAGGCGACGTTGCCACTCACGCTAAGCATGCCCGCACTGCCGAGACCGCCCGACGCCCAGATGCCGCCCGCGGTGGTTAGGGTATACTTTGTGCCGGTACCATCCGCGACTGAAGCGAAGACTACCGTGCCGCTGCCGCCGACATCCGTGGCGTTCCACGTATCGTTTTGCAGGTACCAGAGTTTGGCGCCGCTGGCGATGTTGATTTGACCGTCCGTGCCGCCAGCCCCGCCCACGCGCAGACGTGACATAGAGTAACCGCCGTCCACGGCCACCTTCAGCACGCCACCGTTGATGTTGACCGTTCCGCAACACACTTCCGTAGAGTCGATCGTCATGGCGTTGGTGTCGCCCTTGGTCAGCGTGCCCGTGTTGTTAATCGCCGTTGACCCCGGCCCATAGCCGCCGCCACTGCCATAGAGGTTGCAGTCGGAGTTGATATTGTAGTCCAGGGAACCTTCGTAAAAACGCACCCGGTACGTGGCGACGTTCATGATCACGTTCGTGGTCAACTTCAATTTGCCCGCACCCGATTTAGAAATGCCGCCATTGGCGGTTTCCAATCCGGTCACGGCACAGTCCAGGGTCAGGTCTTTGTCCGCATGGACAAAGAGCGACCCGCTCGCACCGCCAAGCGTCCCGACGCATAAGGTTCCGTTGCTGATGACGGAGGAGTCAGTGCCCGATCCCGTCTGAATGATCCCGCCGGAGTTGTTCGTCCAAATCCCACCGCTCAGGTTGATATTCTGACTGCCATTGATCTTGAGCGAACAACAGATGGAGCCTGGAGAGAGTGTCGTCGAGCCGGCGACGAGCAACACATTGTTCGCGGCCGCGAAGGCCGTGGACCGGCCGCTCTCGGCCAACTGGCATACCCCTGTCAATCCGCCGCTGCCCGTGTGGTAGTAGGCGGCAAAGTCAACGGTGCTGCCGTTGACCACGTGAGCGAACCCACCCAGGATACTGTTATTGGCCAGCGCCGTGTTGCTGAACATCGCTCGGTTATTGACGCCGTCCACACCCTTGAACCGGCACATGCCTCCGCGTGTGTTGTTATTGCCACTGTGATAGGCGGTGGTATTTGCGAACGTCACGGTTGTCGGCTGCGAACCCGGCACGATCGTGACGCCGGCCAAGCCGCCCTCTGGCGTGGGGTTCGGCGCGCCAAAGACGAGCGATCCCAGCGTTTCAGAAACCGCACCGTCGTTGGCGCCATCCAACTCGATCACGCCGTTATCGACATTGAATGTGGCGTTATCGGTGAACTTGTTCACGCCGTAGTTGCCGCCGCCGGTATAGTCCAGCACGAGTGGTCCGCCTCGCAAATAAAGGGTTCCCGATTTGGTGCACTGACCCGCGCCTAAGAACTTCAGTGCGCCCCATCCGTCCTTCTTGAAGGCGTTATAGTCCGCCGCCGCAGTGGCGCCGGTCAACGTGCCTGAAAATATGCAATCCGAAAAGTTTCTCAGTTTGAAAGGATTGCCGCTGGGGTTCTCCGTCAGACTGAACGTGGCTCCCGCATTACAGGTCAGCGAGGTGAGCGTGATGGCACTGCCACCGCTGATGTTGATAAGAAAAGTCCCCTCATTGACGGCCAACGCCGCCGGGAAACCACCGATGCCGGAGCCTCTAAGTTGAACCGACCCGGTTCCCGTCTTCGTTATCGGCCCCGAACAGGACATCGATCCCGAATTCGTGAAGGTGAGGGTGGCACCATTGGTCACGTACCAGGGCTGATTGCCTTCCATGTACATGGTGTAGGCAAGGGCAATCGTTACCGCGCCCGGGTATACGAGGTTGACACCTTGACTGCCAACATCGAACGGGGTCTGCGGACTGGACGTGAGGACGGAAAAGGTGAAAGGCGCGTTCGTGAAGAGCAGGCCACCGCCTAGCAACGAACCGTTCCACTTCGGAAAATCCACATAACACTGTCCGCCTGCCGGGCCGAACACCTGAAGGTCGTTGGCTCCGGGAACGGCGCCCAGGGACCAGTTCCCGGTGTTGCTCCAGTTGGTATTGACCGCGCCCGTCCAGTAGTTCGTGGCCGCCGGAGCCAGTGACCCCGTCAACAGAACCATTGCCATCAGAAACAGTACATTGCGTTTCATGATTTACCCCCTCATCTGCGTACAGACTCAATCAACATCACCGAACAATCAGTTCCGTTCCAACTACCGGTGTTTTCACACTCGTCAGGGAGATGAAACCATTTGCATAATTCACAACGCCCGTCGCGCCCGCCGGCAGCCACGTGACCGTCCGGAAACTCGTGTTCGAAAAGTTCTGGGCCGGGGCATTCACGATCGTGTAGGTGTACTGACTGATGCCGAGGTTCTTGTTCGCGTGGACGACCAAATCCGCGGCTGAGTTGGTCGGCGTGGCATTCAATCCGGTCAGGGCGCCGCTGATGTTGAGTTGGTCGTAGTCCGTGCCGACCGTGTTCCCGGTGCCCGCGATGTCAATATCCAGCACGGCAGTGGTTGTGCCGTTGCGCGCCCAGGCGACGTTGCCGCTCACGCTGAGCAGGCCAGCGCTGCAGAGTCCGCCTGGCGTCCACGTGCCGCCGGGTGCGGTCAGCGCGTAGACCGTACCCGTGCCGGCAAGCGTCGACGCAAAGACCAGGGTGCCATTGCCGCCGATATCCGTGGCGTTCCATGTGGCGTTTTGCAGGCACCAGAGTTTGGCGCCGCTGGCGATGTTGATCTGACCGTCTGTCCCGCCAGCCCCGCCCACGCGCAGGCGCGTCAGCGCGTAACCGCCATCCGTATTCACCTTCAGTACGCCACCGTTGATATTGACGGTGCCGCAGCAGACTTCCGAAGCATCGATCGTCATGGTATTGGCGTCGCCCTTGGTCAACGTACCGGTGTTGGCAATCGCCGGCGATGCCGGGCCATAACCGTCACCGCTGCCATAGAGGGAACAGGCTTGGTTGATCTCGTAGTCCAAAGAACCTTCGTAGAAACGAACGATGTACTTGCTCAACGTTGCCGTGGAGGGCAGTGTCAGTTTGCCGGCGCCGGACTTGGAGATTCCGCCCTGCCCGGAGTCCAGTCCGTTGATGGCACAGTCCAAGGTCAAATCCTTGTCCGCGTGAACAAATAAAGAACCGATTCCGTAGGGCAACGCGCCGACAGTCAGGGTTCCGTTACTGATGACGGAAGAGTCGCCTGCCGAGCCTGTCTGAATGATGCCGCCCGAGTTGTTGGTCCAGTTTCCTCCACTCAGATCGATGTTCTGGCTCCCTTTGATTTTGAGCGAGCAACAAATGGCGCCTGGAGAAAGCGTCGTCGAACCGGACCCGAGCAACACGTTGTTGGTGGCCGCGAAGGTCGTCGACCGGGAGGGACTGCTTTCAGACAACTGACAGACACCCGTCAACCCACCGCTCCCTGTGTGGTAGTAGGCGGCAAAATCCACCGAACTTCCCTGGACCACGTGCGCGAAGCCGCCCATGATGCCGTTGTTGGCGATATTTGCCGTGAACATAACTCGGTTGGATACGCCATCGACACCTTTGAAACGCCACATGCCCCCGCGGCAATTTGAGTTGTCGCCAGGATAATAGGTGTTCAGACCCGGCGCCGTAATCGTCAGTGTCGTGGGTTGCGTGCCGGGGATGATGGTAGTCCCGAATAGACCGCCCTCTTGGGTGCAACTCGGGGCGCCGAAATAGAACTTGCCCACGGTTTCCGCCACCGGTCCGTCGTTGGCCCCATCCAGTTCAAGCACACCGTTATCCAGGAAGTAAATACTTCCATCGGTAAACTTGTTCACCCCATAGTTGCCGAAACCGCTGTAGTCCAAGGCCAGCGTACCGCCCTTCAGCCAGATGCTGCCCGAATTGGCCCACTGGCCCTGGCCCGTGAACCGGAGCGCGCCCCAACCGTCCTTCTTAAATCCGTTATAGTCCGACACCTGGGTGGCGCCGGTGTAGGTGCCCGAGAACACGCAATCAGAAAGGTTCCGCAATTTGAACGGGGTGCCGCTGGGGTTTTCCGTGATGCTGAACGTGGCCCCCGCATTACAGGTCAGCGACGTGAGCGTCATGCCGCTGCCGCTGCTGATGTTGATAAGAAAAGTCCCCTCGTTGACGGCCAAGGCTCCTGGATTCGCTCCTATGCCCGATCCCCTCAGTTGGACCAGGCCCTGCCCTGTCTTGGCGGTCGGCGCGCCCCAGACAAGGGAGCCACTGTTGGTGATCGTAAGCGTGGCGCCGTTCGTGACAAACCACGTCTGACTGTTGTCGAAGTACAACCAATACCCGAGGGCGAGCGTCACTTCTCCGGGATACTCCAGACGGATGCCCTGGCTGCCGATGTCGAAAGGGGTCTGAGGACTCGACGTCAGAACGCTGAGGGTGAAGGGCGCGTTGGTGAAAAGCAGGCCACCGCCAGGCAGCGAACCGTTCCACTTCGCAACATCCACATAACACTGTCCTCCTGCCGGTCCGAACACCTGAAGGTCGTTGGGCCCGGGAACGGCGCCCAAGGACCAGTTGCCGGTGTTGCTCCAGTTCGTATTCACCGCACCGGTCCAGTAATTCGTTACCGCCGGGGCCAACGACCCCGTCAACAGAACCATTGCCATCAAGAACAGCACCTTGCGCTTCATGGGTTACTCCCTTCCGCGCTCAAAACTCCTATGGACTGGCAACCGCCACTCTCCGCCCAAGCCGCACTCTGCACATACCTGTTCACAATCCATTTTTTCCTGGGGCCGACGGCCTGACTCGTCGTAACGTCTTCACGAAGACGGGTCCCCCGCCGGTCCTTTCCATCCCATGACTCTTTCGGGCGCATTGCGATCGCCCACACTACTGCACGATGAGCAACAGTCCCGTCGGGATCGTAAATTCGAAAGCGCCGATATCGCATTGGGCCTTGAACACGCGTACGTGTTTGTAACCGCGCTGATCCCAGTCCAGTCCGAGCGGGTTATCGCCATGGTCGATCGCCGGACTTCCCGGCAGCAAGGCGCACGTCAAGGTCGGCCCGCCGTTGTTCGCCGGGGCTGCTACCAGCGGGTTCAGATTCGTGCTGGCGCCGCCGACGTAACAGCCCTTGGCATTGGGCAGACCGGCCGGGAAAATCGCGGCGCAACCGCTGTTGTTGCCGATCAGGCAGTTGGTCACCGTGTGCAGATTGGCGCCGTCGCTTTGATCCAGATCCTGCGCCGTTGTTGCGTTATTGCTCGCCATGATCGTGCTGTCGATCACCCAACTGGTGCAGTGCGCCATGGCGGCTCCGCCGCCAGTACCGGCGGTGTTTCCAACAAAGGTACAATTATAGATGCGAGCGAACGAGCTACCGTAGTGCCCGAGGAATCCGCCGCCTCCGCCTCCCGCCGTGTTGCCGGCAAAGGTGCAGTTGATCAGGTAGGTGTAGGCCGTTACACTGGCCTCCACTTCGAGACCGCCACCTGCGCCGCCGACCGAATTGCCAACAAACGAACAACCCATGAATGTCACATTGGTTGCACGATCTTGGATGCAGGCGCCGCCGTTTATGGAAGCGCTGTTGCCGTTGAAACTGGAATCGTAAACCGACACACTTGGGCAGCCTGGATTCACATAGAGCGCTCCGCCATTGGTCGCCACGTTGACGGAGAACGTGCAGTTGGAGATGACAAGCGCCTGATAGACGGAGATGCCGCCCCCATAGCTGCCGGCGCCGCTGACGGCCTTGACCGTATTGCCGCTCACATCGCAATTGAGCACCGTGGCCCGGGCCGCAAGCCCGCCCCCCAGACTCAGGGCGCTGCCCCCCGCGATCGTGTTTGCACTGACCATGTTGTTGCTTACCAGGCTGCAGCCGGTCACATACAGACTCGGCACCATGGAATAGATTGCCGACCCCTGTGGATTTCCATTGGTGTAGTCACCGTAGCGGATCGTCATATCGCGGAGGGCCATGGTCTGAGAACCGGACAGCCAGAAGATGTACTGGTTCACACCGGCGAATGGCGCCACGGCCCCCTGCACGATCGTGTTGGTCTTGCCGGCGCCCTGAATGGTCACGGTCTTGCCATTCACGACGATGTTGGACTCGGTATAGGTCCCCGCCAGCACATTGATCGTGTCGTTGTTGTTGGCGCGGGCTACTGACACTGCCTTCTTGAGGGTGGCGAAGGGGTGCGCCAGTGAACCGTCGTTGCTGTCGCTGCCGCCATTCGCAACCGTCGCCACATACAGATTGCTGGCCGCACTGTAGAACGTCACAGTCAGGTTGGTGGGGCCGCTGTTGGCCACGATCGAGGCCGGACCGGCCGCGAAAGCGGCGTCACCGAAACTGACGGTCAGGTTGGTGATACTATCGGCGGCTTCGTTGGCGGGGGCCACGCCGGTAAGCGTGATCGCCACGGTCTGGGGCGCCGTCTTGGTGACCACGGCGGTCAGGCCGGACGGCACATTGGCGATGGTGACACCCGCGCCCAGCAGATTGGCGCCAACCGAACCGGTAAACGTATCTCCGGCCAGGTTCACCTGCACGGGCGAGTTGTTATCGATGGCGCCGTTGTTCTGCCAGAATTCGCGGAATCCGGCGCCGGTGTAGGTCAACACCGGGTTGAGAAACTGCACCGAGAGGTCCGAACGGCTGGAGTTTGTGACCGCGGACGCGGCCGTGTTGTAGAAGGCGCTGTTCTGGAAGGTCAGGGACAGGTTGCCGATGTTGTTGGCGCTGTTGTGCGCCGAAGCCTGGCCGGCCAGAGAGGCATTCACGTGCGTCAGGTCCACACGTGTCACCACAGCGGTGAGTCCGGCGGGCACATTGGCGGCCACCACCCAGCCTTTGCCCACAAAGTCGTCGCCGTTGTTGCCGTTGAATAGATCGTTGGTCAGCGTGATGCCAATCGTCGTGGCGATACTGCCGTCGTTGTTCGTCGACTCGGTGAAAACGGTGCCGCCGTACAACAGTTGGACATTGGTGGCGGGGTCGAGGAAGGTGACGCCAAGGTTGGTTACCGCCGCGTTGACGATGAGCGACGCGTTGTTGCCGAAGAACGCCGCGCTCAGGAAAGTCAGACCAAGGCTATTCGTGCTGTTCGCCGCGGCATGCGCCGTGGCCCGGCCGTTCAGCGTGATTGTGACGTTGGTGCTGCTGACGCGTGTGACTACGGCCGTCAGACCGGTCGGGATGTTGGCGGGCACAACCCACCCGTTGGCCACAAAGTCGTCGCCATTGTTTCCATTGAAGAAATCACCCGTCAGGGAGATCGAGTTCGCCGTGGCAATACGGCCATCGTTCCAGGTGGCGTCCTCCAGGAAGTTCGTGCCGCCGTACGTCAGGGTACCGCCGGCCACCGCGTCGTAGAACTGGACGGTCTGGTTGGTGACGCTGTAACTGCCGAGTTGCGAGGCGTTGCCCAGGGTGAAGGCGGCATCCAGGAAGGTGAACCCCAGGTTCGTCACCGTGTTGCTCTGCGCATGTTGCGCCGCATTGCCGAGCAGCGCGACCCGGGCCACGGCGCCGTTATTGGTGCGGATCATGGAGAGGGTCAGGCCGGCGGGGAGGTTGGCGACGACCACGTTGTTCGTCATCTGGCTGCCGTCCGTGCCGGTGAAAGTCTCACCTCCGACAATGGTAATCAGAAGGTTGGCCGTATTGTTGATGGCGCCCGAGTCGAAGGGATAGGCTTCCGTAAAGGTACCGGGGTAGGTCAGGGCCGACGCACCGTATTCAAAGGCGCCGATATCCGTGACCGTGCCGCGCGTGCGGGTGAAACCGGTGCCGCGCTGGTCGGAGGCAAGACCGAGCGGATTGGAGCCTGCGTCACGCGCCGGACTGTCAGAGGCGATGGCACAGGTCAGGTTCGGGCCGCCGTTGTCGGCCAAGGGGAACACTTTCGCATTGACGTTCGTCTGGTTGCCGCCGGCATCGGTGTACGTGCCTGTACCCCCGATGCCGCCCTGCGCCAAACAGTTGCTAATCGTCGTCGGGACGCCCAAGCGGAGGTAGAGTTCCGGTGCCGTGGGGGCGCTGTTCGAGGCCAGGAGGCAACTGGTTAGTCGCACCGTGCCCGGCGTTCCGGGGTTCTCCACGAAGATCCCACCTCCCCAAGTCGCACTGTTCGAGTAGAAGGTGCAGTTATACACGGAGGCCGTACAGGCGCTCGAACCGTCGAAATAGATGCCGCCGCCAGTGCTGCCCGGCGTGCTATTGTAGGCGAACGTGGAATTCTTGATCGTCGTCATGCCCGAGGCAACATAGTCCATGTAGAGCGCGCCGCCGCCCGAAGCGGCCTGGTTTTGGGCAAAGGTGCTTCCGCTTATTTCCATGCCACCCATGCCACGCATATAGATGGCGCCGCCAGACTTGGATGTAGTGTTGCTGGAGAACGAACTGTTCCGGACGATCAGAATGCTGGGCCACTTATTCTGGACAATGGCGCCGCCACCGGAGCCGATGCCAGCGTGCTGATCGTTCATCGTAAAGGTGACGTGGTCCACCGTGGTTGTCCAGTAGGGACTGCTGTTGTAATCAACGTTCAACCCGGCCCCGTCGTTCGTCGTGTATCCATAACGGATCGTCATGTTACTGAGGGTGAAAGACTTCCAGACGCCTGCGCCGCCGCCTGCCGAGACATTGAAAATCCGGTCTGTTGCGTTCGAGCGCGTGGCGGCGCCCTGCACGATCGTGGTGTTCTGCCCCAGTCCCATGATGGTCACCCCTTTGGAGACCACGATGCCGTTTTCAGTCTGGACGTTGGTATTGACGAGGATCACGTCGCCATCCACGGTGGCGGCATTCGCGATCACCGCGGCAATCGTGGTGTTCGTGTAGGGGTGCGTCAGGTTGATGATATTGGCCTGCCCGGTGCCGGCGATGAACACGCCCGTCAACACAACCATGGCCATCAAGGTTATCGCGTTGCTTTTCAAGGTCTTCTCTCCTGTTTCGCGTGCCGCGCCGAGATACGCGGGCACACGTCCCCCAATGTTCTGCAAGGATTCTATCATCCGGATGCCGAGAGGTGTACCGGCATATTGCGCAAACGGTTGCGTTTATCCGGCAGATTGTGGTAGCGTTTGGACGGAAAGAGACCGCCGATGCCTTCTTCCCGCACATCTGCACGCGCCAGGCCTATCACGACGCACACTGTGGCGCAGGCAGCCGGGGTCAACGTGTCCACGGTCTCTCGCGCGCTTCGCGGCGTACGCGGGGTCTCGCCGGCCGAAGCCGAACGCATCCGCGCCATCGCCCGGCGCCTGGGCTACCGCCCCAACCCCTTCATTGCCGCGTTCAACGCGCAGGTGCGCTCCTACCGCTGCGCGCCCACGACCGCCACGATCGCCCTGCTCGACTGCTGGCCGGCGGCACGGCCTTCCTGGGCGAGCTTCGACGACAGCGTCGACTACATCGGCGGCATCAACCGTCGGGCCGACGCTCTCGGCTACCAGATCGAACGCGTTCGGCTGGCCGACCTCGACGGGCTGGCCGGCCTGCTCGTGCTGCCGGTTCCCGAAAACACCGATCTCAGCGCGCTCGATTTCTCGCAACTCGCCTGCGCCACGATCGATTTCAGTCTGCAGCGGCCCCTGGGCATGCGCCGCGCCAGCGCCAACTACTACCACAACATGTGGCTGGCGCTCACCACCCTGGGGTCGCGCGGTTATCGGCGAATCGGCTATGTCATGACCCGCCTCAGTTCGCAACGCCAGGACAACCTGAGCCTTGCCGCGTTTCTCGCTTTCCGCCTGAGCCACCCGCATACCTGTGTGGCTCCGTATCTCTCCGAAGGCCGGGATTACCGCACGAAGCTGGCGAAATGGATGGACCGCGATCGTCCCGACGCCGTCGTGACCAACGACCTCGTGCTGCCCGACGATATCGTGGCCGTCGGCCGGCGGATGCCGCAGGACGTGGCCGGCGTGCTCATGGCGCGCCAGACAAACCAAATGCCGGGCGTGACTTATATCGACGAAGACTATCAGGAAGTCGGAGCCCAAGCCGTGGACATGATCGTGGACGCCATCCACCGCAATGAGTTCGGACTGCCCCGCACGCTCATCGTGCATTTTGTGGACGGCTTCTGGCAGGAGGGGTCCACCGTGCGGCCGGCCCCGACGGTTCGTCCGACATAGCCGTCATGACCATCTCAGGCGACAGGCTCCACATGGGTGAGTTTGATCACGGCCGGATTGGGCCATTGCCAGTTATTGTACAAGCGTTGCGACTGGGTGTAGCTGACGATCAAGCCGAAATCGGTTTGCTCGTATTTCGGCCGGGCGTCGAACTTCTCGTCGTATTCGAGCAGTTCACCGCTGTGACCGAGCACCTCGATCCGGGTTTGCGGCGTGGCGCGCGCGGCGGCGATCGTCAGCGTGCGCCGCTCTCCGCGTTGGAGTGCGGACCGCGTGTCGAGCACGTACAACGTGCGCCCGTCCTTGCCGGCGGAATACAGGGCGGCGTTTTCGCCGACGACCGGCCAAGGGCGCACCCCGCGGACCGATTCGCCATTGACGAACAGCCATAAACCGAGTTCCCGGAGCAGATCGTCCTTGTCGCGCGGCAGCAAGCCGTCGTCGTCCGGACCGCCAATGGCCAGCAACAGCGTGCCGCCCAGCGAGCGGATGCGGAATAGCAGTTCGATGAGTTCCTTGCCGGTCTTGTTGGAGTCGTTGCCGGCCTTATACTGCCATTGCGTGCCGATGGTGTAGTGCGCTTCGAACGGTCCGCGGATGGTGTCCGGCAGGCTTTGTTCCGGCGTCGTCAGAGCGCCGCGGGTAATCATGAGGTCCGGGCGCAGCGACCACGCGTACTCCACCAACGGTCGTTCCGCCCCCGCTCCGCCATCGAAGCACAACATCTCCGGATTATACTTCTCGATGAGTTCCCGAATCTGCGCTTTGTCGTGCTCCAGCAACGCCGGGTTGCGATCGGGACGAGCATAGTCACGATTGCGCGACGGGCGCAGTCCGTGTTTGACCCAGGCGAACCAGGCGTCGTCGGGCGAGAAGTAGAGGCTCACAGGAATCCCCTGCGCGTGGAACGTATCGGTCAACTCGCGCATCAGGTCACGCCCGAAGGGCGTGCGCATGACGTTGAAATCGGTCGTCGCGGTGTCCCAGGCGCACCAGCCGTTGTGATTCTTGGCGCAGATGCACACGTAGTCGAAACCGCAGACCTTCGCCAGCCGCGCGTACCAGGCGGCGTCGAAATGGCGCGGGTTGAACGTGCGCGGCAGATCGTTGAAGTAGCGGCGGAGGTAGTCGTCCGATGCGCCGATGACCGAGTGCGCCTCGACAATTCCGAGTTGCGCGTCGAGCGTCCAGAAGATGTACATCCCGAGCGCCATATCCTGGTACCACTCCAGCCGCCCGGCCGCGTTGGCCTGGCGCGTAAAGACCTGTTGAGCGGTAATGTCCTGTTCTGTATGGGTTTTGTTGACGATCATGGTCTTTGCCTCCACAGGGATGTCATCCGTTCTTCTACTTCTCGACGACGAGTCGGAATCGTTGTTCTGCGGCACCCGCCTTGTTATTGACGACTTTCAGGACAGTCTCATGCACACCGACATCGGCCTCTGTCGGCGTGCCGCTCAAGACGCCGTCTGCCAGTCCAAGCCACGCCGGACCGACTGTAAGCGTCCATGTCAGACTCTCCCGCTGCCAGAACGCGGCATTGTACTCGTCGTGACAGGTCAAGTGGCCGATGGAAGCAGTCGCGGCAGGACGGTACGAATAGGGCTGGCCAACCCTGACCGCGAGAACCGGCTGACTGTAGATGACCGGGCGCGGTAGTTCCACGAAGTCCGACGGACCGCTGACATTGCCCTTCTCGTCCACGGCCACAACGCGGTAGAAAGCCCGTACCGGCGCGGTCAGCAGGAACCGTCGATCGCGGGTTTCCGCGATAAAATTCGGCGGTGTCTTGACCTCACCGAAGAAGGGATCGTCCTTCTTCTTCGCCTCATAGTCCGCTTGAGTCATGCAGAAGCCGTGCCCCATTCGAACCACGTACTCGACATCGCTGGCGGTGAATCCCTGCTCGTCACTGCCGTATACACGATACGCGACCGCTTTTCGTGCCGCGGGTGTATCATCCCATTCAATAGTAACAGGCATTCCCTTTCCCGCGACGACTCTGAGATTCACGGGCAAGCCGGGGGCCGCACACCGGAATTTGAACGGCCGGGTCCACGCGCCCCAGACGCCCTTGCTGTCACGGGCACGAACCCGCCAGAAGTAGTCCGTGTCGGGATTGAGCAACCCGGTTCGCGGGATCGTCCACTCCGGTTTACCGGCCGCGGGCGTGAGCGAAGTGAGCCGGTCAAACGTGGGCGAAACCGGCCAGCGCAAATCCGCACGGTCGGACACTTGAATGCGGTAGTCGGCGATTGAATCGCCCGGATCGCCGGCCACCGGCACAGGCCAACGAAACGTGAACGTCGCGCCTTCGACCACGGCCCCGTCCGCGGGAAACTCAGGCGCAGTCGGCGCGGCGGGCGGATGCCACGTCGTCCGTTCCATCCACGTGTGCGTGACAAGAACCTTGCGCGTGCCGGCGCAATCGTCGGTGTAGCGAATGCGGTTGGCGCCGACGGTCAACTCCGGCATGCCCAGCAGCGAGATCTGCACGTCCGAATCGAACACGATGCTGTCCAGCCCGACATCACCGCCTTCGACCGGCTTCATCTCAACCTGGACATAGTACTCATACATCGGCTTGGCACGCGGCGAGACCAGAGTGTCGAACCTGGCGGAAAGATGGCAAATCGCCTGGTTTGAGACCGAATCAGACGCGGCCTGTTGCGGCTCGCGAGGACGCTCGCCCTCCCATTTGAGGTCGCACCAGTTCGTTCCGTCGCTCGACCACCGCAGGCGAAGCGCATCGCCTGCCGCCTTCTTCCGCACCTCGCCCTGGACCGTGCCGCCCACGATGACGTACGGACTCGCGATGTGCCACATCATGCGGGCCATTTGACCCGGCTTGGCCGGATGAAGCTTGGGCATCCGGCCATCGTCGACCCTGCAGGCGATGTTCTCCTCGTCTTGCCCTGACCCGCAAGAGGACCATAAGGGTTTATCAAGCGAGGGGCGGTAGATCCATTTGCCGTTGCGGAGATTGTCGTAGGCGCTCTGCCCCCACCCCGAGAAGAGCGTTCCTTCACCGTCATTGGTCCACTTGACGCCCGGCTGCATGGCAATGCCGGCGGAGTACTCCTTGCCAACGTGGCTCCAGTGCCACTCCAGAGACTCGCCCGGGCGAAGCGTGAAATGCATCGCGTGTCGGGTACCGATTTGGGCAGTCTCGGGCCGCTCGCCTTCGAAATAGTACAAGGAGGCGGAAGACTGGTCGGTGAGCGGATTCTCCTTGGCGGAGATGCTATAGGTGTGCGTGCGCTTCATCAGGTCATGGTCGCGAACCACGTCGGGCTCGGAGGCGATGGTCCGGTTGTCACGCATGAGGCAGAGCACGTTCTCGTCGCTGTCCATCAGATGAAAGGCGCCGTCGTAAGACACTTCCGTGACCACGTGTCCTATCGGATGCCCCGGCCGGGTCCTGAAACCGGCCGCCCGCCAGAGATCCCGAAGGACCTGGGCCTCATCACCGCAGAGGGTGTAGCCGTAGACGTTGAGCGCCTTGACGGCATCGCTCACTTCGCGGTCCCAGGTCGTGGCATGGAACCGGTGGCCGCGCTCCCATTCCCAGATGGCGCGGGCTTTTTCGGCCTCGTTCGTGCAACCGCGTGTCGCTTCCGCGACGATGTTCGTCAACGTCCGCCAGTCGCCGCAGCCGTTGACCGTGATCCAGGGATTCACCACATCGGTCTCGCCCACGTTCTCGATCCGCGCCGACACATTCGGTTGCCACCCTTGCCGATAAGGCGCGTAGGAGACTGGCATACGGGTCATGACCCCATCGACGGTGCCGCGAAAGTCACCGGTGAAATCTTCGACGGCGTTGGTCACGACGGCTTCGTAACGCCGCTCGGTATCGCCGGGCAAGTCCTGCCGCGGCGGCGCGGCGGAGCCCTGAACCGCAGCGCGGGCCGTTGCAGTCAGCAGGCACGCCAAGAACACGGGCTGCAACGCGGCTCGCGAGGACGCTCGCCCTCCCAAAACGAACATCGAGATGATTCGCATCGTAAGCTGTCCCATTCTCATTTGGTCCGGCCTCCTGTCATCTCATCAAGAAACCGCGCGCCGTTTTCCCAAGTGAACTTCCGGAAGGCCGACTCGCTCAGGCCCCAGGAAACAATCCGGCGACGCCAGGGCAGATAGCACTCCTCCCAATCCCACTTGAGATCCGGCGGACGCGCATCCGGCAACCAGGTGTCAGGGCCGAACAGCAGGCGATCGGCATATTTCTCGATGAACGCCTGGGTATCGGCGAGCGTGTCGTGCAGCAGGAAGTCCCGGCCGATATCGCTCTTGGTGTTCGGGAACCGGTCCAGCAGCGCCCCGAACTTCGCCACGCTTTCGATGTCGTTACCGTTATGGCACAGAATGAAACGGATTTCCGGGTGTTTGCGGATGACCCGGTCGCGACGCCGGAAGATCTCTTCGCGTGTCAGGCCCGTGCGCGTGGTCCAACGCGCCGTGGGACCGCCCTGGTGCACGGAGATCCACCAACCCAAGTCCGCAACGGTCTCCCACACCGGTTCGAGGCGCGAGTCGTCCATGGTGGCCGGCTTGCCGTTAGGATGGATGATGTGCATCCCCAGATCTTTCCACACCTTCAGTCCACGGCAACCCAGGCGGTGGAACCGGCGCATGTCGCGCACGAGTGTCTGCACGAACACGTCGGGCCGCCACCCGAAGTCCGCCCAGGCCGGCCAGTAGCAGGGCAACCAGTTCGTCGCCTTGCGCCGGCGCATGTCGCGCAGAAACTCAGCGAAATCGAGCCGTTGATATGGCGGAATGACGATGCCGGCCTTGACGCCGCAGCGCGTGTAGGAGGCCAGTCCCTGATCGAGAAACGCCTGCGAGAAATGGGCATGTCCGTCGAAGAGCGGAAAATGTTCGATGTCGATCATCATAGGATTCCTCCGGCGTATCACGGGATCACATCCATGCTTGTCAACAGGTGCCAGCCGAGCGGCCCTGTTTCCTCAATAGCAAAACGCACCACCGGCCGACACGTGAGCGGGTCGATGATGCCAACCGACACGCCGACGTCGCCGGGCTGGAATCCCACCAGCATCGCGATGGTTTCGCTGAACCACGTCGGCTCCTCCGGCATCCAGGTGCGGATGTCCGCCGACTCCACGATGCGCTCGATCCCTTTCTGCACGAACCGGCATGCCAACTTGTACGGCCGATAGATGGGCGCCACGCCATCGAAGTCGGCCTTCGTTGCCCCCGCGAAACGATACTGTGGCCGATGGCTCAGAGCCATCTCGACGCACATCCGATTCGGATCGAAGTTGCGCGTCGTTTTCATGCGTTGTCCACTCAGGTGAAGACCGTGCCTAATTGGACGCCCCTGGAGGATGAGTTTCTACGCTAGTTACAGGCGCACGAAACGGTTCTCGCGTTGGCTCGCGGACCGACTCGTTACCTGGAACGCCGATCGCATACAGCGCTTCGCCGACGCGCAGGAACAGCGTCCGGCCGTCGAACATGGGCGTACTGTTCGCGCCTTCATCCAGCGTATTATGTTGGACTGATTTGAATTCGCGGCCAGGTTTCACGACCAACGTGTCGCCTCTGTCGTTGGCCACGAACAGATTGCCACCTGCAAAAACAAGGCAGGCATAGAGGTTGGCACCCGTGGCGCCCGATCGAAGATCCAGCGTTTGCTGATAAATCGACTTGCCTGTGACGGCGTCGAGCGCCTGCAATACGCCCGCATTATTGACAGCGTACAAGATTCCGTCGTGCCAGACCGGCGAAGAATAGCACTCGCCGTCGAAATCGGCCTGCCAGAGTTCGTGCGTCTCCAGATGGCCGTCCGGTTTCAGTATCAGTTTCACGGCGGAGCTGTGCGCATCCGCAAAAAACGCCACGCCATTCTGCACGACCGGGCTCGTGTGAGCGGTCTCGCCAATGCCCGTGGCCAGCACCTTGCCGTCCGCGGCGCGTACAACCGCGCCGTTTGGGGTTACAATTACCAGCGTGGGCCCCAACTTGGCCGCCACCGGAGTGCCGTATGTTTCGGCGACATCCGGAGCCTCCCAGGCCGTGACGCCTGTGGCCGTGTCGAGCGCCAGCAAATGGCCGATCATGCACACCAACCGCCCGCCCGCGAGCACCGGCGAGGCAGAACGGCCGTATTCCAGCCTTTCGGTTGCATTGATGTAACGCATCCACTGCCGACGACCGGCCAGATCGTAACAGGAAACAACGCCGGTGCCAAACAGTGCATAGACGCGCTCCCCATCCGAGGCTGGCGTGGGCGTCGTAAAACCACAAGAGGTGGCCGGCGCCGTTTCCGGCTTTCCGGTCGTCGTGGACGGCAGGTCGGCAAACCCGTTGCTGCTCTGCCACAGGATCTTGCCGTCCTCACGATCGAGACAGACAAGTTTGTTTTCCTCAGCCGTCACAAACACGCGATCCGCTACGGGCACCGGCGAGGAGAAACTGGCGCCGACCTGTGTTTTCCATTGAATGTTGGTGTTGTTCGCACCGCCCCATTCCAGGCAGGGCGCGGCCGCAAGGGCGCGGCCAGTGCCGTCGCCGCGCCAGCCGGCCTCCGCCGCCAGCACGCCCGACAACCCGATCGCCGCCATCCACATCATTCCCGCATGCGTACGCATGATCTTTCCCTTTTCATCGATTTCACGGAGGCGAGGACTCCAGACAATACAGCGTTTCCTCCGCCCGGTAGTAGATGCGCGCGCCGCAGAAGACCGGGCAACTGACGGTACATTCGTTGCGCGAGGCCGTGCTGAACGAGTAGTGCGTGCGCTCGATGCGGTTGCGGGCCACGGGCTTGAACGTGCGCCCCGGTTCGAAGATCACCGTGTCGCCCTGATCATCCCAGACGAAGATGTGCCGTCCGCCGAGTGCGGGGCTGGAACTGCACCCGGCGCGCGCAATGCCGGCCGACGGTCCGCCGTGCGCCATGATCGGCGCCAGATCGAGCAGCTTCTGGTACACGACCGCGCCCGTGGCCGCATCCATCACGGTCAGCACGCCATCCACGCTCACCGCGTACGCCAGCCCCTCGTACAGCAGCGGCGAGGCGCAGTGGTCATACGCGAACCAGGCGGGAAAAGCCTTCACGTCGTACTGACAGGTCTTGACGCCCGCCAGGGCGAACGGTTCCGCCAACGCGCCGGGCAGCGTGAGAAACGCGAACTTCATGCCCTTGTCGCCGAGCACGGAACTGCACACCGTTCGTCCCTCGACCACGGGCGAAACGCAGTCGCCGATGTTGTAGTAGGGCGGCGTGAATTCCTGCGAAACGATGCGTCCGTCCCCGGGCCGCACCAGCACGCCGAACGACTGAACCACGAGCTTGTCGCCACCTACGGCCGCGACCACCGGCGACGAGTACATATGCAAGCCACGGGTCTTCCACAGCGGCATGGGCGTCGCCACTGCGCCTGTGCGCGCGTCGAGCGCCACGGCGCCGAGATACTGCGCCGCCTTGACGACGAGCCGGCCGTCAACCAGGCAGGGCGAGGCGCAATACCCGTGCTCGTTGTGTCGCATGTCCAGAACGGTCGTCCACTTCCGGTTGCCATCCAGGTCGAAGCACGCCACAACGCCCGATCCGAACACGACCCAGACATACGCGCCGTCGCTGACCGGCGTGGCCGCAGCTTCGCCCGCCTCGCTGTCGCTCTGGCCGGCGTAGCGTGTGCGGTCGATGCGGCGCATCCCGTCGTTGATTTTCCGCGCGGCCTTGGGACAGGCTTCGCGTGCCTTCGCGTCGGCGGCGAAAGCCGGCGGATCGGCGACGTAGGCTTGCAATGCGGCGGTCATGTTCGACGACAGCGCCGCAATGGTCTCGAAAACGGCGGCGTTGGTCTTCCGCTCCTCGGCCGTGGCGGCGTCGGCGCAGGTGCTCGCCCGCGCCCAGAGCGGTTGGCCGTCCGATGCGCGCAGGCAGGCGAGCACGCCGCCCTCCGCCAGCACGAAGAGGCGGTCGCCGACGACGATCGGCGCCCCCGCGCCCGGCCCGTTGTCCGGCATGGGCA
>Ga0118677_10001917_pt1 | contig 43017 bp, 43 predicted proteins | sample AliMusrvi5mmetaG_FD_86154 | JGI IMG/M metagenome (GOLD analysis project Ga0118677, IMG submission 86154)
GCGACCATCGCTCCAATACACTCGCCCAATTTCTTTGGCTCAGGCGGCATAATTTTATTTCATGGCCATCACGCTTAGCGATTGCCGCTAATTGCAATACGCCATGGGGCTCCCCCATGAATATATTTGCAACACAAAATAACACTCGCATAGATTCCTTAAATTATATTTTTTATGGCGTCAATCACATAATCGATACGTCACCAGCAGCCCTGGAAGGTGAAGAAGCCCTGCGCTTATCTCTTCCGGACTAAAACTGCCGGTCGATGACCAGGTGGACCCGCCGCTCGCCGGGATAGACCAGGTTGGGGTGCGTCCCGCCCATGTCTCCGTGCTGGGGCTTGCCCATGGCGCCGTGCGCGTTCATCTCGACTTCGACGCGCAGGGGAGTGTCCGCCGGCAGGTCGGGCACGATGAGGTCCTCCGGACCCAGGGTGTATTCTACTGGGAATTGCGGGTTGACGATGCGCTGGACCGCCACGGGCACATCGCCGCGGTTCTTGGCCACGATGAACAGGACCACGTTGTCCTTCGGCGCCCGCCGCTGGAGGCTGGCGGCGACGGTGATGGTCCCGGAAAGCCGGAATTCCCGCTGGGCGCAGCCGGACGCCAGCGCGGCGGCCGCGGCCACGGCTACGAGCAGCCGCTTCACGAGACCGGCTGGGGCGGCAAAGGCGCGTTCTTCCTGACGGCCAGCCAGATGTAGACGGTCGTGACGCTCAGCGCGATGACGTTCGCGTTGCCGTTGAGCAGGTGCAGCAAGGGCGGCAGGTCCGATGCCAGCATCGCGATCAGCGTCAGGGCCAGCGCCAGGGTCTGGGCGTAGGCGCTGATGCTGAAGATCGCCCGGTAGCTCAGGCCGGCCCCGGCCGAGCGGTTGATGGAAAGCGCGACGAGCGAAAAGAAAGCCGCGGCGGCGAGCTTCCAGAAGAAGTAGACCAGCCAGCAGCCGCACAACGCCACGGGATACTCGACCGCGGCCATCGTCTGGCCCATGGCGCGCCAGCGCGCGGCATCGATGACCTGGGGCTTGACGGTCCGGGCCTTGGAGAAGTCGTGGACCTCCACTTTGCCGCCGGGGGTCAAGGTGTACATGGCATTGGCGGTCACGTAGGCCGTGACCTTGCTGTCCCGCAGCATCTCAGGCGTGACCGGGTCGGTGCGCCCGGTGTCCAAGGTGAACGCGATCTGAGAGAAGTCGGGGTGCCGGAGCGTGACCGGCTCCTTGGCGGCGGAGGAGAGCCGGCCATCGGCGAAGGTGATGGTCGGGACTTTGTCCGCCAGCCACTCGACGGTCTTCATCTGCAAGGGCATCGAGTATAGGTTCAGCCAGACCGCGGAGCCTATCGCGTAGAGCGCGGACAGGTACGCCAGATAGAGGATGGTCCGCCCTGGGGAACGCTGGGCGACTTTCTTATAGAATTCGAGGCTGGTGATGCTGTTGATCGGCTCCAAAATCATGGGCGGATTATATCAAAAATGCGCCGGAGGCCCGGGCGCGGGAGATGGAACCAAAAGCGCCCTCGCTCGTATGTTATAGGGAACGCCATGCTTTCCAGAATCTTCTCTTTCGGCCTGCGCGGGGTGGAGGGCTACCTGGTCACGGTGGAGCTGGACCTGGCCAACGGCCTGCCCGGCTTCACCACGGTCGGCTTGCCGGACGCGGCGGTGCGCGAAGCCCGCGAGCGGGTCTGCGCCGCGGTGCGCAACTCCGGCTATAAATTTCCGCCGCGCCGCGTCACGGTCAACCTGGCGCCGGCCCAGTCCAGGAAGCAAGGCTCGCATTTCGACCTGCCCATCGCCCTGGCCGCGCTCTGCGCCTCCGGCCAGCTTCCCGCGGGGGAATGGATGAAGCGCTTCTGCTTCGCTGGCGAGCTCGCCCTGGACGGCAACCTGCGGCCGGTGCGCGGCGTCCTGGCCATGGCGGCCAAGGCCAGGGACCAGGGATTCCTCGGCATCGTCGTGCCTCGTGACAACGCGGCCGAGGCCGCGGCCGCAGGCCTCGCCGCGTATGGCGCCGTCGACCTGCGCGAGGTGGCCGGCTTCCTCGCGGGCGAACCGGGCGCCGCGCTGGCCGCCTCCACCGCGGCGGGGCCGGACGCCGAGGCCGTGGCGGACTTGGACCTTTCCGACGTGCGCGGCCAGCCCTTGGCCAAGAGGGCGCTCGAGGTCGCCGCGGCCGGCGGGCATCATGTCCTCCTGGTCGGGCCTCCGGGCTCGGGGAAATCCATGCTGGCCCGGCGCTTGCCGGGCATCCTGCCGGGGCTCTCGCGCGAAGAGGCCATGGAAGTCACCCGCATCCATTCCGTCTGCCAGGACCGAGGCGGCGCCGGCCTCATCAGCCGGCGGCCGTTCCGCGCTCCGCACCACGGCGCTTCCCACGTGGCCCTGATCGGGGGCGGAGCCTCGGCCAAGCCCGGCGAGGTCTCCTTGGCCCACGGCGGGGTCCTCTTTCTGGACGAGCTGGCCGAGTTCAGCAGGCAGGCCCTGGAATCCCTGCGCCAGCCCTTGGAGGATGGGAAAGTGGTGGTGGCCCGGGCCCGCGAGACCGTGGAGTACCCGGCCAGATTCTCCTTGGTCGCGGCGTGCAACCTGTGCTTCTGCGGCTGGAGAGGGCATCCCGTGCGCCCCTGCCTGTGCACGCCTCCGGCCCTGTCGCGATACCTGGTCCGGCTTTCCGGCCCCCTGCTGGACCGCATCGACATCCAGGTCGAGGTCTCGCCGGTTCCGTTCGAACAGTGGGCCGCCTCCGGGCCCGCGCTCCAGGAAGAGGCCTCCGGCCGCATCCTGGAGCGGGTCAAGCGGGCGCGGCTCATCCAGCAGGAGCGTTTTTCTTCCCAGGGCTTCTCGGTCAACGCCCACATCCCGCCGCGGGATCTGCGCCGCGCCTGCGCTTTGGAACCGGCCGGGGTCCAGATACTCGGCGAGGCGGCGCGCAGGCTCGGCCTCTCCGCCCGCAGCCTGGACCGGGTCCTCAGGGTGGCCCGCACCATCGCGGACTTGGACGGCGGCGGGGGCGTCCTGGCCCGGCACATCGCCGAGGCCTTGCAGTACCGGAGCCTGGAACGGCTGAGGCCCTAGAGACATGGCACTGAATTTTTGGGATAATGGCCTGCCGTCAACGATATCGCCCATGGAATCCAAAGACCCGTTCGCCCGGCGCGTGGAGGCCGGCATGCGCCGTCGCGGCTTGACCCTGCGCGGCCTCTGTCGGTTGGCCGAGCTGGACCCTTCCTTTTTCTCCAAGGTCCTTTCGGGCAAGCGCAGCCCGCCGTCCGATGAGGCCTCCCTGCGGCGCATCGCCGCGGCTTTGGAGATGGACGCGGCCGAGCTCATCGTTTCGGCCGGCCGCATACCCACCGACTGGCGGGCGCTCTGGGATGACCCGGAGCTCTTCCGTGAGGTCCATGCGCTGGCCGCCGGGGCCGGCCGCCGCGCCGCGCGGCTCCCCGCGGCCGCCCGCACCCCCGAGCCGGAAGCGGCCGCGCCGGCGCGGCCGCCCCAGCCCGAGCGGGTCCGGCGGCAGGAGCGATTCTCCGAGGAGCTCTTGTGAGCCAGAGCCCGTCCGGGACGCTGGCGGCCTGGCTGCGGCTCAATGCGGCCTCGTCCTTGCGGCCGGACCTGCTGCGCCGCATCGCCGGCAAGGTGGGCCTGGATCGGCTGAGCCAAGCCTCTGCGGCCGAACTGGCCGCGGCCGGCGAACTCAGGCTCGATGACGCCGAGCGCCTGCGGCATGCTCTGAGCCAGTGCGACCCTCTGCGCGAATGGGAGCGGGCTCAGGACCTGGGCTTGCGCGTCTTGGCCTGGGATGAGCCGGATTTCCCGGACGCCTTGAGGTCCGTGGCCGACGCCCCGCTGGCGCTGTATGCCTGGGGCAGCCTCGACGGCCGGCGCGACGCCCTGGCCATCGTCGGCTCGCGCCAGCCCACACCCTACGGCCGCCGCATGGCCCGGCAGTTCGCCCGGGAGGCGGCCGGCAGCCTGGTCATCGTCAGCGGCCTGGCGCGCGGCATAGACACCGAGGCGCATCAGGCCGCCTTGCAGGCGGGTGGGACCACTTGGGCGGTCCTGGGCAGCGGTTTGGCCAACATCTACCCTCCGGAGAATGCCGCCCTGGCGCATGAGATCGCGGCGGCGGGCGGCTGCGTGCTCAGCGAGTTCCCTCTCGACACCGAGCCTTGGCCGGGAAATTTCCCGCGCCGCAACCGCGTCGTGGCGGGCTTGAGCTGGGGCACCGTTGTTGTTGAGGGGCGGGACAAATCCGGCGCGCTGATCACCGCGCGCCTGGCCGCGGAACAAGGCCGGGAGGTCTTCGCCGTGCCTGGCCCCGCGGATTCGCCTTTGAGCGAGGCGCCCTTGCGCCTCATCAGCCAGGGGGCCAAGTTGGCGCGGTCCATGGCCGATGTCTGGCCGGAGCTCCCGCCGGGCTGCCGGGGCCGGGCGCCGGAGCCAGCTGCCGGCAAAGATGCGCCGCTCCTCGCTCCCGCGCACAAAAAAATCCTAGAATTGCTGGGCTCCGAGACGCGCTCTCTGGAAGAGCTGGGTCTGGAGTCGGGCCTGGAGCTCGGAAACCTTTCCCACACTCTCATCGAAATGGAGTTCCAGGACCTCATCTCGGCCGTGCCCGGACAACGCTATGCCAAAAAAGCCGACTAAGAAAGACGCCAAGACCGGAGTCGCGAAGGTCGCCAAGAAGGACGCCACGGCCCCGGCCGCCAATGCGGCCAAGAAGAAGGGCACTTCGCCCTGCCTGGTCATCGTGGAGTCGCCGGCCAAGGAAAGGACCATCGCCCGCTTCCTTAAGGACGAGTATATCGTGCGCAGCTCCTATGGCCATGTCCGCGACCTGCCGGTCAAGAAGCTCGGGGTGGACGTGGAGGACAAATTCAGTCCGCAATACGTGGTCCTGCCCCGGGCTAAGAAGATGTTGCCGGAATTCAAGGCTTTGGCGGCCAAGGCTCCGGCGGTCTATCTCGCGACCGACCATGACCGGGAAGGCGAGTCCATCGCCTGGCATCTCGTCGAGGTCCTGGGCCTCGACGCGCACAAGGTCCGGCGCATCACTTTCCATGAGATCACTCACCACGCCATCGCCGAGGCCTTGGCCGCGCCGCGGCATATCGACGCCCATCTGGTGCAGGCCCAGCAGGCCCGGCGCGTCATCGACCGGCTGGTGGGCTACCTGCTCTCTCCGCTGCTTTGGACCAAGATCCAGAGCGGCCTCTCCGCCGGCCGGGTGCAGTCCGTGGCCGTGCGGCTCATCACGGAGCGGGACCGGGAGATCCGGGAGTTCGCCCTCGAGGCGTTCTGGTCCTTGTCGGCGGTCCTGGAAAAGGAAGGCGCGCCGCCGCCTTTCGAGGCGCAGCTATCCCACTGGCAGGGCGAGAAGGTCGAGTCGGGGCGCAGCTACGAGCTCTTCGCCGAGCAGTACCGCGTCAAGACCACGACGCTCAAGTCCGCCGAGCAGGCCCAAGGCGTGGTCCAGGCCCTTTCCGCCGCGGCTTTCAAGGTGGTCAAGGTGGAGCGCAAGGAGGCCCGGCGCCGGCCGCCGGCGCCTTTCTCCACCAGCACCATGCAGCAGGCCTCCTCCGGCGGCTTGGGCTTCGCGGCCGAGCGCACCATGCGCGTGGCCCAGTCCCTCTACGAAGGGGTAGACCTGGGCGCGGGAGAGTCCGAGGGACTCATCACCTACATGCGCACGGATTCCTTCTTCATATCCAAGTCGGCCGTCCAGGAAGCCGCTGCTTTCATCCACGAGCAATACGGCCCGGAATATGTCCCAGCCCAGCCGCCTTCCTACCAGACCAAGTCCCGGGGCGCCCAGGAGGCGCATGAGGCCATCCGCCCGACCAGCGTCAAGCGCCGGCCGGAGGATATGGCCGCGCGCCTTAACCCGGACCAGGCTCGGCTTTACGAGCTCATCTGGAAGCGCTTCGTGGCCAGCCAGATGACCGAGGCCCTTTACGATACCGTCGCCGCCGACATCGAGAGCGGGCCGGCCCTGTTCCACGCCACGGGCCGCACGCTGCGCTTCGACGGCTTCCTCAGGGCGCATCAGCTCCCGGCCACCGCCGAGGGCGAGGCCGCAGACGAGGATGCCGCGGGCGAGGAGGCGGCCAGCCGGCTGCCGTCCTTGGAGGTGGGGGACATCCTCAAGCTCTCCGAACTCAAGCCGCAGGAGCACCGCAGCAGCCCGCCCCCGTTCTACAACGAGGCCAGCCTGATCCGGGCTATGGAAAAGCACGGCATCGGCCGGCCCTCGACCTACGCCCCGACCATCAAGACCATCGTCGACCGCGGTTATGTCCGGCGCGGGATCAAGGACCGCAGGCTCCTGCCCACGGACCTGGGCGTGCTGGTCACGGAGAAGCTCAAGGACCATTTTCCAGACGTGGTCAGCCTCACCTACACGGCCGAGGTCGAGGAGCGCCTCGACCAGATCGCGGAGGGACACGGCCGCTGGACGCAGGTGGTGGGCGATTTCTACCAGCCCTTCCACCGGGCCCTGCAGGCCGCGGCCAAGGACATGAAGGTCTCCCGGGTCGAGCCCAAGAAATCGGACGAGAAATGCCCGGTCTGCGGGCAGCCCATGCTCATCCGCGAGAGCCGCTTCGGCAAATACCTATCCTGCACCGCCTTCCCCAAGTGCAAGGGCAAGGTGCAGATTGGCGCGGACGGCGAGAAGATTGTGCCCGAGAAGACCGACGAGTCCTGCGACATCTGCGGCAAGCCCATGGTCATCCGCATGGGGCGCAAGGGGCGCTTCCTGGCCTGTTCCGGCTATCCCGCGTGCAAGAACACCTTCTCGCTCGACGCTGAGGGCCGCAAGATCGAGGGCTCCCGGCCCGTCGCCACCTCCCGCAAATGCGAGAAGTGCGGCACCTTCATGTGGCTGCGCCTGGGCAAGCGGGGCCATTTCCTCGCCTGCGCGGGCTTCCCGAAGTGCCGCAACATCAAGCCTGTTTCCAAAGAGGACGGGGAAACGCTGCGCGGCGAGGCCGAGGCGCTCCGGGCCCGGCGCGCGCCGGCTGCGTAGGGGAACGGCCGTTGCGCAATTGGGCGCGGAAGTTCCTCACGCACTTGCGGGGCGCGCGCAACTATTCGGCCCATACCTTGCGCGCCTATGAGTCGGATCTGGAGCGGTTCCTCAAGCGCTTCCCCGAGGCCGGTCCGGCGGACATTTCCCGCAACCATATCCGGACCTATCTGGCCGAGCTACCCGGCGCCGGCGCGGTCGCCTACAGCCGCAACACGGTCCTGCGCCGGATATCGGCCCTGCGGGCCTTCTTCCGGTTCCTGCGCCAGGAGGGCGCCATGACCGGGGATCCTTTTTGCGCCTTGCCCCTGCCCCGCAAGGAGGCGCGCCTGCCCAAGTTCCTGACCGAGGGCGAGATGGGCGGGCTCTTGAGCCGCGCCGCGCCGGCCCGCTCCCCTTTCCGGGAACGCGACCGGGCCATCCTGGAGCTGCTCTATTCCAGCGGCCTGCGCCGTTCGGAGCTCGCGGCGCTCAGCGTCGGCGACGTGGACTTCGTATCGGGATTCGTCCGGGTCTTCGGGAAAGGCTCCCGGGAGCGGATCGTGCCCGTGGGACTCTCCGCCCTGGCCGGGCTGCGCGACTACCTGCGCCAGAGGGGTCCCGGCTCGGCCCGCGGCGACAGCCCGCTCTTCGTCAACGCGCGGGGGCAGCGGCTTTCGGACGCGGGGGTGGCCTTCATCCTCAAGGCCTGGCTGCGGCGCGCCGGCTGGCTGAAGTCCGTCACCCCGCACGCTTTCCGGCATAGCTTCGCCACGCACCTCCTCAACGCCGGCTGCGACCTGCGCGCGGTGCAGGAGATGCTCGGCCACCGGAGCCTCGCCACCACCCAGATCTACACCCATGTCTCCTTGGAGAAGCTCCAGGAGGTCTACCGGAAGGCGCATCCGCGCGCCCCGGGGAGGCCGGCGGCATGATCCCGGACAAGATCGTCCTGCTGATGGAGGAGACCGGCTGCGACCGGGGCGAGGCGGAGCTCGCCCTGGAGATGTGCGGCTACGTCGTCGAGGAGGCGGTCAAGGCTATCCCCAAGCTGCACAAGAGTGTCGTGGTCTTCAAGGGCAAGCTCATCGAGTCCGAGCAGAACCTTTATGGGCTCCTGCTCGCAGTGCTCAACACGAAGTCGCGCGCGGTCTTGCGCTGCCGGGCGGTGATTTCCTTCAACCCCGCGGTCTGCGCCGTGAGCCTGGACAAGGACTGGTTCGAGTTCGAGAAGCACCTGTGCGCCTGCCGCCTGTGGGAAGGGAGCCTGCCCAATGAGAGCCTGGAACTGGAGGTCGCGGCGGCCAACCACCTGCGCTCCGGCGCCGCGGCCGGGCAGTTCGACGCCCAGCCCGGCGGGACGGAGACGGTCCAGGCCGACCTGGTCGAGCTGCTGAGGCGCAGCCTGCGCACCCGGGCGCTCGAACTCAAACTGAAGAAGGACGTCCTGGACATGGGGCAATTCCAATCCCTGCGGCCGGCGGCGGCTCGTCCGGACCGGGTGCGCCCCTCCGTGGTCCGCGGCCCCTGGCTCGACGAGCTGTTGATCCTGACGGTCAACCTGGAGCAGGACCCGGACGGCATGCCCGCGGCTGAACTGCGCGCCGGGGATCTGGCGGCGGCCTATATCGCCGACGACCGCGACATCGCCAAATATCTGGCCAAGTTCCTCGGCGGGTATTCGGAAAAAGGCCCTGCTCCCATCCCGGCGCTGGTGGAGGCCATCGAGGCGGCCCCCGCCGGCGGCGCCACCGCGGCGCCCCCAGCGCTGATGGTGCGGGTCCGGTTCTCCGCCGGAGTCTGCGGCGATGCGGAAGTCCCGGCCGCGCAGCGCCTGCGGGTCGTGCGCACCGCGCCGGACGTGCCGGAGAAGTCCCCGTGGTGGCAGCGTTTCTTCGGGGGCGGCAATAAAGGCTAGGCCGGACTAGAGCTGACGCTCGCCGCGGCGCCAGTGGCCGCGTAAAGGCGCGGCCGGGAAGAGGCGGGCGGCCGCGCAGAGAAGCTCCACGCAGCCCGAGACATCATCGCGGCGGACCAGCTCCGGCGCGATGCGCCGCGTGCCGATGCCGTTGTGATAGTTGCGCAGAGGGATGGCCACGCCCGCGGTCTCGTAGCCGAAGGCTTGGTAGGCGGTGGCCTCGCAGGTGCCGCCGGTCAGGCGTTTCCTTTGGACCGGGATGCGGCGCCGGCGCAGGCCGGATGCGGCCGAGTCCAGCAAGGCCAGAAGGTTCGCGTCGAAGAGGACGGCTTTGTCGCCCTTACGCACCACCGGCCCTCGGCCCGGCCGCGCGCCGGGAATGGAGCGCGAGGCTTCTATGGAGAGCACCGAATCCCCCGGCGCGGCCAGGCCGTGCCGCGCGAAGTCGAGCGCGCCGACGAACCCGACCTCTTCGGCCCGATGCAGGAAGACCTTGAGGTTGGTCTTCACGCGCGCCCGGACGATGCGGCGCAGGGTCTCCAAAGAGATGGCGCAGCCTACCAGGTCGTCGATCGAGCGCGAGGCCAGCCAGCGGCCGCGGACCTGGCAAGGGGCTAAGGACAGGACCGCAAAAGCCGGTTTGGCACCCGTTGGGGGGCTCTTGGTCCAGGTCAAAGCGAAAGCGTCTCCCTGCTTGGGCGTGGGTCCGAGCACGCCGATCGCCGCCGGCCGGTTGCCCTTGGGCTTGGCCGGGAAAGCTTCCACTGACGCTCCCGCGAGCAGATGTCTTGGGTGGCCGCCGCGCAAGAGGGCTCGGGCGCCCCGGGAGGTGACCGCCTTCAGATGGAAGCCGGGATGGTCCAGGTGCGCGGCCAGGACCAGGGCCGGACCCGGACCGGCGCCGCTATAAGAAACGATCAAGCCGCCCCGCAGGCGGCGGACCCGGACGCGGCCGCCCAGCCTGCGGCGGATCCAGCCCAGGGCTTTATCCGAGACCGCGGACTCGTAGAAAGGCGCGGTCGGGACCGAGGTCAGGAGGCGGAAGAGCGCCAGGGTTTCGGACATGCCGGCTCAGATGCCGACGGGCAGCGCGCCGTGCATCATGCCGCCGAGCAGGCCGCTGAGGAGCAGCCAGGCGCGGTAGCAGATGATGGCAAGCCGGTAAGTGAGGAGCAGGATGACCGCGGTATAGGCCCATTGCGCGGCCCGCGAGAGCACGGGGGAACGCCACACCAATACGAGGCCGAAGGGGCCCAACGCCAGCAGCGAGAGGAGGATGATGCCCCAGTGCTGGTAGTACCAGGGGAAACCGGTGAGGGACTTGCCGCAGAAGCGGCAGAAATTATCTTCAGCCGCAGCCGGCTTGCGGCAATTCCAGCAAAGGCCGTCGGCCTTGGGGTTCTTCAGCGGACGGGGCGGACGGCCCGTCCGGACTTGATGCAGTCCGTGCAGACGTAGGCCGTGCGCGTGCGCCCGTCGAGGACGACCTTTTGCCGCTGGAGATTGGGCCGGAAGATGCGTTTGGTGCCTCGGTTGGAATGGCTGTAGCTGAAGCCGGCGACCGGGCCCTTCTCGCAGATGGAGCACTTGAATGCCATGGTTATTTCCTTTGTTGAGGTTGTAAATTTTACAATATAGTTGGTCATGGGGCAACTTGCTTCGCGGGAGAAGTCCGGAGTCGGGGGAGATCGCCTCAAGCAGCCAGTCCAGTTCCTGAAGGGGGTCGGCCCCCGCCGCGCCGCGGCCTTGGCCCGCCTCGGCATCGAGAGTCTGGCCGACCTCCTGGGGCATTATCCGCGCGACTGGCAGGACCGGCGGGAGCCCACGGACATCTCGCGGCCGGCCGAGAGCCCGCTGGCCGTGGTCCGGGGCCGCGTGGTCCGGGCCGAGGGCCATCGGGCCGGCCCGCGCATGTCCATCTTCAAGGCCATCCTGGCCACGCCTGCCGGCGAGATCGCGGCCCTTTGGTTCAAGCATGCGACCCGCCGCTACGATGTCTTCACCTCGTTGAAGCGCGACGTGGCGCCGGGGGCCGAGGTTTGGGTGGTGGGCCGCTGCGAGCCGGACCTCCTGGGCGCGCGCGAGGTGCGGGCCGAGGAGTATTACCTCGCGGACGACCCCCGGGCCAGCCTGCATGTGGGCCGCATCGTGCCGATCTACGACCTGACCGAGGGCATCTCCCAGCGTCTGCTCCGGGAGCTGGTGCATGGGGCCCTGACCGCGGCCGACGGCGAATTGCGCGAGAGCCTGCCGCCGCGCCTCCTGCAAGAAAGGGGCCTTCTGTCTTATGTCCAAGCCCTGCGCGGCGCGCATTTCCCGGCATCGTGGCCCGAGCGCGATGCGGCGCGCAACCGCTTGGCTTACGATGAGTTCCTGCTGCTGGAACTGGCCTGGTTCCTGAAGCGCCGGCAAAACCAGGTCCTGGTCAAGGGCTTCGGCTACGAGATCAAGAGGTCCTTGCTGACGCCGTTCCGCAAGCAGTTGGGCTTCGAGCTGACCCGCGCGCAGATCCGGGTCATCAACGAGATCTTCGACGACATGCGTCAAGGCCGGCCCATGACGCGCCTGCTGCAAGGCGACGTGGGCTCGGGCAAGACCGTGGTGGCGCTCTCGGCGCTGCTGCTGGCCGTGGAGAACGGCTTCCAGGGCGCCTTCATGGCTCCCACCGAGATCCTGGCGGACCAGCACCTGGGCACCATGCTCAATTTCCTGCGCGGCCTGCCGGTGCGCGCCGCCCTGCTGACCTCGCGCCTGAAGGCCAAGGAGCGCGAGGCGACCCTCGCTCAAGTGCGCCGCGGCGAGGTGGACATCGTGGTGGGCACGCATGCGCTCTTGGAAGGGGACGTGCAGTTCCCGCGCCTGCGCCTGGCGGTGGTGGACGAGCAGCATCGCTTCGGCGTGCGCCAGCGCACCACCTTGCGCCAGAAGAGCGGGCTTATGGACCTCCTGGTCATGACCGCGACGCCCATCCCGCGCACCCTGGCGCTGGCGCTCTACGGCGACCTGGACGTCTCCACCTTGGACGAACTGCCGCCGGGCAAGACCACGGCGCGGACCGTGCGGGCGCCGGAATCCGAGGCCTTGGAATTAGTGAAGGCCGAGGCCGCGGCCGGCCGCCAGTCCTACATCGTCTATCCGATCATCGAGGAGTCGAGCCGCCTGGACCTGCAGTCGGCCAAGCTGGAGTACGAGCGCCTGCGCGCCGGGCCTTTGGCGGGTCTGAAGGTGGCGCTCATCCATGGGGCCATGCCGGGGGCGCAGAAGGCGAAGGTCATGGGCGAGTTCGCCGCGGGGCAGTGGCAGGTGCTGGTGGCGACGCCAGTCATCGAGGTGGGCATCGACGTGGCCAACGCGACCGTGATGGTGATTCAGAACGCGGACCGATTCGGCATGGCGTCCTTGCACCAGCTGCGCGGCCGCATCGGCCGGGGGCGGCTGGATTCGACTTGCTTCTTGGTGGCCCAGCCGAAGACGCCCCAGGCCCGGCATCGGTTGGAGACGCTGGCGGCCTCTTCGGACGGGTTCAGGATCGCGGAGGAGGATCTGAAACTGCGCGGGCCGGGAGAGTTCATGGGCACGGCCCAGCATGGGGAAGTGGCCTTGAAGATGGGGGATGTGTTCCGGGACGCGGCGCTCTTGTCCGCGGCGCGGCAGGACGCGGAGCGGGCCTTGAGCGAGGATGCCAAACTGCTGCGGCCGGAGCACGCCGGCTTGCGCGCGCGGCTGCTGGCGCTGTATGAGAAGGAGTGGGACTGGGTGGATCTGGCGTAGGAGGCTTGCGGTCAGGGATGGCGGATGGCTTGTGCCAGGAGGACGAGCCCGACCCCGGCGAAGATCACTGAAGCGATCTTCTGCAGCATGGCCGGATGGAACTTGGCTTTGGCGTGATGTCCGATGATCACGGCCACGCCGGTGACGGCCCAAAGCGCCAGCGTCGCTGAAAGAAAGACCGTCCAGGTTGCGGATGCGTACTTGGCGGCCAGGGCCGCGGTCGCGATCTGGGTCGGGTCGCCCCATTGCGCGATGAAGACTACGGTGAATGCCGCCATCATCGTCTTGGAAGAGCGCGTCCCGGATGCGCTCGTTTCGCACGGAGCCACCCCCTGATGCAGCCAGAGGAACACTGCCAAGACCAGAAAAATAATGCCGACCGCGACCTGGACTGGGCGGACCGGCAGGAGCCCGACTATCTTTCCTGCCGCTACGGCGAGCGCGCTATGAGCGACGTAGGCCGCGCAGGCGCCGAGGAAGACCGGCAGAGGTTTTGCGCGCGCCGCCATGAGGAGGCTGGCTAAGGTGGACTTCCCGGGAAGCTCCGCGACAAAGATCAATGCAAAGAGAGATACGAACAGTCGCCAATCCATCGGGATATTATCGCTTAAAAGACTCTGCCGCTCTTGCGATCAGTCTTAAGGCGTAGGCGGTCAGGCTCCTCTTTCGGGGGTGGAACTCGACGGAGACCGCGGATATCTCCGCGCCGGGCGCAACGGCGAGGGAGGGGGACTTGCTCATGCCCAGGACCTGGGACGGGTAGACGCTCCTGTGCCCGGTCATCAGGAAGCTGATCACGCAGCTGACCGCGGCGTAGGCCGCTATTTCCGGGCCAAAGAGCTCCATGGCCATGATGCTGGCCGCAATCGGGGTGTTGGCGGCTCCGGCGAGGAGGCTCACCAATCCGATTGCGGCAAAGGTCGCGGTGTTCAAGGAGAAGAGCCTTCCGAACAACGCCCCTGAAGTTGCCCCCACGAAGAATATGGGGGTCACGATGCCCCCGCTGCCGCCGAAGTTAAGCGAGACGCTCGTGAAGACGGCCTTCATCGGGAAGTCGTACCAGGCTGACCGGCCTCCCTCCAGGGCGGACTCGATCGTATCGAGCCCCAGGCCCAGATAGCGCTTCGACACCAGCAAGGCGAGGGCCGCCAAGGCCGCGCCGCCGATGACCGTGCGCCAAGCCGGCGCCAGCCTGATGCGATGAGCCAGTTGGCCCCCGAGTTTCAGCATCTCGATGAGAAATGCGGAACAGAGGCCGAAGAATATCCCGGCCAGAATGATTTTCGCAAAGAACATGCCGCTGAAGATCGGGACGAACTTTACGGCATGGTGGAAGTAGGTGACGCCCATGGCTGCGGACACGTGGTAGGCGGTGATCCCGGCGATGAAGGATGGCAGCAGGACTTCGTAGAGGATGCTCCCGATGGAGAGCACCTCCACGCCGAAGATGGCCCCGGCGATGGGCGTGCCGAAGACCGACGCGAATCCGGCGCTTATGCCGCAGATGACCAATTTGCGCCGGTCCGCGTCGCTGAATGAGAATAGGTCCGCGAAGATGGAGGCGAGCCCGGCACCAATCTGGGCGCAGGGGCCTTCCTTGCCGACGGAGCCGCCGGCCGCCAATGTGGCGATGGTAGCCACGAGCTTGACCGGGACCACCAGGGCGTCGATCTTGCCCGAGCGCCGGTGCACGGCTTCGATGACCTTCTCGGTCCCGTGCCCCTCGGCTTCCGGCGCTAGGCGCTTGATGACCGCCGCGCTGAAGAGGAAGGCGAGGGGCAAAGCCAGGAAGTAATAGGGATAGTGGCGGGTGAACGTCATGCTGACATTGAGGATCTTCAGGAACAGGGTCGTGGAGAAGCCCACAATGGTTCCGATGACCGCGGCCAAGGCGACCCACTTGATCACGCTGATAAAGAGGACCGTTTCTTCCGCTAATCTTTTTTTCATGGACTAGGCGCGGGGTCGGGTCGGCCGCTGTTTGGATGGCGGCCGGCCCGACCGAGCGGCTGCCCGCAGGAGGAGGGCAAGGCAGGGCCGCTCAATATCACTAGGGATAGTCATCTCTATCTTTGTGCGCCGACTGTCTGCAGTGGCTTGGGCGTAGCGGCGCTTTTCGGTTCCTGCCATAAGGGCAGGTGGAAATAGAATCGCGATCCCTGGCCGGGATGGCTCTCGATCTCAAGCCGTGAGCCATGTGATTCAATCAGTTCCTTGACGACTTTGAGGCCGACTCCGAATCCCTTGGCCGTTTTCCGGCCCTCCAAAGTGCGAAACCCGGAGACTATCCGGTCTTTATCCTGGGCGGATATCCCGATACCCGTGTCCGCGACCGAGAATAGCACTTGTGCGGGCTCCCCGTCCTCCAGCGCGATTCGGACCGTGATGACACCCGCGTCGGTGTATTTGACGGCATTGGTGATGAGGTTGCTCATTACGATAGAGAGCGCCTCGGGGTCGGCGCGCACGGGCACAGGTCGCGGCGGGAAGTCCACCTTCAGACGCAAATGTTTCCCTTTGATGATTGGTTGGAGGAACCGCAGGGTCTCTGAGGCCACGGACCGCAGCAGCGTGGGGCGGATGTTCAGGATGAATTGTCCCGATTCCAGCCGGTTGAGCTCCAGGAATGTCGTCGTGGATATGCGCATATGCTCGATTGCTCTGTCTAGGATGTCATAGGAGTCCTGTTTGAACTGCGCCACGGGCTTGGACTCCGCTCCTTGGAGCAGGGCCACCGCCAGCTTCATATTCGTCAGCGCGTTGTTGTATTCGTGGCTGACGAGCGAGATCATGTTGGATTTTAGATGGGAGGCCTCTTCCGCCGTCTCGCGCGCGGACCTTTCCAGGACATAATACCGGCGCATGGTTATCAGCTTCGCGAAGATGAGGAAGAAGGCCAACCGGATCAACGCATTCCAGAAGCCGATCTCCCAATGGGAATAAGCCCTGCCCGCCGCCAACTCCGCGGTAATCCATGCAATGGCGCAGACCATGGGCATCAGGACGGCCCAGCGGCCGCCATCGCGCCAGACCACCAACGCGATGGGAATGATAAAAAAGATGGATACGCTGATCTCGGGGCCGGCCCAGTATTCCAAGAACCATAGCAAGGCTATCGATGCTCCTCCCCAGAGCAGGACCATCGACCGGGGCCGACGGTCCAATGCCGCGAAAAACCAGTGCGCGAATCTTGAAATCAGGGACATGGCTGCGCGCCTGCTAGCGGCCTGCGGGCTCCTCCTCATTGGTATTGTAGGCATAGGACTTGACCGTCCCATCGGAGTTGAACTTGACAAGCAGATCCGTGGTGCGTTGCGGGCCGAATATCCCGAAATGGTAATCCACGTAGGTCCAGGTCGTGTCCCCGCTGTCCACCCCGGTGCGGAAGGGATCTCCAAAGTCATGCTCGATGTCGGCTTGCCTGGTTTTTCCCATCATGATTGTCTTGACGGCGTTGGGGTTGAAACGGCGGCCAATGCTCACGCAGGAACATAGAGCCAGGCAGCCGGCGGCCACCATGCCCAGACATGCAAATGCTTTGGTCCTCATCGTGTTATCTCCCTACGAATGATCATCTTATCAGCGCTGTTGTTCGACGAAGGCGTTATACAACCAGGCCAGCAAAGCTCCCGCCACCGCGCCGTCCACAAGCCCGTAGACCAGGCCCAGGATGGTGCTGAGCAGGGGGCCGACCGAGGACAAGCCGGGATAGACGGACGCCACGCAATCCCAGAAGGTGCCTCCATAGACAGGCCATATCGCATTGCAGGCCCCAACCAACAACAATGCCCCGCCCCAAAGTAAGGAACAAGCCAGCGCCATCGCCCTGATTGAGAGCTTCATATTCGCCTCCCTGAGCCGCGGCTATTTTGCCGAGGCGACATTGTCCGGCATAGACGGTGGAACGATCACATGGATGTCGATGACCAGGTTTCCCCGGTACCTGATGGTGACGTGGTCTCCGGACCGCACATCGAAAGCATCCATAGTCGAATTGTCTCCTCCCATGGTGACCAGCACATCGGTCGCGACCTTGAATTGGCGGGTCTGACCATGCTTGTCCTTGATTATAAGCCGGCCGTTGTAGCCGTCCATCCTTTGCACGATCCCCCAAATCTTTTGGGACTTGGCTTTCGGGTTCCGCGCGGCCTGGCCGTCGGAAGCTGTGGTCCGCGCTTGAGCCGGTGAAGCCACGGCGGCCGGTGCCGCGGGCGCGGCCGGCGCCGCCGGCATTCGCGCGCCCTCTGTAATCGTTGCCGGCAGCGCCTTCTTCACGGTCGGAGCCGAGCAGCCTGAGCCTATGATCATGAAGAGGGCCGCCACTGTCATGAAAACGCCGGTCACGAGAGCCCACGCAGTCACGCCGGCAGAACTTTTGAAGCATTTCCACGCCAAGTTCTTGTTCTTCATCATGATCTCCTGTTTCAGCGGCCTATTGGGCGGGTGCCGCAGCGTCGGCGCGGCTTAGCGATTCCGGCATGTTCGCTATGGTCTCGACCTTCCGGTTCTTCTGCCAGCAAGCTTCGTTGGATTCGAAGCAGACCGGCTTCTCTTTGCCGTAGCTAATAGTGGCCACCCGGCTTTCCGGGACGCCGAGGAACTTGTAATACTCCTTCACGGCTTGGGCCCTTCTTTGACCCAATGCGAGGTTGTATCCCACGGTCCCCCTTTCGTCGCAATATCCCGCCGCCTGAGCGCGGGATGCAATATGGCCCCTGAGCCATTCGGCATTCCGGGAGAGGGTCTCTCGCGCTTGGGCGCTTAGAGAGGCGCTGTCATAGTGAAAGAAGATGGGCTTGACCTCCGGGACGATCTGCAAGGAAACATCGCGCACATCCGGCTCGGGGACCTCTGCCGAAACCGCAGCGTGGCTTTCCGATGCCGCTTTGGTTGGCGGAGCATATGACGGCCGGAACTGGCGGTGGGCGGCGCAGCCGTCTAGGCCGATAGCCGCTGCCAGAAACGCGGGAAAAGCAATGGACTGCGTTACGCTTATCTTCATAAAGTCCTCCGGTCGAACATGTCTGGACGCCGCCTCTCCTAATGATGATACGGCAAATGCATCCCTTGATTCAGGAGATAATATCTCTATCACCCATGCTTAATAGCCATGGATAAATAATCACGCGATGGGGCCCTTTCCGTCCGGACAGGCGCTGCTTAGGTCAGGAAGGGGGAGGCGAACCTGTGATCGGGCCCGGCGTCAATGGCCGGGGGTCAGCCGGAACTTGGACATCAGCGTGTGCACGACCGCCTGCACTTGCTCGATGGCCCCCGGCTGCTGGCTGCACAACAGCCAGAGATTCTCCCGGAGGCCGAGGGGACGCGCATGCAATTTGACGATGCGTCCCCGCTGGATCAGATGCTGAATGGCCAGCGGGTCAAGGGCACCGATGCCTTCCCCTGCCAGGACCATGGCGAGGATGAGGTCAGGGTTGTCGAGCTCGGCGACGATGCGGGGCACGATCTTGTTTCTGCGCAGGAAATAGTCCACTTCCTTGCGCACGGGGTTGTCGGCAGAGCGCAATATCAGCGGCATCCGGCCCAGGACGCCCGGGAATGCCTTATCCTTCAGTCGGGCCGACGCCAGGAAGTAATGCGGGATGCTCGCCACCAAGCGGGCCCTGCAGTCGCGGCCCAGGGAGGACGATAGGTCCGTGTCCGACAAGATGATGTCAACGGTGCGGCGGCTGAACATCTCCAGAAGGTCGTCCGACGTGCCGGAAACGACCCGGACCGAGACGCGCTCTTCCAGGCCTTTGATGAAACGCGTCAACAAGAGCACCTTGTCGCGGGCGATGGAGCGGCTTACTGCAAGCCTGATGGTTGGCGCGCGCGCCGCGGCGTCGCCGCGCAGCAGGGCCACCAGCTCCTCGGCCTGGGGGAATATCCTCTCGCAATAAGTGAAGGCCAGACGGCCCTCGCCGGTCAAGGCCACGCCATGGCGGGTCCGCGTGAACAGGTGCTTGCCCAGGGACTTCTCCAGCTGTTTGAGCTGCTTGCTCAGCGTCGACTGATTAAGGAAGAGGCACTTGGTCGCGGCGGTGATGCTGCCGGATTTTGCTATGACCCAGAAATAATAGAGCTGATGCAGGTTGATGGGGACCATGGCTTAAATCTATGCCTGTATTCTATTTTATCGCCTATTAAAATGGAAGGACTCGTGCTAATCTTTTATTATGGACACAGAGGCGACTGGGAAAGCCCGTCGGGCGCGCCAGGGGCTGGCCCTGGTGGTTGCCAGCGGCATCAGGATCAGGGAGATGATCCTGAGGTCTTTGCCCGGCGAATATAGGATCGTTTGCCTTTCCGATGGGCAAGAATTCGAGGCGGCCGTAGAAGCCTATAATCCCGACTTTATCATCCTGGATGCGCGGCTGTCTTCGGATGAGGGCTGCCGGTCCTACAAGCAGCTCAAAGCCAAGCCGGGATTCCTTAGTGTCCCCGTGATTTATATTGCCGGCCACCGCAAGGATGCGCGGTTCTTCAAGGCCCTGAAGGCTAACGGTGATTTATGCTTAAGCAAACCCGTTGCGCCAGGGGAATTTCGGAAAGCCGCTAGAAAGATCATCGATATGGTGTCCTGAAGGGTGCGGCGGGCGCAATTTCAAGCGCCATTTGAACCGGGTTTTGTAATATTTAGCTGCGGTTCGCCACTTATATATAAGGGAACGTCAAAGATTCGGGAAGATATGATGGCATCTATGGGATTTGGGGTGGCGTTATTGATGATCGGAGCCTGCGGAACACCGTGCATGTCGGCCCAGGATACAAACATGGATAAGACCGGGACTTCCTACCAGCGGCCCTCTGACGGGGAATTGAAGGACAAGCTGACGCCGGAGCAATTCAAAGTGGCGTGCCAGGGCGGGACGGAGCCTGCGTTCCAGAACGCCTATTGGAACAACTACGAGCCCGGCATCTATGTCGATGTGGTCAGCGGCGAGCCGTTGTTCTCTTCGCTCGACAAGTTCGATTCCGGGACGGGCTGGCCCAGCTTCGCCAAGCCCATCGCCAAAGACGAGGTCATTGAGAAGACGGATAGCTCCTTCGGTATGGAGCGCACGGAGGTCCGCTCGCGCCAGGGCGGCTCGCACCTCGGCCACGTCTTCAACGACGGCCCCGCGCCGACCGGGCTGCGCTATTGCATCAACTCCGCCTCGCTGCGGTTCATACCCGTTGACCGCCTGGAGGCGGAAGGCTACGGCCGATATTTGAAGTCGTTCGGGGCGGCGGGGAAAGCCGCCGCCACGAAGACTCACCGCGAAGAGGTCGTCGAGCTTGCGGGCGGCTGTTTCTGGGGCATGCAGGCGATCCTTCGCAATGTCCCCGGCGTCCTGCGCACCGACGTCGGCTATATCGGGGGCCACATGAAGGACCCCCATTATGAGGACGTCCATTCCGGGGAGACCGGCCACGCGGAAGCCGTGCGCGTGGTCTTCGATCCGGATAGATTATCGTTCGAACAGCTCTTGCGCTGGTTCTTCCGGATGCATGACCCGACCACCCAGGACCGGCAAGGCAATGACGTCGGCACCTCCTATCGCTCAGCCATCTTCTACCACACCGAGGACGAGCGCAAGGCCGCCGAGGCCATGAAGGCGCGATTGGGCAAGAAAGGCCATTGGGGAGGCCCCATCGCCACCGAGATACTGAAGGCGGGGCCTTTCTACCGGGCCGAGGAAAGCCACCAGGACTACTTGAAGAAGCACCCGCACGGCTACACCTGCCACTACCTGCGGCCGGAGTCCGTGTTGGGAGACTAGAGGCTGCCTTCCAGCAGGTCGAAGAAGCGGAGGCTTCGCCGCGGCGCCGGCTTGCCCAGTAGGATCGGCAGACCCGCGGCCACCATCAGGTTGGCGGCGACGGCCGCGGTCATGGGCAGATTACCCAGCTCAACCTCTGCCCCGCGCGGACCCTTGGCCTCGCCGTAGAGCTTGCGGAACAGATCCCCGCCCGGCGGGCAGACGCCCACCTGTCCGCACCAGCCCGCTATGGCGCCGTGCACCAAGGTCACTCGGGCGCGCGCGCACAACGCGGCCAAGGCGAGCCTTGACGGGATGCTGTCCAGGCAGTCGAACGCCAAGCCGCAGCCCCGCAACATCCCAGGCCCCAAGGTCTCTAGGCGCGCGGCATGAGGCGTGAACTCCACGGCCGGGTTGATGCGCCGCACGCGCTCCCGCGCCACTTCAGCCTTGGGGCGGCCCAGGTTCTCCAAGTCCGCGAAGATCTGGCGGTTCAGGTTGGTCTCGTCGAAGCTGTCTCCGTCCACGCCCGTGATGCGGCCCACGCCCAGCCGCGCCAGCATCTCCACCACATGGCCGCCCAGACCGCCCAGGCCTACCACCAGGACCTGGGCCCCCAAAAGCCGGCTCTGGCCGTCGCGGCCCAAGGTGCCCAGGTTGCGCTCGTAGCGTTTGGGCGTGATGCCCAGGGACAATGCGAAAGCCTCGACCTCGCGCAGAGAGGCTTTGGCTTGAGCGGCCAACGACGAACCCCCGGCTTGGTCCAGGCTCCGGCGCGAGCCCAAAAGGGCCCGCAATCGCTTCTTTTGCGCTGAAGATAGCACGCGAAAAGATATGTTATCATAAGCGCGGCTCAACTATTTCCTGCATGAAAACCATCCTGATAAAGAACGCCCTGCGCATCGCGCGCATGAACGACTCCCGCGAGGAGATTTCGGGCGGCGACATCCTTATCGAGGGCAACCTCATCAAGCAGGTGGGCCGGGACATCCCAGCCCGGGCCGACCGCGTCATCGACGCCAAGGATTGCGTGGTCCTGCCCGGCTTCGTCAACACGCACCACCACCTCTACCAGACCCTGACGCGCAACCTGCCCGCGGTCCAGGACAGCAAGCTCTTCGACTGGCTCCTCTATCTCTATGAAGTCTGGCGCCACGTCACCCCCGAGGGCGTCTATGTGAGCGCCCAAGTCGGACTGGGCGAACTGCTCCTGACCGGCTGCACCACCAGCTCCGACCACTTCTACCTGTTCCCCGGCGGCAAGAGCGCGGACCTCATCGACCGGGAGATCTCGGGCGCGCGCTCCGTGGGCATGCGCTTCCACGCCTGCCGCGGCTCCATGTCGCGCGGCCGGTCCAAGGGCGGCCTGCCGCCCGACGACGTGGTGCAGACCGAGGACGAGATCATGCGGGACTGCGAGCGCCTGGTCCAGGCCTACCACGACCGCAAGGCCTGCGCCATGACCCGCATCGCCCTGGCGCCCTGCTCGCCATTCTCGGTCACCACCGAACTCCTCAAGCTCTCCGCCGTGATGGCCAAGCAGTGGGACGTGCGCCTGCATACCCATCTGGCCGAGACCATCGACGAGGAGGCCTTCTGCCTCGCCACCCACAAGATGCGGCCCCTGGCCTACATGGAGTCCGTGGGCTGGCTGGAGGGGGGGCGGGCCTGGTTCGCCCACTGCGTGCACATGAACGCGGCCGAGTCGCGGCTCATGGGGCAGACCCGCACCGGGGTGGCCCACTGCCCCTCTTCCAACCTGCGCCTGGGCTCGGGCATCGCGCCCGTGCGCATGTATCTTAAGGACCGGGTCCCCGTGGGCCTGGGAGTGGACGGTTCGGCTTCCAACGACAGCTCCGCCATGCTCCCCGAGGCGCGCCAGGCCATGCTCGTGGCCCGGGTCAAATCCGGCGTGGATTCCATGCCGGCGCGCGACGCCCTGTGGCTGGCCACGCGCGGCGGCGCCGAGGTTCTGGGCCGCGACGACATCGGCGAGCTTTCCCCGGGCAAGGCGGCCGACCTTTCCATCTTCGACGTGAGCGACATCGATTTCGCGGGCTCCTTGTCCGACCCCGTGGCGGCCGTGCTGTTCTGCGGCGCCGGCGTCAGGGCCAAGCACGTGCTGGTCGACGGCCGTCCCGTGGTGGAGAATGGGCGGCTCGCCTTGGTGGACCAGGCGGCGGTGGCCCGCCAAGCCAACAAGCTCTCCCAGGAGATGCTGGAGAAGGCGGCCTGATGCCGCAGGTCCTGGTCAAGCTCTACACCACGCTGCGCCTGCGCCTGCGCAAGGACCAGGTCTGGGTCGAGGGCGCCACCGCCGCCGACGCGGTCGCGGCCGTCGCGGCCCTGGGCGGCGACGAGGTCGCCAAGATCCTCTTCGACGACAAGGGCGTGGTGCGCAACGAGTTCCTCCTGGCGCTCGACTCGGAGATCCTCGACCGCGGCGCCCTCAAGAAGGTCCGCCTTAAAGCCGGCAACGTCCTGCACATCTTCCCTCCCATATCAGGAGGTTAGCCCGGAGCCCTCAATATGAAAAACAACATCCGGCAGTTCTGCTTTCCCGCCAGCGTCAAGGAGGCGGCAGGGCTCATGAATCGCCTCAAATCCAAAGCTCTCATCGCGGCAGGCGGCACCCGCCTGGCGCGCGCCATCCTGCCCGCGGTGGACACCGTGGTGGACATCTCGGACCTGCCGCTCAAGTACATCAAGGCCGACAATGCCTGGCTGCGCATCGGCGCCTTGTGCACCATAGACGAGATGGAGAAGTCGCCCTTGCTGGCCCGCTGGGCTTGCGGGGTCATCGCCAAGACCGCCGGCTTCGGTAGCAACTCCTTCTCCCGGGGCATGGGCACCATGGGCGGCAACGTGGTGCGGGCGCATCCTTATAACAACCTCCCGCCCCTGTTCCTGGCCTTGGACGCCGTGGTTGTGGGCACGGACAGCCGGCGTGAGAAAGTCTTGCCTTTCGCGGAATTGCTTAAGCCCGAGGGTATGCGCGAATTCGGGTCCCGGTACCTGCTGACCGAGGTCCGCGTGCCGGCGCGCACCAAGACTTGGTCTGCCGCCTCCGAGCGGCTTGCGTTGACGAAGAGCGATTGGGAATCCTACGCCAGCTGCGTGGTGGTGGTGGACCGCAAGGGCGGCGTCTGCCGCGGCGGCGCCATAGCCGTGAGCGCCGTCATCCCCCGGGCCGCGCGCATGGCCCGGGCCGAAGCCCTGCTCGCGGGGCAACCCGCGACGGAGGCGACCGCCCGCAAGGCAGCCGCGGCGGTCGTCGCGGAACTGGAGGAACTCACGGCCGGCTCCGCGGCCAAGGCCTACGCCCGCGAGATGGCCGGAGTTCTGGTGCGGCGGGCGCTGTGCGAAGCTTTCCAAGCCTAAGGAGACATCATGCCCCAAAAGAAAGGACGCGGCACGCTGCGGGCGGTGGACGGCAAGCTGGACATCCTGGTCAATATCAACGGCAAGGCGGTGGCCATGAAGGTGGCCCCCGGCGAATATCTCCTGGACGCCCTGCGGCGCGAGGGCTATAAGGGCGTCAAGAAGGGCTGCGACGGCGGCGACTGCGGCACCTGCACGATCCTCTTGGACGGCAAGCCCGCGCTTTCCTGCATGCTGTTCGCGGCCCAGGTCCACGGCCGCCGGGTCACGACCATCGAGGGCCTGGGCACGCCGAACCAGCCCCATCCCATCCAGCAGGCTTTCGCGGACGTAGGCGCGGTGCAGTGCGGCTTCTGCATCCCGGGCATGGTGCTGGTCACCAAGGCCCTTTTGGACGAGGACCCGGACCCAGACGAGGGCGCGGTGCGCCGGGCCTTGGACGGCAACCTCTGCCGCTGCACGGGCTACGTCAAGCAGGTCGAGGGCGCGCTCCTGGCCGCCCGGCGGCTGCGCCAGCCTCAGGGAGGGAAGAAATGAGCGTCTCGGATAAGCGGGAATTCACGGTCGTCAATCACCGCGTCGAGAAGATCGACGCCCTGGCCCTGGCCTGCGGCACGGCCCAGTTCACCGATGATCTGGACATCCGGGGCCTGCTCACCGGGCGGATCCTGTTCAGCCCCCACGCTCACGCCCGCATCAAGAGCATCGACACCCGGGCGGCCAAGAAGGTCCCCGGCGTGCTGGCGGTGCTGACCCATGAGGACTTGCCCCGTGTGCGCCACACCACGGCTGGGCAGGGTTACCCCGAGCCCTCGCCCTACGACACCTTGGTCCTCAGCGAGAAGGCCCGCTACGTGGGCGACCGCATCGCGGCCGTCGCCGCCGAGACGCCCGAGGCCGCCGAGGAGGCCCTGTCCAAGATCCAGGTGGACTACGAGGTCCTGCCCGCGGTCTTCGACACCATGCAGGCCATCGCGGAGGGCGCGCCCGTCATCCACGACGAGGCCGACTCCAAGAACATCCCGGACGCCCAGCACAACATCTGCGCCAAGTTCGACTTCGAGGTCAAGGAGGTGGAGTGGTTCTCCGAGGCCGATGTGGTGGTGGACCAGTGGTATAAGACCCAGTGGGCCCAGCACTGCGCGCTGGAGCCCCACATCACCGTCACCTATTTCGACGGCGACGGCCGGCTGGTCATCCGCACCTCGACCCAGGTCCCCTTCCACGCGCGGCGCATCACGGCGCGCGTCCTGCAGTTGCCGCTGAAGTCCATCCGGGTCATCAAGCCGCGCATCGGCGGGGGCTTCGGCTCCAAGCAGGAGGTCCTGCTCGAGCCCATCTGCGCGGCCCTGACCTTGGCCACCAAGCGGCCGGTCAAGATCGAGTTCTCCCGCAAGGAGACCTTCGTCTCCTCGCGCACGCGCCATCCCTTCGTCCTCCGGCTCAAGACCGGCGCCAAGAAGGACGGCACCATCACCGACGCGCACATGGAAGTCTACTGCGACAACGGCGCCTACGGCGCGCACAGCCTCACCGTGATGATGTGCTCGGGCTCCCACACCCTGCCCATGTATCAGGCCAAGAACAGCCGCTTCATCGGCCGTTCGGTCTACACCAACCTCCCGGTGGGCGGCGCCTACCGTGGCTTCGGGGCCACCCAGGGCTTCTTTGCGTGGGAAAGCCAGATGGACATGATGGCCGAAAAACTGGGGCTCGACCCCATCGAGTTCCGCAAGAAGAACTACATCCGCTCCGGCGAAAGCTCTCCGGTCTTCAAGGCCATGGGCGAGGGCCGCGAGGGCATCGAGCAGAAGATTGGATCCTGCGGCATGGACGAGTGCATCTCCCGGGGCCTGGCCGCCTTCCGCTGGGAAGAGAAGAAGAAGCGCAACGCCAAGCAGGCGGGCGTCAAGCGCCGGGGCGTGGGCTGCGCCTGCCTGATGCAGGGCTCCGGCATCCCGGAGGTGGACATGGCCGCCGCCTTCCTCAAGATGAACGAGGACGGTTCTTTCAACCTGCACATGGGCGCCACCGATCTGGGCACGGGCTCCGACACGGTGCTGGCCCAGATCGCGGCCGAGGTATTGGGCGTGACCGCCAAGGACATGATCGTGCTGTCCTCGGACACCGACCTGACTCCCTTCGACGTGGGGGCCTACGCCTCCTCGACCACCTTCATCTCGGGCAACGCGGTCAAGAAGGCCGCCCTGCACGCCCGGGAGCAGATCCTCAAGATCGCGGCCAAGATCCTGGACGAGAAGCCCGAGGACATAGACCTCAAGGACGGCAAGGCCGTGGGCAAGTCCGGCCGCTCCTGCGCTCTCTCCGAAGTGGCCAACACCGCGTTCTACTACCACGACCAGCACCAGATCATGGGCGTGGCCTCGCACATCGCGCAGAGCTCGCCGCCGCCGTTCGCGGCGCACTTCGCCGAGGTGGCGGTGGACACGGAGACGGGCCAGGTGGAGATACTGGACTATGTCTCCACGGTGGATTGCGGCACCGCGATCAACCCCGCGCTGGCGGAAGGCCAGAACGACGGCGCGGTCTTGAACGGCCTCTCCTACGCCCTGACCGAGGAGATGCGGTTCAGCCCTTCGGGGGCCATGCTCAATGCCTCTTTCCGGAACTACAAGATCTTCTCGGCCGCGGACGCGCCGCCGTTCAAGACGATCTTGATCCCGACTTACGAGGCGGACGGGCCGTTCGGGGCCAAGTCGGTCTCCGAGATCGGGATCAATGGGCCCCAGCCGGCCATCGCCAACGCGATCTACGACGCGGTGGGGGTGCGGCTGTTCAACCCGCCGTTCACGCCGGAGAAGGTGCTGGCGGCCATCCGGGCCAAGAAGTAGGAGGCAGGCATGGCATTCGTCCAAGTCTCGGCCGAAGATAAGATCGGCCGCATCACATTCTCCAATCCGGCCCGGCGCAACGCCTTGAGCGCCAAGCTCCTTGAAGAGCTGGCCGCGGGCCTGGCGCAGCTGCAAGCCAGCCACGTGCCCGTAGTGATCCTGGCCGCGGCGCCGGGCGCGAAAGTGTGGTCCGCGGGCCTCGATCTGGAGGAGATCGAGAAGTCGCAGCACGACCCGCTTTCCTACGGCAGCCCCTTGGAGACCACCCTGCGCGCCATCGAGTCCTATTCCGGCCCGGTCATCGCCATGGTGCGCGGCGGCGTCTGGGGCGGGGCCTGCGACCTGGCGCTGACCTGCGACATGATCGTGGGCGACGCCACCGCGGCTTTCGCCATCACGCCGGTCAAGGTGGGCATCCCGTACAACGCCTCAGGCATCCTGCACTTCATCAACCACCTCGGCCTCAACCGCGCCAAAGAGATGTTCTTCACGGCCGAGCCGGTGGAGGCCCAGCGCGCTCTGGAATTCGGCATTCTTAACCATCTGGTCCCGGCCGAGGAGCTGGAGGGCTTCGCTTTAGGCCTGGCCAGCAAGATCGCGGCGCATTCGCCGCTCTCCGTGGCCGTCATCAAGGAGCAATTCCGCATCCTCTCCGGTGCGCACCCCATCAGCCCGGACACGTTCGAGCGGGTCGAGGGGCTGCGCCGCACGGTCTTCGAGAGCCACGACTACGCCGAAGGTCTGCGGGCCTTCCTGGAAAAGCGCCGCCCCGCGTTCCGCGGTGATTAGGCGCCGGGCTCTGGGCGTTCTGCTTTGCGCCTGCCTGCTCTCTTCGCTTGGCGCGGCGGCCCAGGAGTCCGCGCCGGCCCAGGCCCAGCGTTACGGGGACTACTACTACGGCCGCCCGAAGATATACACCTTCATCACCCAATGGCCCGGCGATTTCGTGGGATTCGGCCGGCTCGTGTATCAGAAGGAAGCCATCCCCTGGATCGCGGCCACCGCGGGCAGCACCGCGCTCCTCATCTGGAAGGACCAGTATCTCGTCGACCGGGCGTACAACTTGGGCAACCGCCTCGGCATACCGCATACCACTGACCAGAAGACCCTCTTCTCCATCCCCGTGATGGGGGATAGCTTCGCCTTCGGCGCCCCGAGCGACCTCGGCAACGGCCTTTATTTCATCGGCGATGGGTGGGTGCAGATGGGGCTGGCAGGGTGCTTCCTGGGCTATGGGTGGCTGGATTCAAACAACCGCGCCCTGCAGACCTCGAGCGAGATCGTGGAAAGCCTGCTGACCAGCGGCTCCGTCGTCCAGGTGCTCAAGCATGTCACCGGGCGCGAGGATCCTATCCTGGCGACAGCGCCGGGCGGCCGCTGGCGGTTCTTCCCGAATCAGACCGACTACCACCAGCACGTGCCCAAGTACGACGCCTTCCCGTCAGGGCATCTGGCCGCCGCGACGGCGGCGTTCACGGTCATCCAGGAGAACTACTCGGGATATTGGGTCCTGCGTCCGGTGGGCTGGACGCTCCTGGCCGTGCTCGGCTTTCAGATGATGAACAACGGCGTGCACTGGGCGGGAGACTATCCCCTGGCCCTGGCGCTGGGCTGGAGTTTCGGCCATGTGGCGGTCCAGCGCGGCCGGACAGCGGCCAAGCCCATCGCCCAGACGCCCTCCGCGCTGGAGTTCTCCCCGATGCTCACCGAGGGCGGCGCGGGCGTCATGGCGCGGTTCAAGTTCTGACGAAGGGTCCTACGGTCTGGTCTCGGGGCCGGCGTCAGAAGGAATACTTCATGCTGGCCGAAAGCAGGGGCCGCGTGAATTCCCGGCCCTGGGTGTTTTGGATCAGGCTTTCGACCTTGTCGTAGAGGAAGCTCACCTCGCCGGCCAGCTTCTTGTTAAACGACCACCGCGCCATCCCGCTGGGAGTCAGGATCCAATCATTCCGCCGCACCGGCGCCTGCCACGTGCCGCCGTAGGCCTTGAACCCCGCGCCCGCGGTCAGGCGCTCGTCGAATCTCCTCTGCCAGGAAAAATCGTAGGTGATGTCCTCGTAGACGCTCTGGCTGGAGAAGGCCGGCTGTTCGTAGCGGCGGACGGTCAGGACCATCGTGTCTCGCCGGCTCGGCGTCACGGTCAGGGAGCCGTCCATGTAAAGCAATAATTTGTTCCGGTCGAAGCCCGCCGGCGTGCCGGGCGCGAAGGCCCGGATGTCCGGACCGATCAAGAGATTGAACTTGGCCCAGTCCACCGGACTGCCCTCGACTCCGGCCAGGGGACGCTGGTAATCGCTGCTGTACGGACTGGGCGCCCCCAAAAGCTCGCCCTGGTGCTGGTGGCCGTAGCGGTAGCCCAAGACCACCCAAAGCCGCTGCGCCGCCTCGAACCCCACATCCGCCCCGCCGCTGACCTCGTTGCGGCTCACATAATTCTCGTATCCCACGTAAGCGCCGGTCTGGGCATGCTGTTCGGTGCGGAAATCATGCACATACGAATTGAAGACCGGACGCACGAACCAGCTGCCCAAGGTCCGGGTCGCCTTGAAGCTGTTGAAAAAGACCAGCGCCGCGCGCCGATCCCTCAGCGGTATGCCGCCGATGGCGGGCACATCCCCGCCGGACGTGAACGTCGGGCCCTGCCGGCTCCCGTCGATCCAGACCACCCGGTTGAGCTCTTCCCAAGTCGTATCCGCGGCCTGCCCGCTGAAATTGAGCGCGCCCCGATGGGTGAGATTGCTCTCCGAGGGCGTGTCGTGGTAGAACGACGCATCCAGCAGATAGGACAGGGCGGCCTTGAAAGCCGGGCTTTCCTGATAGGCCCCGCTGACGCCGGGCGAGACGGCCGTGACCATGGAGTGCCGGCGGGCCAGGTTGCCGTGGTCCTGGAGGAAGACGTTGCCGTCGTATGTCTCCTTGGCTTCGGCGCCGGCGGAATAGCTCCAAGGGCTCGTGGGCGCCGCTGGCTGGGCCGCCGCAAAGACGGGGTAGAACAGGATGGCGCCAAGCAGGATGGCTCTCCCGTGGATTTTTTTAATCATGGGCCGATATCGAGGGCCGCGATCCGGCTGAGAGGCCAGGCGGTGATTTTTTCCGACAGCCTGAAAACCCGGCTGCCCGGATAGATCACCCACAGGTGTTCCAGGCGCAGGTCCTCCAGGACGACGTGCATGGATTTCGTGGTCGTTGGAGCATCGGCGTATTTCATCTCGAATCCATACCGGCGGCCTCCGCGCTCGATCAAGAGGTCCAGTTCGGCCCCGCCATGAGTCTTGTAGAAATAGGCGTCGCGGTCCCCGTCCAAACGCCGGATGACTTCCTCGATCGCGAATCCTTCCCAGGAGAACCCCAATCGTGGATAGGTCTGGAGTTCGCTTTGCGTGCGCAGGCGCAAAAGGGCATGCAGAAGGCCGGTGTCCCGAAAATAGATCTTCGGCGCCTTGACAAGGCGCTTGCCCAGATTTCCGGACCACGGCTGAAGCTGGCGCAGCATGAAGGAGCCGGTCAGGACGTCCAGGTAGCGCTGGGCGGTGCCTTCCTGCGTCTTCATCGAACGCGCCAGGTCGGAGGCGTTCCAGGTCTGGGCCTGGAGATGGGCCGCCATCAGCCAGAAACGCCGCAGGGCGGCAGCCGGGATGCGGATCCCGAGACCGGGCAGATCCCGTTCCAGATGCGTCCGGATGAAATCCAGACGCCACTGGTAGCTTTCCATTTCGTTGCGCGCCAGATAGGAGGCGGGGAACCCGCCCCGGCGCCACAAGCAGGAGGCTTGCTCCGGCCCCGTCTCGCCCAGCGTGAAGCCTTCCATCTCCACATGAGCGATCCGGCCGGCCAGGGATTCTGACGCGCCGTGGGCGAGTTCCGGCGAGGCGCTTCCCAGGAGGAGAAACCGCGCCGGGAGCGGGCGGCGGTCCGCCAAAACGCGTAAGAAGGGGAACAGTGCGGGTTCTCTCTGGCATTCGTCGATGATGACGAGTCCCTTTTGGTCCCGCAAGTTGAGGGCCAGGGTTTCCGCGGTCAGGGGCGTTTCGGGATCTTCCAGATCAAAAAACACGGCGCGGGTCCGCGCCGCCAGGCGCCGGGCCAGGGAAGTCTTCCCGCATTGGCGCGGCCCCAGAAGGAGCGTGACCGCGGAACGCTTCAGCGCCTGGGTGAGACGCTTCTCAAGGCGCTCCCTAGGAACCCATTTCATGCGTGAAATTTACCATATTGACTGGTAATTTTCAACGATAAGATTCCAGCCCGTTGGCAATCTCCCCGTGCCGGTTTTTGCGCGAGGAGGGTAAGCAGGACTTATTCTTGACAAGGGAAGTCGGACAAGGCTATCCTCTCTTCGGGATGCCGCCCCGGCGTCTGGCGCACGGCTTGTCCCATCCTCGATGAGAATCGGTATCCTCGGCGCGGGCCTCAGCGGGCTTTCCCTGGCGCATTTTCTGCAGAAGAAGCCCGGGGTGCGCCGGATCGAGATCCTCGAGAAGGAGCACGAGGCCGGCGGGCTCTGCCGCAGCTTCTTCATCAGAGGCGTGCCCTTCGACATCGGCCCCCACATCATCTTCTCGAAGGACGAGGAAAGCCGCGAGTTCATCCTGGCTCGTCTGGCCGGTAACCTGTCGAGGCTGCGGCGGTCCAACAAGATCCTCTACAAGGGCCGGCTGGTCAAGTATCCTTTCGAGAACGAGCTCTCGGCTCTGCCCGAAGCAGACCGGCGCTGTTGCCTGGATTCCTTCCTGCACAATCCTTACGAGGGATACCGTCCGGCCACCATGCTGCAATTCTTCCTGGCCACGTTCGGCGAGGGGATCACCAATTGCTATCTGCGCCCTTACAACGAGAAAATCTGGAAATTCGACCCGGCGTTCATGGACACCCAGATGGTCGATCGTATTCCCAAGCCGCCGCGCGAGGACATCATCAAGAGCGCCGAGGGCGCGGCCACCGAAGGCTACACCCACCAGCTTTATTTCCACTATCCCCGCGCCGGCGGGATCGGCTCCTTGCCCAAGGCCCTGCTGCGGGGGCTGGGCCCCAAGGCCGAGGTCCTGACGGGCGCGGCCGCCGCGCGCGTCAGCCGGGTGAGGGGAGGCTGGCGGGTCGTCGATTCCCGAGGCGTCGAGAGGCGCTATGACCGCCTGATCTCCACCATCCCCCTGCCGGAACTGGCGCTGGCCATGTCGCCCCGTCTGCCCGCGGCCGTGGATGATGCGATAGGCGGCTTGAAGTACAATTCCATCATTATCTGCGTCATGCGGTTCCCGAAGGACTGTATCGGCGACAACTTCGCGCTCATGGTGCCTGACCGGGATGCGCTATTCCACCGCGTCTCCAAGCTCGACTTCCTCATGCCGGCCCGGCGCGGTCGGGCGCAAGCCTCGACGCTGATGGCCGAGATCACGTTCCGGGACGGCGGATCCGTCAGCGGCATGTCCGACGCGGCGATCCGCTCCCGGGTCAACGCGGACTTGATCCGCGCCGGCTGCGTCCCGAAGGGCGCCCGGCCCCTGGCCTGCGAAATCCGGCGTTTCACCTACGCTTACGTCATATATGACCTGAACCATCGCCGGAACCTCGGCATCATCCGGGCCCATCTGGAGGGCCGGATGGGCCTGACCCTTTGCGGGAGATTCGGAGAATTCGAGTACCTCAACATGGACGCGGTCGTGCATAACGCCAAGCTCAAGGCGGAGGCCGTGGCGGCGCAGCGCGCCCCCCGATGAAGCGGATGCTGCGGCCGCGCTCGAACGAGCCATGAGCCATCACACCCATTCCCGGTCCGTGCGCCTGGCCCTCAACGCAGGCTGGAACATAGGCGGCCAGGCGGGGCTTGCGGTCCTGACCTTCTGGCTCATCCCCTACATCGTCAAGACCCTCGGGACCGAGGGCTACGCTCTCTACAGCCTTCTGGGCATCCTGTCGGGCTATCTCATGCTCTTCGCGCTGGGAGCCGGCTCGGCCACGGTCAAGTATGTCTCCGAGCATATGGGGGGAGGGCGCAAAGACGCCCTGGCCACCGTCCTGGGGGCGTCTTTCTGGATGCACGGCCTGGGGGTGACGCTGGGCGCCGCGGCGGCGTTCACCTTCCGGCACCAGCTGGCGGCCTACTTCTTGAATGTCGGGCCCGAGTCCATCGACACCGCGGCCTGGGTCGTCACTTGCGCCGCGGCCGGGTCGGTGTTCTGGGCTATGGCGCAGTACGGGCAGTCCGTCCTGCAGGGCCTGCAGCGCTACGACCTCTCCAACATCTTCACGCTGGCGCAGTCCGGCGTGTTCCTGGGCGGGGTGGCGATCCTGCTCCGGATGGGCTGCCAGGTCCACGCCATCGGGAAGCTCTTCGTCGCCGTTTACGCGGCGCTGGCTTTTGTGGTGCTGAGGACGGTCTGGCGCCTGTCGCCGGTTTTACCGTCCTGGCACCCCTGGCGAGAGCGGCGTTCGAAGGCATTGCACGAGTTCTTCACTTTCAGCGGCGGCGGCTTCATCGGCCTGCTGGCCTGGTCGGTGGCATTCCAATGGGACAAGATGTTCCTCGGGCACATGCTGCCGCTCAAGCAGCTGACCTACTACGTCATCCCCTCGGCGATCCTGCAGAAGTTCTGGCTGATCCCTTCGACCATCACCAGCACGGCGTTCCCGATGCTCAGCGAGCTCCACGGCGCCGGAGACCGCGTGGCCCTCAAGCGCTTCTACTGCAAGTGCTCCCAGCTCGTGCTCTGGCTGGTCGTCCCCGGTTTCGTGATGCTCATGGTCTTGGCCCCCCAGTTCCTGACCCTGTGGCTGGGGGAAGAGTTCTCGCGCTACGGAACCTGGCCGCTACGGCTGCTCTCAATCGGCTACTTCATCTATTTTCTGGCGAGCATGCCGGGATTCGCCTCCGGAGGGATGGGCCGGATACACTACACCGTCAAAGCCAACATAGCGCTCGCCGTATGCTGCCTGATCTTATGGCGGTTCTTGATCCCGCGCCTGGGGATCGTGGGGGCGGCCTGGGGGTTCTTGCTGGCTTTTGCCGCGACCAACATCCCGTTTTTGGTCATCGTCAATCGGGATCTGTTCGGCATGTCTGTGCGCGAATACCTGAAGGATGTCTGCCTGCGGCCATTCCTGGCGGGTGCCGGCCTTCTGGCGGTCGTGTGGCTGGCGCGCCACTGGCTTTACACCTGGACGTCCTTCCTGTTGGTCGGAGGCTTCTGCGCCGCCGTCTATTTCGGCCTCAGCCTGCTGCTCCTCGATCAGGGGAGCTCCGACAGCTTGAAGGAAGTCTGGACGATTCTCCGGCGCCGGCTGGCCGTGAACCGGAACTGAAAGACCGCCAGCGGGCTCGCCGCTGGCGCGATCACTCGTACGGCATCCGCTCGATATCGGCGAAATTGTCGGCTTTCTTTGCCAGCTCGATTATTTCCAGCAAGCGGGACGTCGATTTTTTCCAGGTGAAATCTTTCGAGGTGTCGACCCCGGCTTTAGCGAGGCGCCTGGCGGTCGAGAGGTCTTCCACCAGGGAGAGTATCTTATCCGCGAGGTCGCGGGCGTCCGCCGGCCGGGCGAGCAGGCAGTTCTGGCCGTCCCGGGTGTAGGCTTCAGTGCCTAGTGGAGTGGTCACCACCGCGCAGCCGCAGGCCATCATCTCCAGGGGCGGCAAAGGGAAGCTCTCGAAGATCGAGGACATGAAGCCTATATGCGAGCGCCGATAAAGGTCAGCCAGCTCCTCATCGGTGATCCGGCCCAGATGCTGGACTTTGACGCCCGGGACAGGGACGCTCTGTCCGAAGGTCTGCCAGAGGATCTCCGGGTGTTTCTCCTGGACCAGGCGCATCGCCTCCGCCGCATGTTTCCAGCCTTTCAGCGGCCAGGCATTGCAATAAGAGACTATCCGGATCGGCTGGGGCCGTGAGAATTTTTCGGAGAGGTCCAAGCCGGCGGCGTGAAAGAGGTCGGGCCGGGTGACGGCGTGCTCGATCCTGTAGGAATCCCTGGAATAGCGCTTCTTTATCTGGTCTCTGAGCCAGTCCGAGTTGGAGATCAGATGCACCGGCAGGCCGTAGCTCATGCGGCAGTTCATCCGCCGCCGCATGTCGCCTTTGGGCAGGAGCAGCTCTTCATAATGCTGCATGTAGAACAAGGCCGTGCTTTTCGCGGACAGATACGCCGCGGCCAAGGCTGTTTTCCAATAGGTCGCTACCACGACGTCCGCGGGAGGGCTGTTGCGGAGCAAGGCGGTCGTCAAGCCTTCGACTTCCAACAGGCAGTTGTCCGGAGCCGGACGGAACCATCTTGCGCAGGCCTTCAACTTGCGGACGCCCGCGCGCAGTCCCCTGAGGGGGGCGCCGAAATGCTTGTCCTCGAACACCGTCTTCTTGTGATGGCCTGCCAGGATGCGGCCGTAGGCGCCCTTCTTCCATGCGATCGCGCCGGCCGGAGTCGTGATCGCGACTTCGTGGCCGAGTTCCGTCAGGTTGTCCGCGTGTTTGTAGATGGCGAGGCAGCCGCCTGTGTGTCCCAACTCGACGAGCAGGAAATTGATTTTCATTATAAGCCAAACATGGGGAATGGGATTATATCACAACCGCGGGGCGGAACATCCGAGTTGCGGGCGCAATGCGCGTCGATTTATTTTCAAATAATACGATGCACGGTGACCATATCCAGCCCCAGCATACCGGTCTTGCCGGCCTTTGGCGCAGCCGTTTTAATATCATATGATTGGTGGGGAATTTGATTATGCCATTATCTAATGCTGATAATGATATCCGCTATGTCCCAGAGGAAAATCTGTGGCCGGGCGATTTTTGTTCAATAGCCCATGAGAGCCGCTATGAATGGGCGGCACAACAGTTCCCCTTAAAAAATAAGAAAATCCTTGATTTTGGTTGTGGTTCCGGGTACGGCTCGCATTTTCTCGCGAATTCCGCGGCTTCAGTCCTCGGGGTTGATATTTCCAGCCAGGCAATAAATTTTGCAAATGGAAAATACGCAGGCACAGCCAGCAATCTGCATTTCCAGGTCGCGGACTTAACAAAAATAAGCACGAAATCTGATTTGCAAGGCAAATTTGACGTGGTGGTTTCTTTTGATGTAATCGAGCATCTCGAAAAATACTGGATTTTTTTAGAGAATATCCAAGCGCTCCTAGCGAACAATGGGGTTGTGGTTATTGGGTGTCCTAATCGTTTGCGATCATTTTGCTCCAACCAAAAAGTTTGGAACCCATTTCATATGCAAGAATTTACGCCGGCCCAATTTCACTGGCTTTTGAAGCATTATTTCCAAGACGTCCAGATTTTTGGGCAAAATTTTAAGAACGGGATGATGTTGCCTAACGCTGAATCCATGGACTCGATTTTTTTTCATGCCAGGCAAATTGCTAAATTTTTCTTGCCGGAGCAGATTGTGAATAAGATTAAGGAATATCGTTCGACGTCGGCATCCTATGTTAAGTATCAAACGAAAGACATGGTGTTCGAAAAACTTGATTTGACGGATAGGAAGCAGTGCGCGCGTCCTTTTGGATTGGTTGCCGTATGTTCAATCGGAGTGCCTACCACATGCGATGCCCCCTGATATTTCTTGCCAAATCAAACAGAGACAGCTAGGTTTCGTTCGGGCCTGGGGAAAATAGCATGAAGAGGGTTCTCTGCCTGGTGGATGGTCGTTTTGTGGGGGCCAGCAGATTCCGCTTCTACCAGTTCCAGGACTATCTTGAGAAGCGCGGCGTCCGCTTGACGATCGCACCGTGCGTGCCGGAAAAGGAATTCTCGCCGAGCGTCATTTGGCCGCGGCTATACAGGTCTTGCCGGCTTTTGGCGCGGGCTTTGGGCGGGGCGCTGTTCTTGTGGCTATATTTCGAGAGGTTCCTTCGGGTCTTGTCCTCATGGATGTATGACGCCGTCATCATTCAGAGGAACATCCACCATTGGGGACCGCCGATACTGGAAAGACTTCTGTTCCGGCTCAACCCCAGAACCGCTCTGGATTTTGACGACGCCATCTATCTGGCCAGGCCGGAACGTTTCAACGAGACCGCGCGGCGGGCCCGTATCTGTATCGCCGGGAGCGATTGGCTGGCGGCGGCCGCCGTCAAAGCCGGGGGCAGAGCGGTCATTGTCCCCACCGTCGCAGATGAGGAAAAATATAAGCCCCGCGACCACCGCGAGGCCGGCGCTGCGGTCGTCATCGGCTATGTGGCCTCCCGGTCGACGCTGCAGTACCTGGCGCTCATCCACGAGGCCCTGGCCGAAGTGAAAAAGGCCCGGCCATCCCTGTCCGTCAGGGTCTTCGCGCCCTTTGCCAGGTCCGGATATGAGCCTTTGCCGTTCTTTGAATGCGTCGAATGGTCCGAAGATAAGGAAGTCGAGGCCTTGCGGAAGATCGATATCGGAGTCATGCCCCTGCCGGACGACGAGTGGACCAGGGGCAAATGCGGATTCAAGCTCATCCAATACATGACCTGCGGCGTGGCCTCCGTTGCGTCGCCCGTCGGCGTCAACCGCGGCATCATCGAGCACGGCGTCAACGGCTTCCTGGCGGCCGACACCGCCGCGTGGGTCAAATGCCTCACGGCGTTGGTCGACGACCCCGGCCTGCGGGGGGAAATGGGACGGATGGCGCGGCGCACGGCTGTTGAAAGATTCTCCGTGGCATCGGCCGGCCCCCCGCTTTGTTCGGCGATTTTGGAGCTGGCTTCTTCCAAGGGAGCATGAAATGAAAATCGTGGCCATCAAGGATCTCGCCATTCCCGCCATCAAGGTCATCCGTTTCGCGCGCTTCTGCGACCAGCGGGGCTATTTCACCGAGCCTTTTAGAAAGAGTGACTTCGCAAAGGTGCCATTCATGAACGGTGTCGAGTTCATGCAATTCAACGAAAGCTATTCGAGGCCCGGCACCATACGCGGGCTGCATTTCCAATGGAATCCCTACATGGGCAAGCTGGTCCGGACCCTGTTCGGGCGCATGGTGGATTTGGTCATGGACATCCGCAAGGGCTCCCCGACTTACGCCAAGATCATCGCCTATGACATGCCCGCCGGGCCGGCGCTGGACTACGCCGAATGGATATGGGTGCCGCCCGGCTTCGCGCACGGCAACTACTTTACCGCAGATTCCCAGATCGAATATTGCTGCTCGGGGGAATACAGCCCCGGCTGCGAGGCGGGGATATCTCCTCTGGCCGGCGACTTGGACTGGTCTCTGTGCGACTCGAAGCTCAAGGCCGAATTCGACGCCATCGTCAAAGCGGGCCCGCTCATAACGGACAAGGACAAGAACGGGCTTTCAATCGCCGCCTGGCGGGCGGATAAGCGCGCGGACAACTTCACCTACTGAGACTCTGATGAAGAAATGGAATCTGCTGGTGACGGGAGGAAGCGGCCTGCTCGGAGGCGAGCTCAGACGGCTGCTCCCGGACGCGTCGTTCCCGACGTCAAAAGAGTTCAACGTCACCGATTATCCCCGGATGGATGCTTATGTTCGGGAGAAGGGCTATTCCGCCGTCCTTCACGCCGCCGCCTTCACTTCCCCGCCCCGGATCGACAAAGACCCCATGAGCGCCCTTGAGGTGAACATCGTGGGCTCGGCCAACGTCGTCAAGCTCTGCATCAATCACGGGATGAAATTCATCTATGTCTCGACCGACTATGTGTTCAAGGGCGACAAAGGCGGCTACGCCGAAGAGGATGAAGTGCATCCGGTCAACAAGTACGCCTGGTCCAAGCTCGGCGGGGAATGCGCCGCGCGTCTCTATGACAATTCCCTGATCATCAGGACCACCTTCGGCCCCAACGTCTTCCCGTTCGAAAAAGCTTTCACTGACCAGTGGACCAGCAGGGAATGCGTCCGAGCGACCGCGCGGAAGATCGCGGCGCTGGCGCAGGAGGCGGATCTGACCGGGATTCTTCACATCGGCGGCGGGCGAAAGACCGTCATGGAATATGCCCAAAGCCTCGACCCCGCGCGCGACATAAAGCCGCTCTCGATAAAGGACGTGGCTTTCCGAGTGCCAGTGGACACCTCGCTTGATACCCGGAAGTACCAAACGCTCTTCGAGAAACCAGGAGAAAAGAAACCATGAAGATTCTACTCGCGGGAGGGGCCGGCTACATAGGATCCGCCCTGGGGCCGGCTCTCATAGAGGATGGCTACGAGGTGACGGCCATCGATCTGCTATGGTTCGGGAACCATCTCCCCAAAGAAGTGAAAGTCATAGAAAAGGACCTTTTTAAGTGTCAGCACGATGATTTCGCGGGCTTTGACCAGGTGATATTCCTGGCCGGCCTTTCCAACGACCCCATGGCGGAACACGACCCTGCCAGCAATTTCATTTATAACGCCGCTCTGCCCTCCTACCTGGCGTTCACCGCCAAGAAGGCCGGCGTGAAGCGTTTCATATATGCCTCGTCCTGCTCGGTCTATGGCTACACCGTCAACAAGCTCTATGACGAGGCGTCTCCCACCACTTGCAATTATCCCTATGGGATATCCAAGCTGCAGGGCGAAGAGGGCGTGATGAAGATGCAGGACAAAGACTTCTCCACGATATCCCTCCGGCAGGGGACAGTCTGCGGACACAGCCCCCGGATGCGCATGGACCTGTTGATCAACACGATGTTCAAGACCGCGATGACCGAGGGGCGGATCACCGTGAACAACCCGTCGCTGTGGCGGCCGGTCTATCACATCCAGGACGCGGTGACCGCTTATATGCGGGCAGTCCAGGCCGATTACGCGTTGAACGGAATATTCAATGTCTGCTCAGACAACTGCACGATAGGGCAGGCGGCGGACCTGGTCAAATACGAGGTGGAACGGCTGACCGGGAAGAGGACGAAGATAATCCTCAAAGATGTCATGGACCTGCGCAATTACAAAGTCAACATACAAAAAGCCCGCACCGAACTGGGGTTCCTGCCTAAACGCTCCATTGAAAACATCGTCGCCGACCTGCACGCCCACCGGGAGTCCTACGGCGACTATGAGAATGACGGCTTCTATAATATCCGGGTATTCAAGAAGCTGAAGCATTAGCTGCGCGGCTGGTGTCTTTGCCGCGGACTCGGATCAGGCGCCCGGCCGGGGCAGCAAGCCGGCCAGATCCTGGAAGCCGACTTCCAGGGTCTTCTGGAAATACCGCTCCTCGCCCCGCCCCAAGGTCACCATCAGGCAATGGCCGTCCGCCCGCACGAATCCCTCCTTCCACGCGAGAAAAAGAGTGAATGCGAAGAAGACGACTTGCGGCAATGCGTCGGGATGTTGGAAACCCGTGCCGACCGCCGCCAGGGCCAAGGCGACGCCGAAGATGCCACAGACGGCCAGGCCGAGGAGCAGGACGCGCCCGTCGCTGGCCAGCGCCATGGCTTTGTAGCCGGAGACGATCTCCAAAGAGGCGCGGACATAGGCCGGCAAGTTCGAGATCGCCTGTCCGCAGGCCAGCCACGAGGCCAGGAAACCGGCCAGATAGCACGACGCCGCGCATGCGGCGCGCTTGGGATTGCCTCGGACGATCTCGATGAAGCAGACCGTCCCGATCGCGGCTGTCGAAAGAGTGGCGAAGGTGAACTTGGTCAGCGACAACACGCCCAGCGTCAGGGCTCCCGCCAAGAGCGCCTGATCACGGCGGCCCTCCGCCCGGATCATCCAGGAGGTCAGCGCGACGATGCAGAAGAGATAGATCGGGTCGGGGCCCACGGGGCAGACCGCGGCGGAGGTCGTCCAAAAAGTAATGAAGAAGACGGCGCGCGTGATCCGGCCGGGCAGGCGCACGCCCACGGCGACGGCGGCCGCGGCGGTCAAGGCGGCGAAGACTATTTCCCAGATGATCTTGGCGGTGAAGTTCCAGCCTGAGTGGATATAGCTGTGGAGATAGCCGAGGGGGCCGTAGGTGAAGATGATGTCCTTGCCGAACTGCATGTGCTGATGCGCGCAATAGGCCAGGACGCTGCGCCAGGAGTCGTCCAGGCCCGGATTCATGACTTGGACGGGGAACTTGAGGAGGATCAGCTGGGTCAGCGAGAACAGAACGGCCCATGGCCGGCGGGGAAGTCTCACGGGCTCCGCGGCCATCACGGTTTTGGCGGGATCACCCGGGGCAGGACGATGCCTTCCTGGGCCTGATACAGCCCGCGGCGGTCGGCATAGCTCGTCTCGCAGGCCTCGTCAGCTTCCAGGAAGACCAGCTGGGCGATGCCCTCTCCTGAGTAGACCTTGGCCGGGACCGGCGCGGTGTTGGAAATCTCCATGGTCAGGTGCCCGGTCCAGCCTGGCTCCAGGGGGGTCACGTTGACGATGATCCCGCAGCGCGCGTAGGTGCTCTTGCCCAGGCAGAGGCAGAGGACGCTGCGCGGGATGCTGAAGCGCTCCAAGGAACGGCCCAAAGCGAAGGAGTTCGGCGGGATGAGGCAGAAGGGGCCTTTGTGCTCGGCGCAGGCGGCGCGGTCGAAAGCCTTGGGGTCCAGGACCGCTCCAGGGGCGCCGGCGAAGACCTTGTACTCGTCGGAAAGCCGGATGTCGTAGCCGTAGGAAGAGAGGCCGAAGGAGATGCGGCCGTCCCCCTCGGTCCGCTCCGTGAAGGGGACGATCATCTGGCGCTCCAGGCACATCCGGCGGATCCATTTGTCGGATTTGAGCATCTGTCTTCAGGACCTCCGAAGCCGCGCCGGGCGGTCAGAGCCCATGGCAATACAGCCAACCCTTGCCGGCGAGGACCGTCTTGCGCCAGGAGGACAGGCTGTAGCGGTGGAACAGGACCCGGAAGTGGTTCTCGCGGATATCCTCCAGGAGCCCTTCGTAGACGTGGGCCATGACCTCGGCCGCGACGAGCCCGGGACGGTCGCGGAAATCCACCAGGCTGCGCGCCCTCTGGTAGTAGGTCTTGGCCCGGCGGTAGAGCGCGGCCATGAGGCTGCCGAAAGCCGCGTTGTGCTCGCGCAGCATCAGGGATCTCATCGTGTAGCCCGCCGCCTCCATGTCGCTGGCCGGCAGGTAGATGCGTCCCAGCTCCAGGTCGGCGCCCACGTCGCGGATGATGTTGGTCAATTGGAAGGCGTAGCCGAAGAGGGTGGCGAACTCGCGGATCCGTTCGGGAGGGGTGGACCGGTAGCCGAAGATCTCGACGGCGAGCAGGCCCACGGAGGAGGCCACGCCGCGCATATAGCCCTCCAATGCCTCGGGCGTCTGGTAGCGCGTCCCCTCCAGGTCCATGGCGCAGCCGCGGATCATCTCCAGGAACGCCTCCTTGGGCAGGCGGAAGGCCGCCACGTGCGGCAAGAGGCCCTGGGCCACGGCGTGCGTGGGCCGGCCAGCGAAGAGGCGCTCCACCTCCTCGCGCCAGAAATCCAGCTGCCGCCGCGCCTCGGCCTCGGGCCAGGCGCCGGAGTCGACGATGTCGTCGATGAGCCGGCAGTAGGCGTAGACCGCGCGCAGAGCCTCGCGCTTGGGGCGGGGCAGGAAAAGGAACGCCGGAGCGAAATTGGACCGGCTTTCGCCGCTCATGGCCGCAATAAGGTCCGCAGCGCCAGGGGCAGCCAATCCCAGCGGCCCAGGACCGGGCGGTGCGTGATGGTGTCGAAGCCCAGCTTGCGAATCTGCCGCAGGGTCTCCCGGCCGCCGTACCAGGCCAGCGTCACCTGCCAGGCGAAGGGCTTGCGCAGCTTCTCCGGCAGGGGCCGGGCCTGCTCGAAGAGGGCGCGCGTCCGGTTGACCTCGAAGCGCATGAGTTCGCGGAACTTCTCGTTGCACACTCCCATGCGCAGGTCCGCCTCGGTGTAGCCGAAGGCCCGGAAATCCTCTTCGGGGATGTGGATGCGGTCGCGCGCGAGGTCCAGGGACAGGTCCCGCCAGAAACGGGTCTGCAGCAGCCCCGAGCACAGCGCGTCGGAGTAGCGCAGCACGCCCTCGTCGCGGCAGCCATGCAGCATCAGGACGAGCCGGCCCAGCGGGTCGGCGGCGCGGCGGCAAAGGGCCAGGAGTTCGTCGTAGGTCGCGTAGCGGGCCCGGCCCGCTTCCTGCAGGCCGGCCGCGACCATGTCGTCGAGCAGGCCGACCGGAAGGTCGAATTCCCGCACCGTTCGCCCCAAGGCCGCGAAGACCGGGTGTTCCGGAGCCTCCCGCCCCAGGCCTTGCAGCTGGCGGCGCCAGTCCGTCAGGCGCTGCGGCCGCGAGCCCTCGTAGGCCGGATCCTCGACCAAGTCGCGGGTGATGCGCGCGAAAGCGTAGAGGGCCGCGAGGTGCGGCCACAAGCGCCGGGGGGCCAGCCGCCGCGCCAGTCCGAAGCCGCGGCGCTCCACGGCCAGGCGCAGGCAGAAGGCCTGGGCGGCGTCAGGGTCGGAGGGGTCGGCGAGCCGCGCGGCGTAGGCG
>Ga0118677_10001918_pt1 | contig 43012 bp, 38 predicted proteins | sample AliMusrvi5mmetaG_FD_86154 | JGI IMG/M metagenome (GOLD analysis project Ga0118677, IMG submission 86154)
TTGGTATATCCATAATGTTCTTATACATTTGTGATTGAACAGGAAGAGCCGTATGAATCGAGAGGTTCACGTACGGTTCTGTGGGAACGCAGGGGTGAAACTCCCCTGCGTGACCCGACTAGCAGTAATGCTTAGGGATATGCTAACTTGAAAATTTCGTGCATGAAACTACCTTTATTAACAAACATATATAAAACAGGGAAAACCGAAAACCAACAAGTGTAGACAACAAATAATTTTATATTTTACATGAACCTACAAGAACAAATCAAAGAGTATATTTCAAGTCAACCTGAACCAAAACGGAGCGACATGCAAGAGTTGCATCGCATCATTCTGGAAGTAATGCCAGCATGTAAATTATGGTTCTTGGATGGTAAAAACAGTGAAAATAAAACTGTTGCTAATCCTAATATAGGATATGGACTTCACACCATAAAATATGCTGATGGAAAATCCAGAGAGTTTTATCAAATTGGTATCAGTGCAAACAAAACCGGAATCTCTATCTATATCTTTGGTATCAATGATAAGACATACTTAGCCAAAACGTATGGGAAAAAAATAGGCAAGGCAATTGTGACGGGGTATTGCATTAAGTTCAAAACTCTAAAAGATATAAACATTAATATACTTGAAACGGCAATACGATATGGGATTGAGCACACTTAAAGAAAAGTGTAATAAATAAAACAAATGAAACGACCTAAAACAAAGCACTACTGCTAACAAATAGGGCTTAATGCAGTTTTTCACTGCATATAAGCCTGGCGTTGAACTAACCTCAAACGCTTGCTAACAGCGGATTTCAAACCACGGGGGGATTCAATTATTTTTCGGGGGTTGCCGGAAGGAGAAAGAACGAACTTTAGACCAAGGTAGCATTAATTGCGGACAAAAGTCAGCGTGAAAAGGTGACTGCAAAAAGCATTTTAGACATTCAGCATGTATCATAGTGTCTATTATTATTAAGACAGACAAAGCGATATCCGGCCCATGGTTATGGGAAGTTTTAACACTGCCGGTATCTTCATTAAAACCCATCTCTTTTTATCAGATTAAAAATTGATTTAGGCGGTCCCCGTTCCGGTGGAAACTTTTCAATGAGTACCATTTTTCCCTCGCCACAAGACGGACAACGGTCGGGATCAAATCCAAGTCGTTTGAATGCTATGGTTTTCCAGTCAGTAGTTTGTTTCTGAGGAGTTGCAGCACCCAGGCTAAACCTGGCATCTTCCAGGCATTGCGATTTGCGCCTTGTGGATAAAATACCATAGTGCCGGATACGGACAAAGCCGCATGGTAGAATATGAAGGCAGAACCGTTGCAGAAAATCAGTTGCATTGAGTGACATCGTTTTGTGCTGTCCGCTGTCTCGATAGTCCTTATAGCGGAAAACTATGGCATCATTGTCTATCGACACAAGCCTGTAATTTGAGATGGCAACCTTATGTGTGTATCGTGCCAGATATTCAATGACGTTTTCTGCTTTTTCAAAGGGTTCCCTGGCATCAACAACCCAGGAATTATGAAACAAATCGCGGAAAAGGGTTTTATCCACCGGAATATTCTCCTGTTTTATCCACCGGCGGAGTTTTTCAACATACTTTGCCCTGAAGACACTGCTCAGGGCACCTCGCGGATAAAGGTATTTACCCTGCTGTTTGGTATGCCTCCATTTTCCCTGAACGGTCAGGCCACCGGCAGGGACGATGCAGTGCAGGTGCGGATGCAGTACCAGCGTTTGACCCCAGGTGTGCAATACGGCCGTCATACCGGTGGCTGCCCCAAGGTGACGGTAGTCATAGCCAAAGGTTTCCATCGTCTCCCATGCGGATGAAAACAGCATATTGTACATCGCTGAAGGATGTTGTAAACACAAGATATTGAGTTTATCAGGCAAAGTAAACACCACATGAAAATACCGTACAGGAAGAAGATCCTCTTCCCGTTTGATAATCCATCTTTCCCGGTCAATAGACTGGCACTTGGGACAATGCCGGTTACGGCAACTGTTAAATGCTACCCGGATGCTTCCGCACTTATCACAGGCATACACATGTCCGCCCATCGCGGCCGTATGGCAAGATACAATGTCATCCAGTACCTTTTGGTGACGCAAGGGAACCCGGCGAGAGGCAAGGTATTGTTCCCCATAACGTAAAACAATATCTGCCACCTCGTGCAGGGCAACTTTCAATGTTTGCTGTAGAGCCTGTCGAGCGGACTGAAGGCAACCTTTGGCATCACCTGGGCGATATGCACGTAGGTCATGGTAGTGGTGATGCGGGTATGTCCCATTTGTTCTTTGAGCGTGAACAGGTCAAGCCCCTCCTCCAAAAGATGAGTGGCAAAACTATGGCGCAGCGTGTGAAGCGAAACCGGTTTGATGATACCAGCCTTTTTCACAGCCTGATGCAGGATAAACCTCAGTACTGATTGGGGCTCCTTTGCGGTTTCCGTTAAACAGATACACTTCAGGTTTGTATTGCTGATAATATTTACGCAGCCCGACAAGCAATAGCGATGACAAAACCATATAACGATCCTTGTGGTTTTTCGATTCTTTGACATGGATCCGATTCCGGTCGGAATCAATATCACAGGGCTTCAGGCGACATAGCTCGCTTACTCTGAGGCCGGCTGAATACATTGTTATCAACATCAAACGATGTCGTAAATCATTATCTGCCTTGAAAAGCCGTCGGCATTCCTGCTGAGAAAGCACTACGGGAAGGTCTTTTGTGCGCCGGATTACCGGCAAGACGATGGAGGTTTGCTGGTTTTTTATCTTACGAAAATAGTACCGCAGCCCCCAGACCGCCATCTTGAAAGTTCCCTGTTGCTTGGTGAAACGATTTGTGAGACCCTGAAGGTAACTGTTAATTTGTTCCTCGACCAGATTATCCGGGATAGTGCCGAATTGCAGGCTGATCCGGGCCAGTTCACGAAGGTAATTTTCACTGGTGGAACCAGCGTAACCGGTTAACGATAACCTTTGTTCCGTTTTTTCGTACAAGCCAGAGAAGCCCTCTACAGCCTCCCTTGCTTTTTCAATCATGTTTTTGCTCATAACTTTTTTAGTTTAGGTTATGAGCATTTGTACGAATTATATCTAATTTAGCTACATGGCTTTAGCTACCGGAGGTTTAGTTCAACGAGCCGGCAGCCGACAATGCGGGGAGCCGTGGAAAGGAGACAAGTTGGGGCTACTAAACATGGAAACGAAAAGCGAAAATATGACCTGCTATCGCCCGCACATGCGGCTGCCGGCGGGGCGTGTGTGCCTTGACTTATTCCTCTGAACAAGGAATAAATGCTGTACAAATGATGGAAGGCTCTTTGAAAATTGTGTAAGCGTGCGGAGGTCAAGCGAACCGACTGGCCGGCCTTGCCAACAGGAAATGAGAAATGGACTTCTGCAGACGACTGTCAGGAGTAGGTTGCAAACCACCTTATGCTGCAACAACGGAAACGGCTGTTGTGGTGAATGATAAGGAAAAGCGAGGGCTTGCCTTTATCAGGCAGGTTTTGTCAAACTAAATTGAGGAAACCGGCTACCAAAGCCTCGTAAGCGGAAACAGATGATGTCAGAGCCGGAGTTATTGCCGATGTTCTTATACATTTGTGATTGAACAGGAAGATCCGTATGAATCGAGTGGTTCTCGTTCGGTTCTGTGGGATCGCGGGGTGAAACTCCCCTGCGTGACCCGACTAGTAGCAACCTTAACAAACAAAAAATCAAATAACTAGTTATAAATTATAAAAGTAACATTATGGAAAGTAAAAGTAGAAAAGTAGTCCTGATTACAGGGGCAAACAAAGGAATTGGTAAGGAAATTGCACGTCAACTAGGTTTACTCGGATATACAGTTATACTCACTGCCCGTGACCAAAAGGCTGGCTTAATGGCGGTTGAAGAGCTTGTTGCAGCAGGTTGCGATGCTCATACTGTGCCACTGGAAGTTACCAGTGCCGACGATATAGTCAATCTTGCGACGTATCTTGAAAAGAATTATGGTAAACTTGACGTGTTAGTAAATAACGCCGGGATTGCTATAGAATGGGACGGAAACCCAACCAATCCGGAAAAGATTCGACGTACACTCGAAGTCAACCTTATCGCCCCCTATGCAATTACAGAAGCACTAGTGCCTCTGCTTTCAGTTAGTGACGATGCCAGGGTGATTAACCTTTCATCACAATTAGGCTCTATTGATGCAGCTGAGAATATGTGGCAGTATATTTCGGCATTCATGACCGTAGGATACGCGACATCAAAGGCTGGTCTTAATATGCTTACACAGATTCAATCCAAAACACTGGGAGTTAAGGGAATTGCAGTCGCTGCAGCACACCCGGGTTGGGTAAAGACTGATCTTGGCACAGATGCAGCCCCCATGGAAGTTGAAGAGGGAGCAAGTACAGTAGTTAGTCTCGCGACAATTGAGAGGGACCAGTTTCCTCATGGACAGTTAGTACACAAAGGTATGCGCATACCTTGGTAGTGCCCTGATTAATTGAAAAGACAATAAAATCAACAATATATGGTGTTAATATCACCATATATTGTTGTAAGTGACGCCAATCCAAAACTGATTTTTACAAGCAATTTGGATTTTATGCAGTTATAACGGTTCCCGATCAAGGTGACTTGGTTTGGGTAATGATGAATTGTGATGATGTGCCTTTTATGGTTCAAACATATACAAGTTTCCAACGATCCTTAAGAATTTAGCAAAAGACACAATTATTATTTGTGGGACATTGACTAATTATTGCTGTGGGACAACTGCACGTCAAGGCTACGATTGGATAACGCAAATTTTTCCTGGCTATAAGGAACCGGCTACCGCAATGCGGGTCACCTACGAATGCCAGCCCTTTCATGACCGGCGGGCGTCCGTGGTTAAGAAAACCTACAACAAATAACTTCCGTACTGTGGCAACCGGCCAAGCGTGTGTGCCATTACTTGTTCCCTGCCAACAGGAAAGGAGAAATGGCCTTTTTAGTGAACGAAAAGGAGACAAAAGGGCTTCGTACTTATTATCTTTGTGATTGAAATGGAAGAACCGAATGAATTGTTAGGGTCGCTTACAAAACGAAAATCAAATGCCATGAGAAAAGTTAAATTACAGATTCAAATGTCTATTGATGGATATGTTGCCCGGCCCAATGGAGAGGCGGACTGGATGACCTGGGTTCCGGATGACCAATTTTTTCAGTTTATCAATTCACTTATTGATTCGTCAGACACCATTTTGCTTGGCCGGAAAATGGCAGACGGCTTTGTGAGTCACTGGGAGAATACGGTCAGAAACAACCCTGACCATCCATTTGCGAAAAAAATGGTGGATACCCCAAAGGTTGTTTTCACCAAAACCCTTGACAAATCTACGTGGAACAACACCATCCTGGCAAAAGGAGATCTTGCAGAGGAGATTGCCAACCTGAAAAATCAGGATGGTAAGGACATCATCGTATATGGCGGTGCAGGGTTTGTTTCATCACTTATCAATGAGGGGCTTCGATATACCAGTTCACATGAAACCATTGATTTTGGTAATTTTAACAGCAATTACAATTTCAGGTTGCACCCTGTTTACATTTCATACACATATTTCAAGTGATAACAACCTGAAGATTGTCAGGAAACCTGACTCAAATACCTACGGATTCGGAAAAATGACATCCTTGCCAAAATACAGGGCAGGCTCTGATCAATATTGGGAACGTGATTTAAGATGTTACGACCCCTCAACTCTTAATTTGCAAGACAATCTGCAGGAGTTGCTGCATTCTGAATTTGACACTAAAACACACTTTCCCAACTCTCTGCCCATAGGTTTCAGCCCCGATTCCATCATGCAGACTGGCATAAACCCCGGGTTGAATGTACGGAAATTGCACACGTCAGGGATCCAGGTATATAAATCCCTTACCTGTAAATCAGGGCAAAAGGAAAGGATTAACAGGCAACTGGTATTCCACTGATACCCTCATCAAAAATAAAACCTATGAAAGCGATATGGAACAAATTAAAGAGGCAAACCTTCCTTTGGGGGGCTACTATTGTGACCGGTATCTTAACGACATGCTCTCAGTATATTGCCGATAATATTAAAACGGGAATTGATAAATCGCAGTTAAGAAACCAATATTTCAATGCTATTGCCTGTGATCTGTCAAAATTCAACTTTGATGCCGAGACGGTTTATAATACCTATTTTGAAGCAAAGATAAACAATGGGATTGGCGTGGATTACATTACGAAATTGGTCAATGATTACAACACGGATTTAGGTAACCTCAGAAGCAGGGAGTATCTCTACCGCGCACAGGTCAATAAGGGATGGGGAAGCAAGTTTATTTTTTTTAATACCCGCAAAGTATCTGACTTTGACGGGCTGTACAATTCAATCAGGCAGTTAGACAGCGCAGTACACCTGACCAACCCGGTCGCATTGAATATTGTCCTGAATGGCTCAAAAACATACCGGTTAACACCCGGAGACAGCACCATCCTGGTAAAAATACTTCCCGCAATTCAGAAAAACCTCAAACGTGTCAACACCAGGACAAACCAGCTCTTACACGATTTGCAGTAAGCCCGCGTGAAGTGTCACCGGATTGCATGACAACCGGGATGTTAAGCGGTAACAAACAGGCAATATATGCAACAACAGCGGGCACTTTCCCTTGCAAAAGGAACGTGCCCGCTGTTGTTGGATCTGTTACAACCAGGTCCGGCAATTAGTGAGAATAGATTTTAGAAGCTACCCGGTAGCCGGCCAGGTTCTTATACCAGTCGGTTTTGGAGCTGCCTGAACTCTCGGCCCAGCTGACAAAATTATTATAAGCTGTATTGATGGCTGCCTTTTCGATGGGGTAGCTGAACTTCTCGGCGATGTTCATGGCCCAGGGAAGGTTGGTGGCTGTTTTGTAATAGCGTCCCTGTGCAGGTTTGCTGTCGTCGTTACCCGTGCCGAACTCGCTTCCGTCAACCTTGTCGGTAGGGGCCTGGTCGGGAAGGTGGACCTCACGGTTGCGGTTTCCGTTTACGATAATAAAGGGGTTGTAGGGTGGCGTTCCAAGGAGGGTGGGGTCGATGGGTGATGACAAGGCGATCCTGATGTTCAGGGTGTCGGGCGTGTTGTAATGGCCGCCCAACGTGGTATTGGCACCGGTCTCCCCCTGCCCGGCAGCACGCAGGTGGTCGAAGGCGTCGTCAAATGCAATAATGACTGCTTTCGACTGCCCAGCTTCCGTATGGTTGGCAGAGGTGGTAATGTATCCGTGGCTGAGACTGATCCCTGTGACATTCTGGATTTTATCGGGTGTTATGGGCAACTGGAAACCAAACCCACTGTGATAGGAGGCACCGATTGCTTCTGTGATGATCGTGGCATCGATCTCGACCACCTGGTTCAGCTCGTTTGTGATCTGGTTGAAACGGTAGGAGATCACCATGTCGTTGAAGTCGTAGTCTCCCTTTGCCGGCCAGAGGTCTTCGAAAGCCAGGGTGCTGTATCCCGATTTTGACGGGGTGTAGTTGTTGAAAGCCCTGGAGGGATCGAGCGGGTAATCATCCGTGTTATCGGGAACGCCATCATGATCAACATCGATGACCGTGGTGGCCAGCAAGGGCATGTTGTTGGTATTCACCGCCTGGATAGGGTTAATGGTGAGGTAAAAGATCCCGTCGTTGCAATCAAGGTCCGCCCCCTGGTATTTGCCCTGGTCTTCATAGGTAAACAGGATCTGCTGCCGTGAAGGGTCATTGAAAAAGAGCAGATGCTTTAGCATTTGAGGATCGGTGGTGTTGAAGGAGGGAATGGAGTACCAAACGTCGCTGGCTGCTCCAACCGAAGTCCCATTGCCATTCCATCCGTGAGGCACAACCACGAATCCAATGGATTTACCCGCACTGAAATGGCCGAGGTGTACCTTGTTGCCCGGGTATAACCCGCCACCGCTGCCGTTATTGCTGACATTCGGGAAAACCAGGTGGATCGTGTCGATTTGTGAAGAAGAGGTCGGAGGCTGGTTTGTGTTAAAAGTAAAGTAGCCTAAACTGTTCATCCACCCTGCGCCTTCGGTGATGTAGGTGATAAAGACATCGCTCTGGGCCACGATTTCAATGTTGTTGGGAACAGCGGGAGCAAAGTACTCTGGATGGTTTGCCACTTCGTTCTTGTACTCGGGAAGGGCCACGTTGATATCGTGCAGCAGCTGCTGGGTCACAGGGTCGTTGGCGGGTACGAGGTTTGCCGGTACCCCCTGGCTGTCATAATTGCTCATGTAAACCCATTTTATGCCATTCGGTCCCTTGAAACCTGCCGGTGCCGATGATTTAAAGGCAGCAGGCTGGGGCGACTTTCCGCCGAAAAGCCCGACAACACCCTCCGATGTTACCGGGATCTCCATCTGGCGAACGAGTCCCAGGAAATTATTAAAAACGGTTACCTTCTGCATCGCGACCGGCAACACGGCAACAGCCTTTAAAATACCGTCGGCGCCGGTGATGCCGCTTGTGAGGTAAACGCCACCCGAATCGGGATTGGCAGTGTACAGGGTAAACCTGACGCCACTGATGGGGCTGTCCATGTTGTCCTTGGCAGAAAGGGAGATGTCAACGTTATGCGTTGTTGCCCAGTTGAAACCTGATGATACAACGAGCTGATCGATCGAATTTGGCGTGGTTGCTGCGCTTTCAGGTGTTTTACGACAGCCAGAATTGAAAACAAGGATTGCGGAAAATACCGCCATCACGAACATGATTCTGGATTTTATCATATAATGGTTAAATGATTTCATAGGTTGGAATTATTGGGTTCGACAATTAACCATTCCAAAAACCATGCCAAGTGAAATAATATTTTTTGATAAATGAAATTCAGCATGTTATGAAATGTTCGCCCTCCCGGAATTAGAATATATCCTTTTTGGAGAATGTTGGGAATTTTCATAAATGGAGAATCATGAAAACCCATCCGGATACGGTTTTATTTCAGCCCTTATCAGGGTAAAAGGCATTTTCTGTGTATTATGATTATCGGAACGAATTATCCACCAACACATCCGGCTATGCGACCTATGATTTTTGTTGTGCTATTTCTTGTTTTTTTTCTCCTTTGCTCTTCGTTATCTGCTCAGATATACAGTGAAATCTTAGGCAGACCCACGGAATCCTCTGTTACCATGAGCATCCTTTTCGATCACAACACGGAGGTATTCTGGGAATATGGATTAACCCCTGGGGGATACACCCTGTCAACATCAGATTTTATTGCCGCAAAGGATACGGCCCTTGAGGTCGATTTCACCGGTTTGACACCCAATACAAGGTATTATTACAGAACAAGGTACAGGTTGGCGGGCTCAACCAGCTCTTTCCTGGCAGGTCCCGCACATACCTTTCAGACCCAGCGGGCGCAGGGAAGCACTTTCACCTTTACCCTCGAGGCCGATGAGCACCTGTATGATAAAAAGGGGGTTCGGAGCATCTACCAGATAACCCTGGCAAACCAGGCAAAGGACAATCCCGATTTCATGTTCACGCTTGGGGATATTTTCGGTGATGATCATTATCCCAGCACCATCACCTCAGCCATGATGGATTCCCTTCACAAGGATTACAGGCAGTATCTCGGGAACATTTGTCATTCGGTCCCACTGTATATCTGTCTTGGCAATCATGAAGGCGAAAAGGATTTCTATTTGTTACAGAATCCTCCCAATAACATGGCGGTTTATGCTACCCTCTGGCGGAAGTTTTATTATCCGAATCCCTATCCTAACGGTTTTTATACGGGCAATCCCGATATGGAACCTTATGGCATGGATCATCCCGAGAATTATTACGCATGGAAATGGGGAGATGCCTTGTTTGTCGTACTCGATGTTTACAGGGACCAGTGCGACACATCGGCAAAACCCGGGAGTTGGAACTGGTCGCTCGGACTGCCCCAGTATACCTGGCTGAAGAATACCCTTGAAACCAGCACGGCAACCTACAAATTCGTATTTGCCCATCATACCAGGGGAGAGGGGCGGGGCGGAATTAATACTGCCCGCTATTATGAATGGGGAGGATATGAAGCCGACGGTGTAACCTGGGGCTTCGACAACAAGCGTCCCGGCTGGGGAAAACCAATTCACCAGTTATTCCGCGACAATGGCGTCAATATTTTCTTCCAGGGTCACGACCACCTTTTTGCGCACGAGATCCTGGATGGTGTGACTTACCAGGAAGTTCCCATGCCAAGCGATTCAACCTACCATATCGGTATGCTGGCCAACGCGGGCGCCTATGTTTCGGATACCCTGGATGGAACCGGGCATATCAGGGTAACAGTTTCACCTTCGTGTGTGCAGGTGGACTATGTGCGCGCCTACCTGCCTGCTGATACCCTGAGCGGCACGCATCACAACCGCGAAGTTGCTTTCTCATATCACGTGGGGAACTGCTCCCCGCAGGGAACCGGGAACCAGGATGAAATAGCCGGTATCCGTGTTTATCCAAACCCCGCCAGCGATAAAATCACCATAGGACTGCCAGCACCAGGAAAACCTGTTAAGGTCAGGTTAATTAATACCCTTGGGACAATGCTACTGCAGCCGGATTCAGAAACCATGGATGTCAGCGGTCTCCCCAACGGCATCTATTTTTTAAATATCAAAACCGGAACAGCCGAAGTGAATAAAAAGGTAATTATCTGCCGGTAATTTCGTTGAAAGTTTCGCGAATTGCCTTATTGGCAAGATATTGGTTTCTGCCGGTAAAAAATGACTGTTTATTGAATATTGTTGAGTCCCTGTTTCCGGCATCATACTTTTGGAAAACTAATCGTAAATTAACAATCCAGCAAATGAAAAAGTGTCTCCTTATTTTCGCCCTGTATCTGTCAGCCATTGCTGTTTCTGCCCAGGAAAGCTATATGGTTAAAACTGAAACAAGATACTGGGATAATTCAAAGACCTATAGCGGGTATACCCTGTTCGGTACCCGTGGGGTCACCTACCTGATCGATTTTGAAGGGCATGTGATCCACACATGGAATATTGGCACCAACCCCAGGTTTACCGGCGACGGGATGCTGCTGGATGCCGTCGGGGGAAACCCGAGCAACCAGAACACCTGGAAGGAGCTTGACTGGGCCGGCAACACTGTTTGGCAGTATTCCGAAACGCGCAGCAACTATCATGGCCACCATGATTTCACGAAGATATATAACCCGAAACTTGGTGATTCCACCTTTCTCTATATTGCCAACAAGGATTTAACGGCGCAGCAATGCCTGGATGCCGGGTGCGATCCGCAGTACAGTTACACCGGATCGCAGATGGATGCCATTATTGAGGTCAACCGGCAGGGCACGGTGATCTGGGAATGGTGTTTCTTTGACCATGTGGTGCAGGATTTGTTCCCCTCCAAATCAACCTATGGCATTATTGCCAGCACACCTGGAAGGATCAACCTGAATATCCGCGGAAACCATGTTAAAAGTGATTGGCTGCACTGCAACTCGCTCGATTATAATGAAACACTTGACCTTGTAGTGGTAAATTCCGTTCATGGCGAGTTTTATGTGATCGATCACGGGAATACTTTTATTGCCAACCAGCCTGCAAGCAGCATCGCCCTGGCTGCAGGTACCCTGGGCGATTTCAAATACAGGTTTGGCGATCCTGCCAAGTACAACCAGGGCGATCCCCCCAGTGTGCTTGATAACTGGGAAAAGGCAACGGCAGGGAACAAACAGCTTGGCGGCTCCCACGACATTCAATGGATAAAGTCAGGGCTTCAGGGGGCAGGAAACTTCATGGTGTTTGACAATGCCCAGAACCTGTTTGAACTTACCCCGCAGTCTTATATCGTGGAGATCAATCCCTACTTGAATGCTGCAGGCGTCAATACAGGGCAGTTCGTCAATCCTCCTGATGCAGGTTATAACATAGTCGGTTCGCCCGATCCAAACCTGATGAAGGAGAATAAGAATGTTTCGAAGCAAATTGTCTGGAAATATTCAAGCAAAAACAATACCTCGTTTTACAGTACCATAGGCTCCAGCGCCCAGCGCCTGGCCAATGGCAACACCCTGGTATGTGCCATGAACGACGGCCACTTTTTCGAGGTACATCCATCCGACACCACCGTCGTTTGGGAATATACCAACCCGATGACCCGTGATGGCATCAAAAAGGTGAAGGTTGACAATTACCCTACCTACAACGGGGTTTTCAGGGCCTATCGTTATGCCGCTACCGATCCCGGCCTTGCCGGTCATGATCTTACACCTGGTGCCACCATGACCGGCGATCCTCCCGTGTACTGGACCCCGGCGAACCTTACCGATGTGCAGGAAACAAAACCAGGCCAGCCTTTGGGCAATAGCCTTGACCAGAATTATCCAAATCCATTCACCAACAGCACGACCATAAATTTCATGATTGCAGCCAAAGCGAGGGTAACCCTTATCATTTGTGATCTTGCCGGAAATACGGTAAAAAGAATGGTAAATGAGAATTTACCTGCCGGAAACTACACCCGGGTATGGGATGCTAAAAATGACCAGGGAACCCTGGTTCCTGGAGGAATGTATATTTATTTACTGAAAGCCGATAACCGACAGCTCGCCAAAAAGTTAATTTTCTGTAATTATTAGTTCAATGGGAAAATCCATCAGGGTAAGGGAGGGTTTATGTGTATATTGAATATTATTAACCACAATCAAAGATCCATGCATCCTACCATCGGAATTACCCTTTGTTTCCTTCTCTTAAGCATTCAGCTTGCTGCTCAGAACTTTACTGAGATACTGGGCAGGCCCACCAGCTCATCGGTGACCATGAGCATTCTCGTTGACCAGGAGGCGGAGGTTTACTGGGAATACGGAAATTCACCAGGAACCTACAATCAGAGTACTTCAACCGTTACAATTAAAAAAGACAGCTGCCGGGAGATGGATTTTGTTAATTTAGGCGCCAATCTGAAATACTTTTACAGGACCAGGTACCGGCTTTCAGGAAGTTCTGCAGCTTTTTCGGCAGGCCCTGAACATACGTTTCACACCCAGCGGTCGCCGGGAAATACCTTCTCTTTTGCCATCGAGGCTGATCCCCATCTCGATACCAATACCAATCCCGGCGCCTATGCACTGACCCTGCAGAATGTGCTTGGTAAAAGTCCCGATTTCCTGCTGGACCTGGGTGATATATTCATGTCAGAGAAACTTACCGTGATCAACCAGACGAATATAACAAACCGGCATTTGCTGTACAGGCCCTACTTCGGCGCAACCTGCCATTCGGTTCCCCTTTTCCTGGTGATCGGGAATCACGAGGGTGAAAACGGCTGGCAGTTGGATGGTACGCCAAACAGCCTTCCTGTTATGGCAGCAATTACCCGCAAATTTTATTATCCTAATCCTTTCCCCAATGCATTTTATACCGGGAATACCGTGGCTGAGAACTATGTAGGGCTCCGCGAAAACTATTATTCGTGGCAATGGGGAAACGCCTTGTTCATTGTGCTGGATCCCTACTGGTACACCACTGTCAAACCCGATTGGGGCTGGACCCTGGGCCAGGATCAGTATAACTGGTTTAAAAATGTGCTCACCACAAGCCAGGCAAAATTCAAGTTTGTGCTTTGTCACCAGCTGATCGGGGGCAACGGGAATGACGGCCGGGGAGGCGCAGAATTTGCGGGATTTTTTGAAAACGGCGGGGAAAACGCAGATTCAACCTGGGGATTTGACAGTCACCGCCCGGGATGGGGCAAGTCGGTGCATACATTGATGATGGAAAACCATGCAAGTATCTTTTTTCATGGCCATGATCATTGCTATGCGAAGCAGGATAAGGACGGTGTTGTTTACCAGGAGGTTCCCCAGCCATCCTCTAAAAACATCACCCTTTTTACCGGCAGTCAGTACGGGTATGTGAATGGTGTCCTGATGCCAAGCCGGGGATTTCTGCTGGTCACGGTAACCGACTCCACGGCCAGGGTTGATTATATCAAAACCTATCTTCCGGCTGAAGAGACAGGAGGCCATGTAAACGGCGAAGTAGCTACTTCTTACACCATCCGGTCAACGGTTACTTCTGTTGAAGATACACCCGGCACAGCGACCGTGTTTCACCTGGATCAAAACTATCCAAACCCGTTTATTTCACGAACCACCATCCGCTACAGGGTTGCGATGGCAGGAAAGGTAAGGATAACCGTTTCCGATTTGCTGGGACGGGAAACAGGAACGCTGGTTGATCAAATTCAGCAGCCGGGAAGTTATATGGTTTCGTTCAACCCGGAGCAAAACGTTTCGATGGGAGGGATCCTGATTTGCAGGATGGTTGCCGGCCAGTATTCAAAAACGATTAAAATGGTTTGCATTCAATAATTCGATAAATTAGACTTATGAACTGTATTCATAGAAAAATACTGATCCTGGCCATGGTTTCCTGTGGAACTTATTCCGGTGTGGTTGCGCAACAAATGTTTCCATTCAGACTTCCCGATACCGGGCAAACCACAACATATACGACTACATCAGGTGAGGATGCCGATTTCATCATTAATCCCCCCTCGTTCACGTTGAACGGCGACGGAACTGTAACGGATAATAATACCGGGTTGATGTGGCAGCAAACCGATGGCGGGGAGATGACCTGGGAAAATGCAACCTCATATTGCAGTAACCTTGCGCTGGCCGGCCATTCCGACTGGCGGCTGCCTACCGGCATCGAGTTGTTTGGCATCAACAATTACAACCATCTCAATCCCGCCCTGAACACGGTTTATTTTACCACTACCACTGCTGATTACTGGTGGACCAGCGAGACCCAGGTTGATGATATTACCAAGGTATGGGTCGTCAATGCCGGAGGAGGAATCGGGGCACATCCCAAATCAGAGACTGTCAGTGCGGGCGGGATAAAGCAGTTCCATGTAAGGGCTGTGCGTAACCTGGTGACCCCGCCTTCTACAGGATCTCATTTTACTGATAATGGAAACGGGACTATAACCGATAACCATACTGGGCTGGTATGGCAAAAGATCCAGCCATCTTCAGGCATGACATGGGAGGCAGCTCTCAGCTACACCAGGAATCTTTCCCTTGGCGGTAAATCAGACTGGAGATTACCGAATGTCAGGGAATTACAGTCACTGAATGAAGTGACGTTATCGAAACCATCGTTTGACAGGAACTATTTCACCAATGTTCTTGCAGGAAGCTACTGGTCATCCACAACCATGTTCCAGACCGCTTCCCTGGCCTGGGATATCAACGTTGATTATGGCATTGTTTCATACAGTGATAAGGCACTGACGGAGAATGTACTGGCTGTAAGGGGAGGGCTTGACAATGTTTCATCCGGTGTTTCCGAAGTTGCCATCCCGGGAGGTGAGTATGAAATGGGAGATCATTATGGTTATGTGGATCCCAATCATCCGAGTGATGAACTGCCCGTGCACCTGGTTAAAATTGATTCATTCAATATAGCTGCCACGGTTACTACGAATCAGCAATTTCTCAATTTCCTGAACGCTTATCTGGTACAGGGGTTGGCCGAGGTGCGAAACAAGATCGTTTACCTTACCGGAGGTAGCGACAGCCTTTGTTACACCTGGCAATACGCACCGTGGTACAGCATCAGTTATGACGGGACCTCCTTCTCCATGGCCGATTTCAGGGCCAACCACCCCATGGTCGGCGTTCTGTGGTTCGGTGCTGCAGTTTACTGTAACTGGCTTAGCCAGCAAAACGGGCTGCAGTCGTGTTACAACACGACCACCTGGGTCTGTGATTTTGCTCAAAACGGCTATCGCCTTCCCACCGAGGCGGAATGGGAATATGCAGGCAGGGGAGGCCATACGAATCCCTATTTTAATTATCCATACGGTGATACAACCCATGTTAACCAGGCTAATCTCCCCGATTCGGGCGATCCCTATGAAACAGGTTCTTTTCCCCTGTCCACGCCGGTGGGCTTTTATGATGGGAGCCTGAAGCACAAAACGGATTACAACTGGCCTGGCAGCGCAGCAACCTATCAGACCATGAACGGGGCAAATGGTTTCGGACTATACGATATGCAGGGAGACGTATGGGAACTGATCAACGACTGGTATGGGCAGAACTATTACAGCATCAGCCCGTATGATAATCCCAGGGGCCCTGATGCCGGGTTTATCATGCCCGACGGGAAGCCCTACAGGGGCATGCGTGGCGGAAACTGGTACAACGGGGATATTCTCAACGGGGTAAATGACGGTCATTCCAGGGTTTCAAACAGGAATCCCTCGTATTACCGCGGTCCGCAGGATCCAAACCATCCGTGGTATCATGTAGGTTTCAGGGTTGCCAGGAAATATTCGGTGATACTCGGATTAAATGAGGTTAGAGCACCCGGTTCATTTCAGCTCCTGCAGAATTACCCGAATCCCTTTGCAACCTCAACAACCGTTAAATTTTACCTGCCACAGCCCTCTCATGTGACCCTGGTCGTCAGAAATATGTTGAAACAGGAGGTGGCCCGCCTTGCTGACAGCGATTACATACAGGGCTGGCATGAAATTTCATGGAATGGGATAAATGCCGGCTGCGGCATCTGTTTTTGCACTCTGACCACCGGGGCGTTTCAGAAAACAATCAAATTGATCATCATTAAATAAGAGAATATGAAAACCAGACTACTTATCATTGCCGTAACTGCCTTCACATTTGTTCATGGATACAGCCAGACCAGGACCATGGGGTTGTTTCTAAACGACACGCTGAAGGCGTATCACGGTTACACCGTGTTCGCGCCAAAGCACAACACCATGACCTATATCATCAATAACGAGGGGCGAAAATGTCACGAATGGAACGCCAGCACCTACGCACCGGGTCAGTCTGTATATCTTCTTGAGAATGGTGATCTTCTGCGCACCTGCATGGTCCAGGGAGGACTCGGGTCGGGCGGCGGCGAAGGAGGGAGGATTGAAGAATATGACTGGAATGACAACCTGGTCTGGCAACTTGACTATTCAACGGCAACTTACACGCAGCACCATGATATAAAGAGATTGCCGAATGGGAACATCATCATGCTGGTGGATGAGAAAAAAACGCTTGCCGAGGCAATTGCCGCAGGGTTTAACCCCAACAATTTCCAGCCCGAAGTGCAGCAGAAGGGGTATATGCTGCCTGATTGTATCATAGAAATCCAGCCGACCTTTCCTGTTGGAGGGAACGTGGTCTGGGAATGGCATGTATGGGATCACCTGATCCAGGATTACGATGCTTCGAAATTAAATTTCGGTGTTGTCAGCGCCCATCCCGAACTGATCGACTGCGACGGCGACCACCGTGCCCTGCCGCTTTTCTGGAACCATATGAATTGTATTGATTATAATCCATCTCTCAATCAGATCGTGATGAGCATAAGGGGAAACAGCGAGCTTTGGATCGTCGATCACAGCACCACCACCGCGCAATCGGCAAGTCACACGGGTGGTGTGCACAACAGGGGTGGCGACCTGCTTTACCGCTGGGGAAATCCGCTGACATACGGGGCGGGCACCATAACCAATCAAAAATACTTTGAACAGCATGATGTGGAGTGGATCAAACCCGGTTGCCCGGGAGAGGGAGACCTGATGTGCTTTAACAATGGTGTTGACCGTAATTACTCGAGTGTCGATGAAATCGTCCCGCCTGTTGATGCAAACGGTAATTATCCGTTGGCAACAGGAGCAGCTTATGGCCCGGCAAGCCTTGCCTGGACCTATGTGGCGACTCCCCCGGAATCGATGTTTGCTCACGATATCTCAGGCGCGCAAAGGCTGCCGAACGGGAATACGCTGATCGACGACGGTCCGCTGGGGAGCTTCACCGAAGTCACCCCTGCAGGGGAAATTGTCTGGAAATATATCGATCCCACTGATAATACCGGCCCCATGTGGCAGGGTGATTCTATTCCCCATGATCCTACACATCCTGATGAGACGCTGAACTCGGTGTTCAGGGTTTATCGCTATGCTCCCGATTATGCCGGGTTTACCGGAAGAGACCTGACGCCGGGTGCTTTTATCGAGCTTTATCCAACCGGGACAGGAACCCAGATGATGTGGCCTTCCCCCGTTCAATGTTATCCAAACCCGTTCAAGGAGAGGGTCGGTTTGAAAAATATTACAGGTGCCGAGTATCTCAGGTTGACAAACAGCCTTGGACAAACCATCTGGTCGGGATGTCACATTGAACAGCAGGATTTTTCTCAGCTCGCCACCGGGGTCTATTTTCTGAGAATTGAAACTCAGAATCGGGTCGAAACCATTAAAATACTAAAGCAATAATGATATTCAGGAATGGCGAAATTTCAGTGTTACAGGATGTCATTGTCCGTGGCTGGAATCGAAATTCCAGTACTAAATGTTAAAATACAGCCTGATCAGCGCCATGAACTGCTGGCGGTCAATGGGTTTTGAAATATAATCGTTACACCCGGCTTCGATGGTCTTTTCCCGGTCGGTTGAAAGACCATGGGCGGTTTGTGCAATAATGATCACATCTTTGTTGAATTGACGGATTTGCCTTGTAGCATTAAACCCACTTATCCCGGGCAACCGCATATCCATCAGTACCAGGTCTGTATCCGGATTATCGCGGCACAGCTGAATGGCCTCTGCTCCTGTTTCTGCATGTAAAACCTCCCTGCTGATTTGGCTGATAATCGTATCAATGAAGAGTTCGGAAATTTCGTCATCTTCAACAACCAGTATTTTCAGTTTCCCGGCTTCATCCTTAAGGTTTTGCCCGGTAGATGCTGAGTTTTCAGGTCCTGTTTGCTTTGTCGTGGTATGGTATGGAAGGGTGAAATAAAATACTGAACCTTTTCCCGGTTCGCTTTCCAGGCGCATTTTCCCGCCAACCATTTCCACATAGGCCCTGGCAATTGACAAGCCCAGTCCGGCTCCCTGGTAAGCCTGCTTATCGAATATATCAGCCTGGATAAAACGTTCAAATACGGCCTGATGCCTTCCTGCTGGGATCCCGATGCCCGTATCTTTCACAAAAAACTGCAGCGACGACTCCTGCCCTGTGGTTATAACCCCGTACCCGAAATCAATGGATCCTGATTGGGTATATTTAATGGCGTTTTTAAGAAGGTTCGCAAGAATGGAATCGAACTTGTGACTGTCGGAAATAATGATGGCCTCTTTTGCCGACAAGGCATTATGCACCGTTAGCCGGATTCCTTTTAAATCTGCTTCCGATTTGAAAAAATTATAAAAATATTCGGTGGCTGCATTCACGTTCACCGTTGAGAGGGCTACTTCCATCTGGCCCGCTTCAATTTTTGAGATGTCTACGATATTGTTGATAATATTCAGCATGCGGGTCCCGCTTTTTTCGATGATCCTGATGTACTTTTGCTGCTGCTCGCCACTGAGATCAGGTTCTTTCAATAAGCCCGCAAAACCAAGGATACCGTTCATGGGCGTGCGTATTTCGTGGCTCATATTTGCCAGGAAGGCTGACTTTAGCTTATCACTTTCCTCAGCTTTTTCTTTTGCTTTGATCAGGGCTTGTTCAGTTTCTTTGAGCCCGGTGATATTGGTACTGAATCCATACCAGGTCATACTGCCATCCGGCAATTTCTCAGGGATCGATCTTGAAAGAACCCATTGAATTTCCCGGCCGGGTATCTGTACCCTGAACTCACAGTTAAAGGGGGTTAAATGTTGTGCAGAGTATTCGATTTGGCCAAAAAGCTTTGCTGAATCTTCAGGATGGATGATTTTGACAACAGGGGAAAAGTCTTCCCGGACATCTTCGGGTGAACACCCGAAGATATTCATGATTCCGGGAGAGGCGACCGGAATGCAGTAACTACCGTCAGCTCTTCATGTAAACTGAAAGATCATGTCGGGAAGCTGTGAGGAGAGTTTATTGAACTGGATCTCCTTTTCCCTGACCTTTTCCTCTGCCAGTTTTCGCTCGGTGATATCATGAATCGTAACAGCGACCCCGGTAATCTCCCCGTTTTTACCTTTTAACGGGCTGATGGTATAGGATGTCCAGCCCCGTCTGCCGGAATCAGTTTGAGGCATCGGGAAATCATTGTCATTGAAATATTCGCCTGAGAAAGCTCTTTGAACTTTATCAGCCAAACCGGCATCTTCAAGAAAAGGAAACAATTCTGTCAGGTGTTTCCCGACAACCTGTTCTGCGCGGACCCTGGTTAACTTTTCCATAAAGGGGTTCCACACCTTGTAGCGTAATTCAGGATCAAAAACAATGATCCCCTCATCCACGCAATTAATGATCTGGGAGGTAAGCTGGCTCGATTCCTGGAAGGCCTTTTCCGCATTTTTCCGCTCGGTAATATCCTGAATCGAACCTTCCAGTATTCCCGTATCACGATATAGCCGCGCAGAGGTTAAACATCTCCTGATCTCCCCCTGCCGGGTCACCATTTTACTCTCAAAATCAGTCACCTGGCCATCCCGTTCGAGCAGAGTCACCATTTCGTCGCGCTGATGTTTATCGGCCCAAAGGTAGGCTGAGGGATTGCCATACAACTCCTCACGCGTGTAATTAAGGATGTTAAGGTACTTTGCATTGAATTCCAGAATTTCAGACCCGTCAAGCCGGGTTCTGAACATGCCGACCTCAGCATTATTAAAGAGATTTCTGAATTTTTCCTCACTGATTCTCAGTTCATATTCTGTTTTTTTACGCTCGGTGATGTCTTCAACAAACCCTTCCAGTAAGGCAATTGTCCCAATTGCATTTTGGACGATCCGCCCGGTCATGTCAACCGTGATGATCCGCTGGTCCTTTCGCCTCCAGGAAATCTCCCCGAAATGAATCCAACCCTCCTGTTTCATCAAAGCCGCCATTATTTGAGGTCTTAATTCAGGGTCGTCGTAGATTTGGGTTGACATGTCGGTAACGGCTACGATCAATTCTTCAGTTCCGGCATACCCCAGCATCTTTGCCATGGCGGGGTTGGCAGCCATGAGTTTGCCCTCCAGATCTGAATGAAAAATGCCCACCGGCGCATTGACAAAAAGGTTCTGAAACTGGTCCTCCCGGTCTTTGATGGCCTCTTCATGCAGTTTACGCTGGGTAATATTGACAACAAAAACAGAAACACCAACAACCTTATCACAGGCATCCTTCAAGGGCCTGTAAAAATTTTCGTAAACAGCCTGGTACAACTCCCGGTCTCCAAATTCTTCGATCCGGGAAAAACATTCGCCCCGCATTGCCCTGTCGAAATTTTCCCTGGCCTTCTGCCGGTCTTCGGGATTTGATATGATATCCAGCATATTCATGCCGGAGCAAACGTCAACTCCCCAGATTTTTTTGATAATTTCCGTATGAGTTTCTGTAAACGCCGTATAACAATAATTCCTGTCAAGCGCGAAAAGGACGATCTCAACAGGACTTTCCATGATCAGGTGATACAGGGTTGAATCGTTACGATATTTTTCAATGCCAGCCTGCAGCACATTTTCCGCCAATTTACGATCCGCATTATCGGCATCAGTCTCCGTTACGATAGTACCTGCCACAATGTTCTTTTTCATTTGCATCTCCATTTCTTTCTGATGAACCTTCACTTCATGAAGAAGTTTCAGGTTGCCGGTATCAGAACCTTAGGTGAAAAACCTGAATCCAATGTGTTCATTTATTTTATTGCAGTAAAACAAAGATATACATTTTACTGATTCTACAAAATTTTAGATTATCAGTGAGTATGAAAAATCCGGGTCTCTTTTCAGGAACAAGGAGATCAGGGAATGGTTTCGCTGAGGGGCTGAATAATTGCTAATTTTGCAACATGAACCATGAATATACAGGCAAGGAGTTGGTGCTGGAATTTGCATTTGATGTGACTACAGCCGATTGTGATATGTTTGCCCGGCTTCGGCCGGGAGGCCTGGTCAGCTTTCTGATTGTAGCAGCAACCCGGTCGGCTGACGAACTGGGTTTTGGCTATGAATTTCTTTCCAGGCATCACCTATACTGGGTGCTCAGCCGAATGACGATAGAGATCTGCCGTCCCCTCCTGTGGGGCGACAAGGCGGTTGTGATAACCTGGCCAAAGGATGTTGACGGGTTACTCTACCTGCGTGATTTCGAAGTTAAGGATCAGAACGGGGAGATGGTGGCCAGGGCGACCTCCGGCTGGCTGGCCATTGATATGGATTCGAAGCGTCCGCGAAAGGTAGAGGACAAGTTCAGCTACATGTTCGACCAGATGAAGGACAAACATTCCCTCGACCGGAAGCCTGAACGGTTATCTGCGGTGGCCGAAGGCGGGAAGGCTGATATCAAGTCGACCTGGTTTGACTTTGATCTCAACAAGCACGTTACCTCAAGCCGCTATATCGACTGGATGGTGGATAACCTGCCCACCGATGTGCTGATTAACAGGTATCCCGTTTCACTGTCGGTCAATTATCTCAAGGAGACCATGCTGGGAGAGGTAACCACCCTAACCGTGGCAATGGAGCCAGTAGGAAGTTACCTTTTCGAAGGGATAAGCCGGGTGGCTGAAAAACCGTCGTTCAGGGGCAGAATTGAATTTTAAACAGATTCACCCAACATGTTTCTCAATGAAATTGTATCCGGGGAATTACCCGTTGTGTGCGTATTATCCTTTTTCTCAGAAATAGCTGAATACTGCCCGTAATATTAAATAGAAAAGCATCTGGTACATTTGAAATCTCCTGAAAAGATTAGGTCGGTAAATAAGCTGATTTACCCACATGAAAAGAATTGTGACAGGATTTGTGCAAAGAACCCGTGATTACTGGAAAATTCAAAAAAGATGGTCAGGGGTGGGGTCCTTAAACAAAAAAGTTCCATTAAACAGTTTCTCCGGGAAAAAACGCTCAATCAGTATATCTTATGCTATGAAAATATTTTCGGCCACATCTTCCTAATTCCTGATACATCGAACCGAATAGCCCGATTTTTTCATGGGGAAGAGGGTATAAATATCGCCATAGCACCAACGCAGGCTTCTGAACCAGGCCGAACTGGCATTATAGGCGCTGGCGGTCCAGAACCCGTCATCGTGGTTGTTGCCGGGGGCCATGCTCCATGCCCCGGTGGCGGTGCGGTAATTGGTGCAGAGAGCCGTGAAACCAGCTGAATTAAACCCATAAGTGGTATCCATGTATTGCCACCGGGTGTTGCAACCCTCCTTGAGGATACGGCCTATAAGGGTGCCACATCCCCCCAGGGCCGTCGTATCCACCGTGTTGTCAAGCAACTTCTCCATGGTATTCCATTCGCTGTGGGTGGGCACATGCCAGCCGGCAGGGCAGAGGTTGCGGCTATCGTCAACCGCGTAAAAATTGTAGAGGTGCCCGTAATACATCCCCTCCGCCGGGAGGTTATGGTAATCGCACCAGGCGCCTGATGACAGGTTTGCCCATGCCGTACTGTCGGTAACGTTCGGGATGACCGAGCCGTCGCGGAACCGCGTGGTTCTCAGGTTTTCCTGCATCCATAACTGCGAACCCACCTGCACAACGGCATAATGGTTGCTGTCGGCATCGGTACACGGGACAAAGGTAAAGGTCACTGCCTGGCCCTGGGTTGGAAACACCATTTTCACGGTTCTGTAATTTCCCGACCTCCCCGTCATCTTCAGGGTATCGCCGTTGTTGAACTGCATGATTATTTTGGTCCCGGATGACCGGTTACCTGGCAAATGTTTATTGCTGAAAAGATCCGGCTGGCTGTCTGATTCAGTCATTGAAACGAGGTGTTTCACCCCCGGGCGGCCGGTTTCTGATCCCCGGCTTACCACCTTTGCCTGATAAGTTTGGTTGCCTGATTCGATCCTGAGGAGGTAAATCCCACGCCGGACATCCTTCATCTGAAATAAATGGCGCCCTGCCTGCAAAATTTCATCCTGCTGCAGGATCACATTTCCGGTCAAATCAAATAACACCACACTGGATGCACCTGTATTTCCTGCCTCCATGACGATATTAAAATCGCCGGGCGATGGATTGGGATAAACCACCATCCCTTCTGCGGGTGGATAACCTGTTTCTTCCAGGCCTACTGTTCCTGAAAGAACCAGCGTATCGGTGCCCGTCATATTCAGGCTGGTACATTGTGACAGGTTTTCAACCTTCACCGAATCCACGGTGGAGGAAGCGCCGGCGCCTGCAAAGGTAACCTGGTAATTCTGCGCCCCGGCTTTTAGGATGATCGCCATGATTAAAAACACGATTCCCGGTCTCTTCATATGTTCAGTAATTGAGTAGATTAACTGTTGTAAATATTTTTATTATTCCAATAACAAAGACAATGCATGATGGACCAGGGTTGCCTGTAGTCCACAAGTTTAAAGCTATCCCTTTTCATTTACCTTGAAGAGATTTGTCCACGGGCTGTTTTTTGGCGGCGACCAGTGAAATTGGAACAAGTCCTGAAATCCATGATATTGCCGTGTGATCCAGCCTCTTGCGCCCCCCTCCTGTAAAAATCAAACCGGATGCATTTGTAACCATAAAAAGAGATACCTTTGTTAATTTGCAGGATTGTTGTCTGTAAGCCTGCCGTATCCTGTTACTGAATCCCTTTTTCACTCACGCATAAAGCCGCCATGCACCCTGTTATAGAAAAACTTAGCCAGGAGTTTCTCCCCTTTAGGAAAATCCGGAAATTCTCCATTAAACCAGGCATTTATGCCCTCTTTTTCACGGGGCAGGAATTCCCGTTGGGGAATTATCATCCGCAAAAAGAGGAGATAGTTTATTTGGGAAAAACAGAAAACAGCCAGGTAAGCCGCGATGAAAGGACTCATTTTACTTCCGGGCAGACCGGCAGTTCGACCCTCCGGCGAACCCTGGGAGCGCTGTTGAAGGAGAAACTGTCGCTAACGGCGATTCCCAGGAACGATCTTGATTTTGACGCGGGGAGAAAATCCTTTTACAAATTTGATGAACTCTCTGAAGAGAGGCTCACTACCTGGATGAAAGACAATCTTGGCCTCGCTTTCAATGAATTTGACCATGCTTCCGCCGACCTCGGTTTGCTGGAAGCCGCGTTGATTGCAGATGTGAAACCAGTGCTGAATATCGATTCCAAAAACCCGGGGAATCCCCATGCCGCGGGTATAAAATCGGCCCGTAAAGTCTGCGCCGATGAAGCAAACCAGGTTGTGGCAAAAGATGAACCCTTCGTGGAGGCTGTCAAAACAAAAGTTGTACCCTTCAGGACCGGACCAGGGGAGATGCCGCAAAATGAGCAGAGGTATGGGGGGATTTTTCTGAATGCCTTAACGTTGATAGAAAAGGCCATCGACGAGGGTGCGATCCGCAAGGTACGCGTCGTGCTGGCCCAGGATGATTTCAAGAAAGCAGGCAGCAGGCAGTCGTATTCCTTCAATCTTGAGTTTTCCGGGGGTGTGGTTTCCAACGACATTAGCGGGTCGGCCGTTGCAAGGGATCTGGCAAGGGTATTGGAACAAAACGACGGGATCATGCATAAAATGCAAGGAAAGCATTTGAAATTCAACCTGGACAAGGGTTTTTCGTTATGGATCACCAATAAATAGACCGGTCCCTTTTGGATGCAATGATGGATAAACGGGCCACACAGAGTTTCCCGTCGTGGCAAGATCAGTATCCTGTTAATGTGTGAATTATACAAGATGTTTGTGGAATTGTATAACACAATCTTTCGGAAAATGTCGAACCTTTGCCAAACGTTGATCATGTAACATCAGTAATTGGTAAAACCCGACTATGAAAACCACGAGAGATAAAAGTGCAAGTGATTCAATGGACAACAGGATGAGGATTTCAAACCACAGGATCATGGTTCCCCATACAAAGCTCCTAACAGGGTCAGTAGAGGGTAAATTCCCGGTAACCCTCGACGATGGGAAAACGATCATTTTTATTTCGGATAAAAGCCAGGAGACCGAGACGAGACGAAGGTATGAACTACGGTTAGCCAACATCTATAATCAGTTTGGTAAAAAACCCAAGGCGTAGATCCGTTCATTTGATGGCGGGATCCAGCGCGGATATGAGATCCGGAATGATAAAAAAAAGTTCCGGCTTAAGATCCGTAATATCCAGTTGCGTACGATCCCCCCTGATCCTGCCTGAGATAACCAGCCGGACGCTAACGTTTGTAACGGTAATATGGGCACAGGAAAACGCCGGTGGTGTTGTGATGGTTACCACCTCCACAGCCGGGTTTGGGTATACAATGGGTTGTGAAACGGGTTGTTCCGCAAAGGTGGCAGGTACGTCGTAATGCATTACAGCGGCCTTTCGGCAGAGAAACCGGGATTCCCGACATTAAGCCACATAAAATCGTATGGAGCAGATTTGTAGCGGCCATGCTGGGCGAAAACCAGGACCGGGATCAGGAACACAAGGAATAGAGTTGTTTTTTTCATAAGCTGTCGGACATGTTGGTTGGATGGTTCATATTATATCAATCGGCCTGCCGTCCATGTTTTCCAGCTTTTTCCACCACATCCAAAGATATAAAAAACTTAAACTGGAACAGGATTCATCCTGGCGAAATAATACTGTCCTGTCACTAGTGTCTATTAATTTTTGTTAAATTATCTCGTATCTATTTTATGCACAGCACAATAACTTCTCAAAACCTTGTCGCCCTTTTGAATTTTGTTCCTTTGCGCTTAATTGCAAAATGGAACAGATATGAACGTCGGCAAATATGTTTTCGCACAGATTGTGCAGTTTCTCCCGAAACGTTACTTCGAACGGCTGGTAATCAAACACAAAGACCGGACAGCCGGTATGGCTCCATCCTACTGGAGCCATATGCTGGTCATTATGTTCGGTCAGCTCACAGGTTGTCATAGTCTTAGAGAACTCACAGATGTCACTATTGCTCATGCAAAAAGGTCGTTTCACTTGGGATTTGGAAAGGTTCCAATCAACAGAAGCGTCCTTTCCAAAGCTAACAGCCTCAGAGACCCTGAAATCTTTGAGAAGTTTGCCTTTTACATCGTGTCTGTTGCCCAAGCCAAACGCATCACAAAAGAGTTTGAACTCCATGGAAGATTCTATGCCATTGACTCCACTACCATCGACCTGTGCATGTCGGTCTTTAGATGGGCAAAGTTCAGAAGTACAAAGTCCGGCATTAAGATTCATACCCAGATTGATATTGCCACTGAAATACCGGTATTCTACAGAATCAGCCATGCAAATGTGCATGATACCAAGTCCATGGACTGGTTTATCTACGAACGGCAAGCTTGCTATGTGTTTGATAGAGGCTACTTTGACCTCTCCAGACTCTTCGCAATTGAGCAGGCTGGAGCTTTCTTCATCATACGAGAGAAGTTTCATCCTGAATATGAAATCACTGAAGGTGAAGACATGCTTGACGGAGATGACAATGTCCTGCGAGACCAGACGGTCAGATTCACAGGAAAGAGAAACAGTGGAAACTATCCGATTCCCCTCAGACGCATCGTATTCTATGCCCCTGACCTTGGAAGGACCTTCACCTACTACACAAACAACTTCTATCTCAAAGCAAAAGACATTGCCCTTCTTTACCGCTACAGATGGCAGGTTGAACTGTTTTTCAAGTGGATTAAGCAGCATTTGCGTGTCAAATCCTTTTGGGGAGAATCTGAGAATGCTGTTCGAATTCAGATACATGTCGCCATCATCACGTACTGTCTCATCGCCATTATTGAACACGACCTCAAACTGGACAGGCCTGTTGTTGAGGTCATGCGTATCCTTGGAAACTCCTTGCTGGTCAAGGATCCCATTCAGGAACTCTTGGCTTCTATTGAAAATAATGCTTATGATGATAACAATTCCCAAATGCATCTGGACTTCAAATATTTTTAACATTTTTTAATAGACACCAGTGCTGTCCTGTAATTATTACGGCACTCCTTATCAAAGGTCTTAACAGGTTTATTGTTTTAAAATCTTCCCTGAATGAACCAGGTGACCGCTGCGCTGCGTTTGAAACCAGAGCCCGGACCTAACACCGGTTAAGTTCATGTACCCAGCGAATGACCATACCCGAAAAATTCTTATCTGACTGTAAATAAACCACTAAGGTATCTGCTTGGGAAAATTCAATAAGGATTTTGTTTTGGCCATTATCAATGATAAAAATCCTTATTTTTACAGAAATATTACAGGATTACACTAGTGTCTATTAATTTTTGTTAAATTATCTCGTATCTATTTTATGCACAGCACAATAACTTCTCAAAACCTTGTCGCCCTTTTGAATTTTGTTCCTTTGCGCTTAATTGCAAAATGGAACAGATATGAACGTCGGCAAATATGTTTTCGCACAGATTGTGCAGTTTCTCCCGAAACGTTACTTCGAACGGCTGGTAATCAAACACAAAGACCGGACAGCCGGTATGGCTCCATCCTACTGGAGCCATATGCTGGTCATTATGTTCGGTCAGCTCACAGGTTGTCATAGTCTTAGAGAACTCACAGATGTCACTATTGCTCATGCAAAAAGGTCGTTTCACTTGGGATTTGGAAAGGTTCCAATCAACAGAAGCGTCCTTTCCAAAGCTAACAGCCTCAGAGACCCTGAAATCTTTGAGAAGTTTGCCTTTTACATCGTGTCTGTTGCCCAAGCCAAACGCATCACAAAAGAGTTTGAACTCCATGGAAGATTCTATGCCATTGACTCCACTACCATCGACCTGTGCATGTCGGTCTTTAGATGGGCAAAGTTCAGAAGTACAAAGTCCGGCATTAAGATTCATACCCAGATTGATATTGCCACTGAAATACCGGTATTCTACAGAATCAGCCATGCAAATGTGCATGATACCAAGTCCATGGACTGGTTTATCTACGAACGGCAAGCTTGCTATGTGTTTGATAGAGGCTACTTTGACCTCTCCAGACTCTTCGCAATTGAGCAGGCTGGAGCTTTCTTCATCATACGAGAGAAGTTTCATCCTGAATATGAAATCACTGAAGGTGAAGACATGCTTGACGGAGATGACAATGTCCTGCGAGACCAGACGGTCAGATTCACAGGAAAGAGAAACAGTGGAAACTATCCGATTCCCCTCAGACGCATCGTATTCTATGCCCCTGACCTTGGAAGGACCTTCACCTACTACACAAACAACTTCTATCTCAAAGCAAAAGACATTGCCCTTCTTTACCGCTACAGATGGCAGGTTGAACTGTTTTTCAAGTGGATTAAGCAGCATTTGCGTGTCAAATCCTTTTGGGGAGAATCTGAGAATGCTGTTCGAATTCAGATACATGTCGCCATCATCACGTACTGTCTCATCGCCATTATTGAACACGACCTCAAACTGGACAGGCCTGTTGTTGAGGTCATGCGTATCCTTGGAAACTCCTTGCTGGTCAAGGATCCCATTCAGGAACTCTTGGCTTCTATTGAAAATAATGCTTATGATGATAACAATTCCCAAATGCATCTGGACTTCAAATATTTTTAACATTTTTTAATAGACACCAGTGACAGGATTATTAATTTGATTAGGATTAGTAATTCCAACTTTACTTTATCCAATACCACTTTATGAAAGGATTAGCCAGGCTTTCTTGTAATGAAACGATGTTGTTCAGTTTTCTGCTGTTCCTGAACCTGATTCCCATCCTCTTACTTAAATATTTTGTAACACTGGATGGTCCATCACACTTATACAATGCCAATCTGATAAAACATCTGCTGCTAAATACCCCCCCCTATATAACTATTTCATATTAAACAACATACCTGTTCCTAACTGGATTGGACATTTTATCATATTCATTTCATTATTGTTTTTTAATGGAATAATTGCCGGGAAGATCTTTATCATAGCCTTTATGATCTTACTTCCAGTATCTTTCCGGTATCTTATCAAAGCTTTTATAAAACCAAACTGCTACCTCTCCTTCCTTATCTTTCCGTTTACCTACAGCTATTTGTTTCAATGTGGCTTTTATAATTTTTGCTTTGCCTTCATTCCACTTTTCGTTACGTTAGGGTACTGGTTTAGGATAGATCACCGCAGGTTCAGAAAAGGGACCGTTGGAATCCTGTTTTTGCTTATCAGTTGCACCTATTTTGCACATGGGATGATTTTCGGAATTCTGTGCGCCTTCCTGGCGATGGATATCGTGTTCCATATGGTACGGGCTAAATTCAGTCCGGAATTATTAAAAAATGAGGTTATTCATAAAATTCTGGCACTGACAATTGCAACGGTGCCATCCCTGATATTATTTGCTTGGACGCTTTCCCGGGTTGATTTTGGTTCCTCCGGTGAAAAATATCCGTTTCATGAACTTCTGCGTTGGATTTACACGTTGAGACCCCTTGTTATATTTACGACCGCCGAGTTTGGCAGGACAGTTATCCTGGTTTTGTCATTCCTTGGTATCCTTATTATTTCCCTGTCGGTAAGAATTAAAAGTCTCTTTTTTTCAAAACCATCGGAACATGATAACCAAGCCTGGTGGCGTTTGCTTCGCTATTCGGATATCTTTATCGCCTTCGCCCTGATCGTACTCTGGTTATTCATTAAAGTCCCGAACGGGGCCAGTGCCGGCATGATGTCCGACAGGTTAATCCTGATCTTTTTTATGTTTCTAATTGTCTGGCTTTCCATTCAGACTGTTCCCCGGTGGCTGGTATGGGTTGTTTTTGTGCTGATCACAGGGGCTCATGTTTCCCTATTAATGGAACGCTGGAAATCTTATTCTTCTTTTAGTGACATCGCAGGGGAAATTGCAGGAAATTCTAAATACTTGAAAAACGGTAGCGTTATCCTTACGATTAATTTTTCGGATAATTGGTTTCTGGGACACTCGGCCGATTACATGGGAATAGATAAACCCCTGGTTTTACTAGATAATTATGAACCTGTACGCAGTACTTTCCCTGTCGTCTGGAATACGGATCAAATGCCTGCGATAAATTTTGGGAATAAAACAGAGATAAAGGATTATTGGTGGATGTCGGGGAAGAAAAATACGAAAGTTAAAAAAATTGATAACATATTGGTTATCGGGGATATGTCGAATCTTAACGGAGAGAAGTGGAAGTGCGTTTTGATGGAGTTGTCGGGAAGCTACACGCTAATCTCAACTGACAAAGTTCATTTCATTAATTTATTTGGATTAAAGCAGGGCAGTCCGATGGTTCGTAACGACAATCAGTAAAGTTGGATTATCCCGGCATCAGTTTATGTAAAAATGTCATTAAATCAGGTTTTGTTTTACGGTACTTCAACGATCCTTTGCCTTTCAACGCTGCAGGCACATGGATGACTGTCATGTAATGATACTTGCTGAAAGGCGTGTCACAAAAATCTGACGGTTATAAACTCTTCCATCCTGACGTCCGGTGGCAGGTCGCCAATAGGTTTTTCCATGCATCATTTGTACTTGACTTTATTCTGTTATGCTGTAACTTTACATGTCCTGCATTTTTAGGAAAAAAAAGAAAGATGATGACCAAAAAGATTATCTTCTTTTTATCCATCGCAATTTGCATTAATTCACATGCTTTTACACAAGTTGTAAAAACAGATCCCCATAACGAATCCAATTCTGTAGGACAAGGAAACCTGACGGTATTTCATAAACCAAATGGTTATTTCAATAATTCACAGTTTGGGACCGGTGTGCGGCTGGGCGCCCCTGTCTTTGCCATCTCAACGGTCAACGGTTACCAGTTTTCGCGGCATTATTCACTGGGCCTTGGGCTGGGTATACACATGTCAGTTACCCGCTGTGGGCCTGGCAAAGCTGGACTACGGGTGATATTACCAAGAGCGGATACAAGGTAGGTGTCGACCTTTTCGACCTGGTTATCCAACAGAGGATTTTCATCGGGAAACAGGATGTGTTGCCGGTATTCTTTTTAATAGTTGATTTAGGTTATTCGTTTTGTCTTCAACCGGGTGAACATATAGTGACCGTAGAGGAATTGCATGAATGGCTGGGCCAGCCCTACCATCATGCCGACAGCATGATCAGCACGAGCTACCGCGGAGGAATATACTGGGCGCCGGGGATCGGGTTTTAAAAATGTTCCGCCTTCGCGTGAAAAGCACCCCTGCAGGCTTTATCCCCCGATTAGTCGCAACACAGGTCTGCGGAAAAACCATTTTACCAGGTAAATTTAAACCGGGTCATTTCTTCCATTATGATAGTCAGATATGTCATTAATATCATATTTAAAGTATTGATAACGTGCATAATGTAAATATTATTCTTGTTTATATTACCTAAACTCGTATTTTTGCGCCCCTGATCATATGTCAGAGAAGTGAATACCCAAAATATTAGTAACCTGGTTTATTGTATATGCGATTCCGAATCATAGTCCTGGCCAAACAGGTGCCCGATACAAGAAATGTCGGCAAGGATGCCATGAAAGCCGATGGCACGGTTAACAGGGCAGCCTTGTCTGCCATTTTCAACCCTGAAGATCTTCATGCGCTGGAGCAGGCCCTGAGCATCAAGGATAAGATTCCCTATGCCGAGGTGATCCTGTTGACCATGGGGCCCACCCGTGCAGCGGAGATCATCCGTGAAGCCATGTACCGGGGCGCCGATACCGGTTACCTGATCACCGACCGGAAGTTTGCAGGGTCTGATACACTGGCTACCTCCTATGCCTTATCGCTGGCCGTGAAGAAACTGGCACCCTATCACCTGGTGATATCCGGGAGGCAGGCCATTGACGGCGACACTGCCCAGGTTGGCCCGCAGACTGCCGAGAAACTCGGCATCCCGCAGATTACCTACGCAGAAGAGATCCTTTCGCTCGATGCAAAGAAGATCATCGTCAAACGTCGTCTGGAAAGGGGAGTAGAGGTGGTGAATTCGACACTTCCGGCGCTTATAACCGTGCACAGTTCGGCGCCTCCGTGCCGCCATCGTATCGGCAAGCTGCTGATGAAATACAAACACGCCCGTACCGTGACCGAGTTGCAGAATGAAACCAAGGATTATACGGAGCTTTATAACGAACGGCCCTACCTGCTCATCGAGGAGTGGTCGGCCGAGGATCTGAAAGCTGATCTCGTCAGTCTTGGATTGCAGGGATCGCCCACCAAGGTGAAAAAAATCGAAAATGTGGTATTTCAGCACAAGGAATCGACCGTTCTCAGCAGTTCCGACAAGGATGTCGAAAAACTGATGCAAACGCTCATCAGCAGCCATATCATCGGGTAGTTAATCAACTTAGAAACTGAAAATCAGAATCCTGTGAACAATATTTTTGTTTATTGCGAAGTAACCGAAGAGCGGTCGATTGCCGATGTAAGCCTTGAGCTCCTGTCGAAAGGCAGAAAACTGGCCGACGACCTGAAGGTTAAACTTGAGGCTGTTGTCCTTGGTCACAAGGTCACCAAGCCGGAAGCCATGCTGTACCCGTTTGGCGTGGATGTGATCCATTATGCGGATGATGAAAAGTTGTTCCCATACACAACCCTGCCGCACGCCACTATCATTATAGAACTCTTTAAAACCGAGCAGCCCGGGATCGTCCTTTTCGGAGCCACCAGCATTGGCCGCGACCTTGCCCCGCGGGTGGCCTCGGCGCTTCGCTGCGGACTTACGGCCGACTGCACCAGCCTTGAAATCGGCGACCATTTTGAAAACAAGACCCAGACCGAATACAAAAACCTGCTTTACCAGATCAGGCCCGCATTTGGTGGTAACATCATTGCCACGATCATCAACCCCGAAACCAGGCCACAGATGGCCACTGTTCGCGAAGGGGTGATGAAGAAGGAGGTCTATTCCGTTAAATACAAAGGGAGACTCAATAAGATAAATGCCAGCAGCATCCTCAGGGACGAAGATTTTGCCGTTACCATCATCGAGCAGCACCTGGAGAAGAGCAGGATCGACATTAAAAATGCGCAGGTGATCATCGCAGGAGGATACGGGGTAGGTTCGAAGGAGAATTTCCAGCTGTTGTTCGACCTTGCCGAGATCCTGGGCGCCCAGGTGGGTGCATCGCGTGCCGCTGTGGATGCAGGGTTTGTGGACCATGAGCGGCAGGTTGGGCAGACGGGTGTCACCGTGAGGCCAAAGCTCTACATTGCCTGTGGTATTTCGGGAGCCGTGCAGCATCGCGCCGGGATGGACCAGTCGGCCCAGATCATCTCGATCAATACCGATATCAATGCCCCGATCAACCAGATCGCCGATTACACCGTCGTTGGAACCGTCAGCGATGTAATTCCCAGGATGATCAAGTATTACAAGAAAAATTCGAAGTAAACGTAACATGGAAAATTTCTATACCGACAATCCCCATCTGAGGTTTCACCTTGCCCATCCGCTGATGGCCAGGATCGTGAAACTGAAGGAGTCAGATTATGACCAGAAAGACAAATTTGATTTCGCCCCGCTCGATTATGAAGATGCGATCGACAGTTACGACAAGATTATGGAGATCATCGGGGAGATCAGCGGCGGGATCATTGGCCCGAATGCCGAATCGGTTGATAAAGAGGGTCCGCAGCTGATTGATAACGAAGTTAAATATGCCCGTGGTACACAGCAGAACTATGATGCCCTGGTAAAGGCGGGCCTGGTGGGCTTCACCCTTCCGCGGGAATACGACGGGCTGAACATGCCCCATGTTCCCTATGTGATGTCGGGAGAGATCGTTTCACGGGCTGATGCAGGGTTTGCTAACATATGGGGGTTGCAGGACTGTGCAGAGACCATCCTCGAATTTGCATCGGATGAGCTGAAGGCCGAATTCCTGCCCCGGTTCCACAAAGGCGCTACGGCTGCCATGGACCTGACCGAGCCCGATGCAGGTTCCGACCTCCAGGCTGTCCAGCTGAAAGCTACCTACGATCACCATAAACACTGCTGGCTGCTCGACGGGGTAAAACGTTTTATTACCAATGGTGATGCCGATATTTCGCTCGTTCTTGCCCGCTCTGAAGAGGGCACCAACGATGCGCGCGGACTTTCGCTATTTGTATATGACCGCACGGATAATGCAGTTACCGTGCGGCGGATTGAAAACAAGCTTGGGATCAAGGGATCTCCGACATGCGAACTGGTATTCCGCAAAGCGCCTGCCAAACTCATCGGTGATACCAAACTCGGGCTTATCAAATATGTCATGTCACTGATGAATTCAGCCCGTCTCGGCGTTGGTTCGCAGTCAGTCGGCCTTTCCGAGGCTGCCTATCGTGAAGCATACAAATACGCGACCGAGCGCGAACAGTTCGGCAAGGCGATCATCAAGTACCCGGCTGTTTACGAGATGTTGACCAACATGAGGGTAAAGATCGACGGGATGCGCTCACTGCTTTATGAAACGGCGCGTTATGTAGATCTTTACAAGTGTTACAATTTTGCTTTCAGGGAGCGCAAACCCGAGGCTGAAGAGCGCCAGGAGGCCAAATATTACCAGAAGCTGGCCGATATGTTCACCCCGCTGTTGAAGCTTTATTCCAGCGAAGGCTGCAACCAGATCGCCTACGATGCCATCCAGATCTTCGGCGGCACTGGTTATATGAAGGATTTTCCGATTGAAAGAATATACCGCGACGCCAGGATTACTACGATTTATGAAGGTACCTCGCAACTGCAGGTAGTGGCAGCCATCCGTTATGTGGGTAATGGCGGTTACCTTTCGGTCATGCGCGAAAGGGCGCTTCTTCCCGTTAAGCGTGAACTGGAATACCTGAGGGGTTCCCTGGAAAAAATGGCCGACCAGTTCGCAAAAACCGTCGAGAAGATCAATGAATACAGCGACAACGAATATTTCGATTTCCACTCGCGCAGGCTGGTCGAGATGGCAGCAAACATCCTGATTGGTTACCTGCTGCTATATGATGCCAACCGCAGCGATGCATATACCATGAGCGCCGATATCTTCATCAGGAAAGGCCGCGCCGAGAATGTCGCCGCCGTAAGTTTTATCAACAACTGCCACCCGAAAGAGGTGAATGATTATAAGCTATGATCGACAAAAATCTTTCGGATCCATATTGATGACGATTTTTTTCGTATTCCGGGTGATTTTTGTAATGTCTCCATTTCTCCAATTCCATCGTCGGCACATGATATTGCGTGTTTTATCATCAAAACAGGTCACCTCGCCCGGTTCGGGGTTTTCCGGTGTGCCACCCAACGCGAAAAAAACCTCATCCTGAAGCCCTGGCGTTAGCTGTACGAGGATGAAATTGGGTGTCAGGGATCCGGTGACGGGGAACCTCGGTTTTTTAACCAAGAGCTTGGGAACACTTCCCTTCGTGTTCGTTTTTTTACCCGGGTTGCTCGGTTTTGTTCTTTCCCAGCATATCGTAAGGCTTTTCGCTGAACCTATCGTTCATCAGAAAGATCATCAGAAAGATGAAGGCGATAAAGGCCACCAGAACAAGCAATTGACCTGTAGAAGTTTTTTGAATATCCTGTCTTTCTTTTACCTCACAAACCTCGCCCGGGCAGTATTGCACCTTACCTTTAAAAAAGAGGGGATAAAATTTACATCCCAGGCATATTCCGAATGCCGATTCAAAGAACAGGAAAATAAGGCAGATCAGGCAGATAATGCCGGTTACCGGACCATAAGCGTTGACAATGATAAAAAAGACGAACATGGTAGCTGCCAGTACCACACCGATGATCCAGGCAAACTTCTTTTGTGCTGCACCGACATATTCAGGGGTTTGATTGCGAACGATCAGCCGCCCAAGGATGAGGGTAGGTGAAAATTCAGGATTGATAAATACCCGTATCAGGAAATCGGTAAGGAAAAGGGTTATTACATATTTTATCGGAACAAAATTCCCTTTAAACAAGATGCACATCAGGGAGGTGAAGGTGGCTAAAAACAGGATTCCTGCGGCAGCTCTTATCTCCCGCTCGTTTAACACCGGGATGTCATATCCTTCCACCTTTTCGCCAAATTTTATTAGCTTTTTCATTTCAGAGTATATTATTGGTCCTATGATTTTTCATGGGACTTGTTTATAACGTTTTAACTGGTTACTGTTCAGAATGCAAAAGTGGTCAGAATACTTGAAATATTTGAAAAAAATGTGCACAGCGGGTCACGGGCATTTTCTTGCCGATGCAGAAAGTAACCCGTATTTAGGATCAGACAGTTATGAGTGCGAGGTAAAATGGGTACGGAAATATTTGTAACTGGCTAGTATTGAACCTTCCATAACCTGAAAAAATGACGGATTATGAGACCTGCGCAGGTAGAATATGGAACAAGGTGTAACCTGGTCGGATGCGGCATGTAACGATTAGTTCAACTGTTGGCTGGCCACCTTGCCATGATCTTCGGCAAATGATCTTCTCGATTCCCTGATATCCGCCAGGTTTTCTGCCGCCCAGCCCACAAGACCATGGAGGTGAGGGATCAGGCTTGCACCACGGCTGGTTAACCGGTACTCCACCTTTGGGGGGATCTGCGGATAGACCGTCCGAAGAACAAGTCCGTCGGCTTCCAGCGTTTTTAAGGTCACTGTCAGCATCTTTTGAGAAATGGTTCCGATCCACTTGTGAATCTCGTTAAACCGCATTACCTCGCCTTCCGCCAGGATCAGCAGGATCAGGACGGACCATTTGTCGCCGATGCGGTCCACGACATTACGGATAGGACAACCAGCTGCCTCTCCATATTTTTTTAAATTTTTTTCGATCATATTCGATTGATTATGAGTAATTGTAACCTCCGGGTAACCAGGGCACTTTTTCGTGCCTTCTTGATTTGCGATCTGCTATGTTCTACCTTTGACTCTCCAAAAGTAACTTAAATACTTTTTGAAAGCACATATTTAACAATAATTGTCACACTTTTTTAAAACGGATTGAAAAATGAAAATCGGAGTAACAGGAGCGACGGGTCAGCTGGGTCGCATCGTCATTGAAAAGTTAAAAGAAAAAATTGCTGCGGACAACATCGTTGCCTTGGTCCGCACACCGGAAAAAGCGGCCGGTCTCGGAGTGGAAGCACGCATATTTGATTATGACCAGCCCGAAACGCTGGCAGGTGCCCTGCAGGGTATTGATAAGTTGCTGCTGATCTCGGCCAACGAGATAGGCAGGAGGGCTGCACAGCATATCCATGTGATAGAGGCGGCAAAGCAGGCAGGAGTTGGGCAGATCGTCTATACCAGCCTTCTCCGTGCCGATACCTCAACCATAGGCCTTGCCGGCGAGCACGTTGTCACGGAAAAGGCGCTGGCTGAATCGGGGATACCCTTCGTTATCATGCGTCATGGCTGGTACACAGAAAACAACATGGGCATGCTCGATCAGGTCGTTTCGCATGGTGTCCTTATGGGCGCTTCTGGCGAGGGCAAAACCTCTTCCGCAGCACGCGCCGATTATGCCGAAGCCGATGTGGTTGTTTTGACGGGTGAAGGGCATTCCGGCAAGGTTTATGAACTGGCAGGCGATGAAACTTATACCATGAGCGATATAGCAGCTGTTCTCACTGATGTTGCCGGAAAACCTGTTCAATACATGAATCTGCCTGCCGGGGAGTATGAAACGATGCTTGTTAATGCCGGCCTGCCGGCGTTTGTGGCGCAGTTGTACGCCGGATTCCATGTTTCGACAGAAAATGGCGATCTCTTCGATGATGGTCACCAGCTCTCGAACCTGATCGGCAGACCCACAACTTCCCTCAAAACGGTGATCTCAGCCACTTTATTAAAGAAGTAACAAAGTCAAAATCAAATAGTATAATAGGAGGGAGGCTCACCAGGCCGCCCTCTTTTTTGTGCGCCGTGCATGGCGAATAACTTGACGGTGCGAGTCCGTTATGGGGGTTTGTAGTTACCAACCATTAGCCAAGAGCAAGGGTGTCCATTGTGAGGTGGAATCTGAAGGAAGCTGGCGGCAAAGTTCCGACCCGAGGAACACGAACATTATCAGGCATATCCGATTGGATGAGTTTGCAAAACAAAACGAAGTCCAAAAACTACACGGAGATCGGAGTGTAAATAATGCGGGTACATGGAACGAAGGTTATTTGTCTTACCACGGGAGGTCTCACAGACGTGAAGAAACGAAGTATGAATCACTCAGACAGTACATAACTGGCTGGGTTAACTACTTCAAATTGGCAGATATAAAGAGTCTTTTGCTACAGGTAGATGAATGGTATCGCAGACGATTACGGATGATTATCTGGAAACAATGGAAAAGGGTAAGAACCCGTTTACGGAATCTCATTATGCTTGGAATTGCAAAATTCAAAGCCAGGGAATATGCGAATACTAGAAAAAGCTATTGGCATACAGCCAATAGCCCTATACCAACAAGGACTATTACCAACGACCGCCTACAGAAAGCAGGCTACATCTTCTTCTCGGATTATTATCGGAAAGTTCATGCGTAAATTAAGGAACCGCCGTGTACCGAACGGTACGCACGGTGGTGTGGAAGGACGAAACGGGAACTTATCCCGTTTCTCCTATCCGATTTTGTTTGGTACCAGGCTGGCTGGGTTATAGCCTATACCCCGGAGCTGCATTAGCTGCTTTCCTGGCAGATTTTTTTTGAAAATACTGATCAGGTATGATGCAATTCATAGTTTGTCCCTCGCTCCGCGTTGGGTTAGGTGCTTTCGCTGAAATTCATTAAATGAGCAATCATAGATGGAATCCTGAAGTCAGATATAGACTTTTTCATTTCAACAAGATTTTTCAGTGTTCTTCATTGGATCGAGCAAATGTGAGATTTCTTCCTTTGTTAAACAATTGATATTTTCCACTCATGCCACGAAATCAGTAATTTTCAGACATTGCCATTTATACATGACCACCACCCAAGGTGTTGGATTTTTTATTTATATTAAATTATATCTATATATGTATGTATATCAAGATGATCCTGGTTTATATAAACATATGTTCATCATATGTAAAACATTTGTGAATAAATTAACACATCGTTTTGTAGATTTGCAGGGCTTTTCCGGAGGTGTTCATGATTAAATCATTCAATTTTTACTTTTCTGTAATTGGATTGACGTGTAATCTCCAATAGCATTTTTAGCCGGAAAATAGAACCACTCAAGGAATCAAATATGAGAGCTGTAACATCTACGAAAGATTCACATCGCCTTGTTGGAATAATGCTACTGCTACTGCTTGTAGTGAGTGCATGCAACCGCGATCCCAGGCTAAATAGCGGCACGGTGCCGGTCCCCAAAAACCCGCTTAAAGGACATTTGCTTCCGCATCTGGATCATAGTGCCTATTTCAAGGACTCTGTCATATCCCCCCAGGCCGTTACCCGGAAATGTCTTCAATGCCATGCAAAAAGTGCCAGGGAAGTTATGCAAACTGCACACTGGACCTGGATTAGCGGGGATGTTGTCAGGAATGGGAAAGTCATTCCGCTTGGTAAGCGCAACCAGGTCAACAACTTTTGTATTAGTGTTGTCGGGAACTGGGCATCCTGCACCATCTGCCATGCCGGCTATGGGTGGGGCGACATGAGTTTCGATTTCACAAAGGAAGAAAACGTGGATTGCCTGGTATGTCATGACGGTTCAGGTACCTATACAAAATCTAAACGTGGTTTGCCAAACAAGACCGTTGACCTGCGTGTTGTTGCAGGAAGTGTACGCCGGCCCAATCGCGATAACTGCGGAATCTGCCATTTCAGTGGTGGGGGCGGTATGGGTGTAAAGCATGGCGATCTTGACGAATCATTGCTGAATGCCAACCCGGAGCTTGACTACCATATGGGAAAACTCAATTTTCAATGCATCGACTGCCACAAAACGGAACACCATTTCGTTGCCGGTAAATTAAACACTACCTATACTGAAAAAACAAAGGCAGTACGGTTTGGATGTGAAGATTGTCATACGATGAAACCTCATAAAGACTATTGTCTGAACGAGCATACCGCCCGCATAGCCTGTCAGACCTGCCATATCCCCGAGTTTGCCCGGAAACTTCCCACAAAAATGACCTGGGACTGGTCTAAAGCAGGTGATTCAACCCGGAAGGACAATCCCCATGAATACCTCAAGATCAAAGGCGAATTCCATTATGAGGAAGATGTAGTGCCGACATATGCCTGGTACAACGGCAGAATGGATCGTTACATCGTCGGAGACAAGCTCGACAAGGAAGCCGAACACAATATCAACCGCCCCCTGGGATCCCGTGATGATGCGAATGCAAAGATCTGGCCCTTCAAGGTGCACCATAGCAAACAACCCTATGATCCCATCAATAATATTATCATCCCTCCGATAACCAGCGGAAAAGGTGGTTATTGGACTAAGTTCGACTGGGGCCTTGCAGTGAAGGAGGGCGCGGAAATAAACGGTTTACCCTACAGCGGAACTTACGGTTTTACCCCGACCGTTATGTACTGGCCCATAACCCACATGGTCACTACGGTTAAAAACGCGTTGCCCTGCCAGGAGTGTCATTCTCCGGGAGGCCGGTTAAACTGGAAAGAACTTGGATATAGTCATGATCCTGTTCAGGGACCTCTTAAATCAACTCTAAAATAGAGAAGTACTATGAAAAAACAACCAAAACCTGTCACCAACCCATACCTGGCAGGCACTATTCTCGGAGTGGTTCTTTTTGCCGCCTTTGCACTCACCCACAGCGGATTGGGAGCGTCAGGAGCCATCAGCCGCATCCAGGTTTCGATCACAAAATTGATCTGGCAATCGCATGTTGATAAGGTCGGCACCTTCGCACTAATGGGAGCCGGTGACACCAACCCCCTGGATCACGCAAGTGTGTTTCTGCTTTTGGGCACCTTTGCCGGTGGGATGATCTCGGCACTATTTAACCGTCGATTGAAATTTGAAATTCTCAAAGGTTCACAAATCTCAAAGACCCAGCGCCTTTTTTTTGCACTGATAGGGGGCGTAATTATGGGATATGGCGCCCGTTTTGCCCGGGGCTGCACCTCCGGCCAGGCATTATCCGGCGGAGCTGTTCTCTCCCTTGGAAGCTGGGCATTTATGTTCAGTGTTTTTATCGGAGGCTATGCCACGGCATATTTTGTAAGACGACTTTGGGCTGATTCACTTTAAATAAGGAAAAAAGCATGATGTTACCACTTGATATTAGTTCAGAACTTGGGAAAGCCGGAGGTTATCTGGTGTTTTTCCTGATCGGTACCGGCTTTGGTGTCGCACTGGAACTTGCCGGATTTGGCGATTCCCGTCGCCTTGCCGCACAATTCTACTTTAAAGATATGACTGTGCTGAAAACTATGTTTACCGGCATCATTGTAGCCTGCCTTTTGATTTTCCTGTCTTCAGCGGTAGGATTCCTTGATTTTACCCAACTTGCAGTAAACCAGACTTTCCTTTGGCCGGGCATTATTGGAGGACTTATTATGGGGGTTGGATTTATCGTTGGTGGATACTGCCCCGGGACATCCTTGGTTGCCACTGCGAGTCTTAAACTGGATGGCTTGTTATTTCTTACAGGTGCAGTGCTGGGTGCTGGTCTTTTTGGCGAATCCCTTCCGAAATTCGAAGATTTCTGGTATTCTTCATTCACCGACCGGTTTCTTGTTTCCGACTGGCTAGGCTGGTCAATAGGTGCTACTGTTTTCGCTGTAATCCTGTTTGCATTGATTATGTTTTATGGAGCGGAAAAAGTTGAAGAGTATTTCCGTATCAGGGGCACCGGAAAAGCCATGTCATGGAAAATCACAAGACGATCCTATCTGTTTGGTGCAGGAACTTTGGTTGTTTTAGCCAGCCTTGTCTGGATCATTGGTCAACCCGATCCGGTTCGTAAATGGAAATATATGGAGAGCCGTTATGCCGTTCAGCTGACTACAAAGGCTGTCTTCATTCATCCCCTGGAATATGTAAAAACGAATAACGAAGCAACGATCAAGCTTATTACCCTCGATCTGCGCCCGGGTAAGGATTTTGAGGCTTTTCATCTCAGTGGTTCACAAAATGTCACGCTTGATGACCTTCTTAAAACCAGTGTTGTAGCTCCGCTTGCACAACTTCCGCC
>Ga0118677_10001920_pt1 | contig 42964 bp, 33 predicted proteins | sample AliMusrvi5mmetaG_FD_86154 | JGI IMG/M metagenome (GOLD analysis project Ga0118677, IMG submission 86154)
CCGCAGCGGAGTCTAGAGTTTGAACAACTTGTGGCCGTTGTCCCAGACCAGTTTTTTGAACAGGTCTTCGGTGGTGGAGCGCTGCAAGAGCGACAAAGTTTCTCGCGCTACGCACTTTCCGGCCAGGCGCGTTGCGGCCGGGTTGTTGGCCTGACCGATGCCGGTTCCCTTCCCGTCCGTGCAACTGCAGTCACTGCCGAAGACAAGTTTGTGCTGATGGCGTTTCAGGAAAGCCTTGGTGAACTCGGCATCGCGCGACAAGCCATTGTTGCCGGAGTTTGCCGAGAGATCGCCGTAGAGATTCGGAAAGTCTGAGAGCAACTTGTCAGTCACGCCGCCGGGCTTGATGGGGCCGCTCGGGTAGGCCGCGTCATTGGCGTAATCGGCACTGATGTTAGCCCAGAAGGCGTCGGCATGGCCGATGAAGGTGGTCTTGGGATTGGCCTTCAACACGGCCGCGAAGTTCTTGAAGCCGGTTGCCCAGACTCCCTCGCCTGGGAAGTGATCGACCTCCTGGAAGTGCACCAGGATCGGAACATTCAGTTCGGCGGCAAGCGCGAACATGCGGCGCAGCTCGGGACCATTGGCCTGCACATGCGACTTGATTTCGCCGATGCCGCAGGCGCCTTCCTTGACGGCCTTGGTGAGGATGTCAGCGGCTTCGGGCTTGGTGATATCGGTGCTGGCGGCCCAGACGAAACGGCCGGGGTATTTGGCTTGCATGTCGCGAACCTGTTTGCCGGCGTCGCCGCGCGAAAGCAGCACTGCCTTCGTTACGCCGCAGCCATCCATATGGGTGGCGTTGGAGTCGAGATCGCGGCGCAGGTGCAGATGGATGTCGAGCACTTTCGAACTCCAACCGGGAGCGGACTGCGCATGGCAAAGAGGAAGGGCCGCGGCCGTGGCGGACTTAAGAAACGTTCTACGATTCCACATGGTCATAGTAAGTTATCACATCCGGCAGGGACTATAATCTAGCTATGGCCGCCGCATGGGATGCATATGCTCCCGAAATCGTTGATCTGCGTCAGATTAAGCCGGGAGAGTTGGACCCGCTACTGGATGAAGAGGCAGAGCTTTGGCAGCGGCATCTGGATTGGGATTTCACATCCGCGGCCGCTCTGGTCCGCAAGTTCACTGCAATGCAGGCGCTGCATGGCAGCGTCATGATGCTGAACCGGGTTCCGATCGGCTACGCCTATTTCGTCATCGACGAACGCAAGGGCATAATCGGCGACCTGTTCGTCAGCGAACCTTATACTTCGGCAGCCAATGAGACGCTGCTGCTGAGCTCGGTGATGGACAAAATGTTGAGCTTCAACTATATCCGCCGGGTGGAATCGCAACTGTTGATGATGCGGTACCAGCGCCGCATTCCGCCTCCGTTTGCAGACAGCCTGCAGATCTACGACCGAAACTTCATGGTGGCCGACCTGCCACGCGGCCATTCCCTGCCCCCGGGCCGGGCTGCCGCGAAAGTGAACATTCTGGGCTGGAACATCAAGTACCAGGAGGACGTCTCGCGATTGATTTCGGCGGCGTACCGTGGCCACGTCGATAGCAACATCAATGACCAGTACCGCAGCATCAGCGGTGCGCGTAAGTTCCTGATGAACATCGTCCAGTATCCGGGTTGCGGCAGCTTCTTTCAGCCCGCATCGTGGATCGCCTGGGACCGCGCTACGGGGCGTATTCTTGGCGTGTCTATGGCCAGCCTGGTGTCGCCAACCACCGGCCACATTACGCAGATCTGCGTGATGCCGAACGTGAAGGGTGGGGGCGTGGGCTACGAGCTGATCCGCAGTTCGTTGCAGTCGTTCGCCGAACATGGTTGCAAGAAGGCTACGCTGACCGTTACATCCATCAACCAGGATGCCATCCGGCTCTACCAGAAGGTCGGCTTCCGGACGCTACGCCAATTCTCCGCGATGGTCTGGGACGGATTCTGAAATATTTTATTTTGTGATAAGGTAAAGACATCATGGAACGTCGCAATTTTCTCTTGGGTGGTTATTCGCTGGCTTGCTTTGCGGACACACTGCCGCAGCGCAAGGACTGGGAGCGCATCGCTCCGAAAAAGGGGTCGAAGGCGTCGGACGCGGAACCGCACATGACTGCGGTCGACCTCGATACGGAACTGCTGGTGGCAGGCGGAGGATTGTCGGGCGTGTGCGCGGCGATTGCGGCGGCGCGGCATGGCGTGAAGGTCGTGCTGGTGCAGGACCGGTCGCGGTTGGGCGGCAACTCGTCGAGCGAAGTGAAGATGCACGTGGTTGGCGCGAACGGCCACAAGAGCCGTCCGGGCTGGCGCGAGGGCGGAATCCTGGAAGAGATCCGGCTGCAGGACGCGACGTATAATCCACACCGTCGATTTGAATTGTGGGATCTGCTGCTCTATGACAAGGTGGTCAGCGAGCCGAATATCACGCTGATGATGGAGAGCACGCTCACGTCGGTGAAGATGAAGAACGGCGAAATCACGCAGGCACTGGTGCGCTGTGATAAATCGGAGCTGCTGTATCGGATCAAAGCCAAATTGTATGTGGATGCGACTGGCGATTCGCGGCTCGGCCTGGAAGCAGGCGCGGAGATGCGCACCGGCCGTGAGGCACGCAGTGAGGTCAACGAACCGCTGGCGCCGGTGAAGGCCGATGGCGAGACGCTCGGCAGCAGTATTCTGTTTACGGCGCGCGAATACGATAAGCCGATTCCGTTTGTGGCGCCTTCCTGGGCGCGAAAGATCACCAAGGAACACCTGAAACACCGCGGCATCAAGAGCTGGGAGTACGGCTACTGGTGGATTGAGTGGGGCGGCAGCAAGGACATCATTCGCGATAACGAAGAGATCCGCTTTGAACTGATGGCCATCACGATGGGGATCTGGGATTACATCAAGAACAGCGGCAACCATCCGGCCAGTGCGAACTGGGGCATGGAGTGGGTCGGGATGATGCCGGGCAAGCGCGGCAGCAGGCGGCTGGTGGGCGACGTGATGGTGACGCAGGCCGATCTGGAACGCGGTTCATGGGAGGATGCAGTCGCAATGGGCGGCTGGTCGATGGACGATCACCCGCCGGGAGGCTTCGATCTTTCGGACATCCCCCCCAATACCTCGATCCGCACGAAAGAGGTCTACAACATTCCGTACCGGGCGCTGTACAGCAAGAACGTGAAGAACCTGTTCATGGCCGGGCGCAACATCAGTTGCTCGCATGTGGCGTTCACTTCGTCGCGCGTGATGGCGACTTGTGCGGTGGTCGGACAAGCTGTCGGCACTGCCGCGGCGGTGTGCCTGGAGAAGGCTGTGCAGCCGCGCGGCTTGTATCCGAAGCATGTACCTCATTTGCAGCAAGCTCTGCTGCGGGACGATCAGTCGATCCGCGATTTGAAGAGCAACGATCCGAAGGACCTGGCTCCGTCGGCCAAGGTGTCGGCATCGGGCGCGATGGACGATGCCGCGGCGTCGAAGGTGTTGAGTGGGTTCACGCGCAATATTCCAGGTAAAGAGACGCACTTCTGGTCGGCGAAGATGGAAGGCGAAGGGGCGTGGCTGGAGTTGCGGTGGGACGCGCCGAAGAAGGTATCGCAGGTGCAACTGACCTTTGATTCGGGGTTCCAGCGCGAGTTGACGCTGACGTCGCAGGATGCCATCAATCAGAACATCATTCGGGCTCCACAGCCTGAGACGGTGAAGGACTACGATGTGCTGGTCCGGACACGTGGCTCGAAGGATTGGACGCGGGTGGCTGAGGTGAAGGGTAACTTCCAGCGACTGAAGCGGCACAAGTTCGATGCGGTGGAGGCCGAGGCTGTGCGCATTCTGGTGAAGGCGACCAACGGGATTCAGTTCGCACGGATTTTCGAAGTGCGGTGCTACGCCTAAGATTGTCGGACTGAAGTCCTCCGCAGGCTGAAGCCTGCCCCACGGGGCCGTTTTGCGATAGAGTTGTCTACAGAAATGGACAACACGAAACTGAACAGACGGCAGGTGATGGCGGCGCTCGGCGGCTCCATCGGCATGGCGAACGCCCAGACGAAGAAGCGCCGGAACGTCATCTTCATTTTGAGCGATGACCATCGTTATGACGCGATGGGTTTCCTGAAGGCGCAGCCGTGGCTGAAGACGCCGCAGATGGATAAGCTTGCGCACGAAGGCATTCACTTCAAGAATGCATTTGTCACGACGGCGTTGTGCAGTCCGAGCCGCGCCTCCATTCTGACCGGTGTGTATGCGCACCGGCATCGCATCGTCGACAACAACACGGCGATTCCAAAGGGGACGGTGTTCTTCCCTGGCTATCTGCAAAAGGCCGGGTACAAGACCGGTTTCTTCGGCAAGTGGCACATGGGTGCGGAGACCGATGAGCCCAAGCCCGGTTTCGATCAGTGGGTCAGTTTCCGCGGCCAGGGAACCTATCGTCCCAATCCCAACGGACTGAACGTGAATGGCAAGAAGGTCCCGCAGAAGGGTTACATCACTGACGAACTGACCGACTACGCCCTGGACTGGATGAAGACGCTGCCCAAGGAGCAGCCCTATTTCCTGTACCTTTCGCACAAAGCCGTGCACGCCGAATTCGAGCCTGCCGAGCGTCACAAGGGCATGTACCACAAGGAAGAGTTCAAGTATCCGCCGACCATGGCGCCCGATGGCGAGATGGCGCAGCATCGCCCGATGTGGGTACAGAACCAGCGTAATTCCTGGCACGGCGTGGACTATCCGTATCACTCCACGCTCGATATCGCCGAATACTACAAGCGCTATGCCGAGACCCTGATGGCCGTGGACGAGAGCATCGGCCGCGTGATGGACGAATTGAAAAAGCGTGGCGAGCTGGAGTCGACGCTGGTGATCTATATGGGCGACAACGGCTTCGCGTTCGGCGAGCACGGTTTGATCGACAAGCGCACGGCGTATGAGGAGTCGATGCGGGTGCCGATGCTGGCGCGCTGCCCGGAGATGTTCAAACCGGGCCAGACCATCACCAAAGTCGTTGCCGGACTGGACATCATGCCAACTGTACTGGAAGCTGCAGGAGCGCAGATCCCGGCAGGCCTGGACGGCCGCAGCTGGCTGGCGCTCGGCCAGGGCAAGAGCACGGAGTGGCGCGACGAGCTGATGTACGAATACTACTGGGAGCGCAATTTCCCGCAGACTCCTACCATGCACGCACTGCGCGGCGACCGCTACAAGTTCATCCGCTACCAGGGCATCTGGGATACCGACGAGTTGTACGACATGCAGGAGGATCCGCTCGAAAGCCGCAACCTGATCTTCAGCGACAAGCATCAGGCGATCATCAAGCAGATGCGCGAGCACCTGTTCGACGTTCTGGAGAAGACCGACGGCATGAACATCCCGCTGCAACGGGACCGCGGCGGCCAGAATGGCTTGCGCAGCCCGACCAAAGGCAAGGCGGCGGATTTCCCTGAGGAGTTCAAGAAGCCTCCGGCGCGGCAGCGCCAATAGCCCTGGCCTATTCCGGGCTAGCCCCGACGTGATACGCACGAAGTAGCTCCACAATAAGTCATTCGCGTGATTTCAAGAGTGACAATCGCGCCCTAGACTGATAAGTGGAAGTAACTTCGGGCGTGGCAATGAAAGTAAGTCATCCAATCTCAAGGAAACGAAGGCGGCTCTCTGCTGGTGACACCATCATGGAGTTCGCCTTCTTTATTCTGCCGACATTTGGCATTATCTGCGGCTTTTTCGATATCGGGATGGCGTTGTTCAGCTGGAACACGCTGCAAAACGCGGTGCGGGAGGGTACTCGTTATGCCATCACGTATCAGACAGACGCGAGCGGCTCGCAGAAGACCTCTATCAAAAATACCGTGGCGGCGTTTTCGATGAACCTGGTTTCTGCGGCGGCGACCTCCGGCAGCGGCACGGCCTACATTGACGTGAATTACTACTCGCAGCCGACCACTGCGAATCCGAACGGATCGGTAGTATCAGGCGCTAACTCCAACGCATCCGGCAATCTGGTGGAGGTGGCGATCAAGAACTATCCTTACGCTTACATGGCGCCGTTTAGCGGATCGCTGGCGGCGGCCTTCTACACCTCGCCCGGATCGCACTTAGGCATCTCGGTTTACTCCACTGACTTACTGGGTGGTACACCATCGACAGGACTCCCAACGCCATGAAACAGGTCACTATCCAACGCCGGAGACAGTTACAAAAGGGAGTGGAAGCCATCGAGTTCGGGCTCCTGTTCGCCTTCCTGCTGCCGCCGTTTCTGTGGATGTTCGTGAACGGGATGAACTTTCTTCGCTTCAACAAAACCACCGATGTTTCGCGGTCGGCGGCGCTGCTGTATGTGAAAGGAGTGGACTTCACGCTGCCCGGCAATCAGACCATCATTTCGCGGGTGGCGAGTGGACTGGACCTGACGGCGAGCAGCACGACAACAGCGAATGGAGCGGGCAGTGGCAGCGGGTTGATCATCCTCTCCACGGTACAGTACATAGGGGCGAATACATGTAACTCGTGCACCAACCTGAACAAGTACGTCTTCCTGGATCAGGTCTTTGTAGGCAACAAAGCACTGGTGATTGCGGGAACGTCGGTTGTAAGCGCGCTGGGGAGCCCCAACGCAGGACTGTGGAGCACATCGACCGGTGTAGTGACCAACACGCAGACGAATGCCGGGGCACAGGTTGGGTCGGCGGTTTCGGGCATTCTGCCGACGATGGGCGATGGGCAGGTGGCCTACGTGGTGGAGTGCTACTTTAAGCCTCAGAACGGATTTGGCAACGGCGCCTTTGACAGCAATGGCGTCTATACGCGGGTGATCATGTGAGGCACCGGAACCGCGGACCGCGAGAGCGTGGTGTAATACTGCTGCTGGGTTGCATCTGCATGCCGGTAATCATGGGGATGCTGGGGCTATCGATCGACCTCAGCATCATGTACACGGTGAAGGCCCGACTGCAGACGGCCTGCGACGGCGCGGCGATGGCGGCATTGCGGTCGCTTAGCCTGGGGCAGACGATCTCGTCGCAAACCACGGCGGCAACAACGGTGGCGAACAACTGGTTCAGTTCGAATTTCAGCGGCGGCTTCATGGGTACTTATGGGACAAGCAGTCCGCCGACGGTAGCGATCACACAGGATGCGGTCACGCAGCTTACGACGGTGGACGTGACGGCTTCCACCAATGTCCCTTCGTACTTTATGAAGTTCTTCAGGGCCGGCGCGTCGAACATTTCCGCACACAGCCAGACTTCGCGCAGAAATGTGGTGATTACGCTGGTGCTCGACCGTTCGGGTTCCATGACCAATGCCAACAATACTTACAATGGTCAAACCCCTTGTGAGGTAATGATCGGAGCGGCGAAGCAGTTTACAGGGATGTTTCAGCCCACGCGTGATTACATCGGTTTGGTGACCTTTGCCGGTTCGGTCAATGTGGCGCTGTCGCCGAGCATGAACTTTCAGACGCAATTGGGCTACACCAATTCAGCCGGAAGCGGCACTGGACTGCTGGACAACATCGTCTGCCAGGGGGGAACCAACACGCCGACGGCGGTATCGATTGCCTGGAACGAGAATTACAAAGTGCAGTTGCCGGGCGCGTTGAATGTGATTGTGTTGATGACCGACGGGCAACCGACCGCAGCCACTTACAAGTTCATCACCACCGCCGCGACCGATCCCACGGGGACTGCGAAGAGCGCTGTTTCCAGTTCCAGCGGGTGCAAGGACAGTGCCGGGACTGCGCTGAGTTCCAGCGGCAACATGGTGACGAACCCGCGGAATTGGATCAATTCGCGCGAGACCACCACGGGAGGAACCAATACGGTCAGCCTGGGGGCCAACAGTTATTCCGGGTGGTCGCCGATTTCGGGACCGGTGGGAACTGTATACGCAGACGCTTCCGGATTTTATGGAGTGTGGCCCTTCTTTTCTCCGACCAGCACGCTACTGGAACTTACTGGACGAAACTCCACAGAGAGCCCTGGCTGTAGCTTTGCGACAGCCACGTGGAGCAATTCTCCTACTCCGGATATTGCGTGGTTGCCGTCATACGACATTTTCGGCAACTCCAGTACCGGCTATGAATCAGGCATGAGCACTTCCACATTGTCCGGCGCAACGCGGCTGAACATGACCAGAGCTAACCTCTCGATTGCCGAGGACAATCTGACGGACAATGCCGCTAACTTCGCACGCACCGATCACTTTCTGCCTAATGGCTCCACCGTGTATGGAGGGAATCTGATCTTTACGGTGGGACTGGGCGGAAATGGTGGAGTGGATCATACGCTTTTGCAGCGTGTGGCCAATGACCCCAACGCATCCCCGGATGGGGGCGTGACTTACGCGGCCTATGCAGGGTATAACGTGAATCAGCCGGTGGGCACTTACATCTACTCGGCGGACTCCACCCAATTGAGTGCCGCGTTTCAGAAGATTGCATCTCAGATTCTGAGGATTTCCAGGTAGGGAGCGAGTATCGCTCTGTTGATGACTCGCCGGTTTTGGGGGACGCAGCAAGCTAAGTCTCCGGCGTGGATTTATCACTGTCTGCGATTCAGGAGATTGCGGCCTCCAGGCTGGCGCAGGCGGCGGACTCTTCGCTGTGGATACAGCTCATCGCTTGCGCCAAGTCCGCCAGCTTCGTTTGATTGTCAGCTCGTGACATTTCGGCGAACTCATTCCACAACCGCTCCAGCTTACGGTACTGGACGGCGCAGGCGGCGATCGATTTGCGGCCGGTGAGTTTCGCGCCCTGCTCCAGAAAATCGGCGTACATGCCGCGATAGGCGCCATCTTTGGTGAAGAGATGAACCCACCTCAAACCGGCTTCGCGCTTCGAACCCGGAGGGAACTGGTTAGCCCAGCCGCGCTTGTCCTTTTCGTCCGTCAAAAGATGCGCGAACTTTTGAAGGCCGGCGAGACCGAAGTTCGCGGAGAACGAACGGACAGGGGCTTCCCGCATCCCGCGGGCAGTGGCACGGATGCCATCAATGACGGCCGGCCGGACATCGATTTTGCCGGGCGGAAGCTTCACTGACAATAATCGATTCTTGAAAGATCTGATTGCCGCTCTTCGCCCGGCGAACTCATCCAGGCTCATCCACACGGGCGCGGGCTGCATGTCGTCAAGTAGCACCGCATCGTCGTCCATACCTGCAACGCCAACGTGATGATAGGACATGCCATCCTTGCCACATACGTAGGCCACGAGCGGCGTACCAGCAGCTATCGCCTGTTGCAACTGCTTCCGTGCAGCAGCGCGACTGGTGGTCTCCTGAAAGAGCGGAGAGGTACCAAGCCTCCGGCAGGCGGCACCCAAAAAGTTGGGACTGCCGTAGAGGCCATGGCGCATCCCTAGAAAGACATTCGGAGGCATGCCCTTGTACTCGAAAACGAAATACGATGCACCTATGCCGCCTCCCGCCCCAAAGACGATCTCTTCGGAATGCTCAATGCCCATCGCATGCATCACGTTGGTGAGCGGCGCGGTTTCCTGGCTGCGTCCGCCGAACCGATCATAGCTTTCAATGACCATGGAGCCCTCCAATCAATGGACCCGGCAGCGCAGGTTCGTCCTTCCCCAGCAGGTGCAGCAGTGACGGCATGAAGCTCAGGCTATCATACGGTTCCTCGATCTGGGCGCCCTGCTTCAACCCGGTCTCCGAGCCGCCATTCAGCATCAGGATCGAGTGCGTGGAGATTCGCAGGAATGAGCCATGATTGCCTCCGGGGTTAAAGCCGCGAACGTTGAAGTTCCAGTGATCGTTGGCGAAGATGATCATGTCCGTGCGGGCCAGGCGGCGGCGATGCTCCTGAAAAGTATCGCGCACAGGAACGCGGTGAAACTGTTCGTAGATGCCGATCACGCCATTCGAATAGCGGGTGCGATGAATGGCGGCAAACCACTCCTTCTCGTCGTGCCAGCCGTCGAGCCAAGAGGCGTCTGTCTTGCGCTCCGGATCTTCGAACAGTTGCAGCGGCAGGCCGGGCTTCCAGACTCCAGGCTGCCACTGGATTTGCCCATCGGCGGTCTGAGAGAAGTTCACAACAGGCAGGCAGCGCAGTTCGAGGCGGCCTTGCGGATTCGTGCGCCATTCGATGAGCAATTCGCGGCCCTGGCCTGCGGATAACCATACCGAATTGCCGCCCGCCTGCACGGCCGTAAAATCGACCGGCCTCGGGGAGATCGATTTCTGGACGTTATTGCGAACGCGGAGTTGCAGGAAGAGGTCGAAGTAATTGACACGGCGGAAGGTGCGCGACCAGTCCAGTTTTCCTGCTACATCCAGCACGATGCCTTGCGCGCCAAGGCCCACGACATAATTCTGAAGGTCGAAGAGAGTATTCGAATCGCCCATCGCGCGCTGCGGAAACAGATCGTCGGCCTTGACCTTGGCCGCGTCAAAACCGTCGCGCTTCTGCTTCAGCAGATTGCGCATGGCCCGCAGGTAGCCGTCGTAGCCCTCCACGAACTTGACGAACCGTTCGCGCTGATTGATATCGCGCAGGTAAGACTTATCGATCCCCAGTTCCCAATCGCGCTCGGTGAAGCTCTTCTTGCGGTCCTCTGGCCCGGGTGGCAGGCGATAAACCCGGCGGCAATCCTCGATCTCCCCGGCGAGTGTTTTCAACTCCAGTTCCCACGCGGCCCGATGCTTGTCGACGATGGCGAAGAACGCATCGAGCACAGCGCGGCGGACCGGCGGCGGCAGTCCCGCGCGCAACTGTTCATACAGGATTTGCAGCTGATTCAGATCGCTGTTGCGGAAATGCATATTGGCGCGCTCGTTGCCATCGAGATCGAGCATCGCGGTTGGATACTGTTGCGACTTCCCTTCCAGGTACGACGATTGGCTCGCGGGCGTGAAGACCTGATAGACAAACGGGAACAGCCCTTTCAACCGGTAGGCGGAAAGCGGATAGCGATTGGTGACCACATGGTGCCCGCCACCTTCGGCGGTGCCCAAGTAGTCGACCAGATTGAAACCCTGACTGTAGACGCCTTCGGCTGTGTTCATGCCGTGATCTGAGACGACGATGAGGGCCGTCTCTTTGGCCATGGCGCTCTCCTGTATTGCGGTATAGATGCGGCCGACCTGGGCGTCTATCTTTTCGAGCGTGGCCAGCTGTGCGTCTGCATCCTGCGCAAGGTGGGCGATGTGATCGTAGTCGCCGCTAAAGATGTCGAGGTAGACTTTCTCCTGCTTCTTTATGTCCTCGATCAACTCCAGTTCCATCTGATCCTGAAAGCTGGTATCGATACCGACGCCGATCTGCCACTCATCGAACAGTTCCTTAATTGGACGTGTGGTGAAGCGGTTCTGCAGCATGTGCTGCAAGGTGCGCCACTTCACGCCGCGCTGGAAGAGCTGATAGCTTTGATGAACGCTGGTGTAGGGGAAGCGGTCGATCAGTAGCGGCTGGCGCAGGTCGTCCAAGGTTTCGACACTTTCCATGTCGACACCCTTCTTCAGTGCGTACTTGAAGTAATAGGTGATGAAGTTGAGGTAGTCGTAGACCCACATTGAGTAGCGGTCGTACTCGACGTTGCCCTTGATCTGCGTGGGCAGCCCCGTATCGAGCATCGACCAGGACGGGACTGAGAGGCTCAGCCCGCGGGTGTAGAAGTTGGCGAGCCGCACTCCCCGTTCCGCAAAGATATATTCGAACCATGGCAAGCGGCTCTTGCCGGTGCGCGGATTGGTCTCGGCCATATAGCGCTCGATGACTTCAGACGAAACACCATCCAACTTCACCAGCACCACACGTTTCGTTCCGGCAAGGGCAGCGGCGCTTCCCAGGAGGAACAGCAAGAGAACTCTCATCATTGTCCGCCGCTCATGCTCCGGGGCGGTTCAGACCGCAACAGATCGGCGATGGTCCCGCGCCAGGAGGGCGTCACGCCGGGATCGGCAGCGAGACGGGTTAACTCAGCCGAGGAGGCAAGCGAACTCATGCCGCGCAACGCGTTGAGGCACTCCATGCGCAGGTCGTCGTCGCCGGTGTGGCGGAACAACTGCGCAATCAGATCCGGACGCACGCCCTGGGCGGCGAGGACTCGCAGAGAACTCCTCACGTTTTCCAGATTCCAGGTCACCTCCACTTTTGGGCCTGATTCCACAACCTCCTGCAGGTACATGGTATTGAATTGGATCTTTCGCTGCCGGCCGACCTCAGAGATCAACAGCGGGCCACCGGATTCGCGATGCGTATAGAGCCCGAGAGAACCAACGCTGAGGATCTGAAACGTCGCCTGGGCTGCACGGCCATGCGCAGTCGCGGTCAACTCCAGGCGGCGGTCGCGCTCCACGCGCCGGGCAAGGCCCGTGGGCTTTTGCGCGTAATCAACCAGTGCTTTGTACTGGCTTCTGGCAAGCTTGGCTTCCGATTGGAGCTTGTTCTCCATGGGATTGGTGCTGAGATGATTGAGACGCCGCATCATCTCCTCGCGCAATTTGGGATCGAGCGAATCGTCGAGCGACAAGAATTGCCGCATCTGCGAATACGAGCGCAGGCGCGAACTGCGATCGACCGCGGCGCCGAAGCGCCCGCTCACGAAGTCCCAGCCGGCACGGCCGGCAAAGTAGTACCAGTTGGCGAAACGGGAAAGGCCCAGGATGCCGATGGCCATGTCCTGCATCGCCTTGTCACGCATCTCGCGGGCACGGGGGGAAAAGGTATCGCGAAAGTCGATCAGGCGCAACGGCACGCGCGGATGGTCCAGGCCGTACAGGGCCAACGGAATGAGTTCCCGCGATTCAGCACCCTGCGTAGAGGCAGGCAGCATGCGGCTATCAGTATCGAACCAGCGCTGTTGCGAATAGCCCTTCCAGCGGAGCAGACGGTCGTCTTTCCAGGGATCGGAGATGCCCAGCAGTTGCCCTTCGAAGCGATGCGGCTTGCCGAGATCTTCGCGGGCGATCCACAGCAGCGCATGCGACGGGCCATCGGCGGCAAGGGCCAGGGGGTCAAAGTAGAGTCCGCTCAGTTCTGCGCGCTGCCTGAGAATCTCCCAGTTCAACCCGCGAGTCTCGTCGCGGCGGGCGGTCTCTTTGCGGTAGGCCTGATTCAGCCGGATGTCGGCAACCAGGTTTCCCAGTTTCTTTTCGGCGAGCAGTAGCCGTGCCTGGAGTTGCAGCATCTCCTCCTGCGAAAACACTTGCAAGTCGGTGTCCGAGGAATCGAGGCGCGCCAGCAACGTGAGACCCTGCACCTGAAAGATCTTCTGCAGATCTCCGGAGTTGGTGCGGTAGCTGCGCGTGGAAGAACGGATGGCGGTGCTGGCAGGGTCAAAGGCCAGCATTTGCAGTGACGAGTCGAAGATGTCTTTCCAGACGCCCTTGGTCGCCGCCGAAAGGTCGAGTACCGGATTAGGCGGACGTTTTCCACTCTTTTCGCGCGAGACTGGACGGTAATAGAAGAATGGGATGCCGGCCGCGGCGCGCTGGATCAGGTTGGGGCGGCTGAAGTTGAGGACCCACACGTAGCGAAGCCGGTCGTTGTCTGGAGTTGTGTCTCCTAACGTGTCGCGCAGCACGCTGACCAGAGGGAGTTCGCCGTTACCGCTGAGCCGGCCGAACACGGTAAGCAGTTCGGAGCCGCCTGCAACCGGAATGCGCTCCAAGCGGAAATCGTCACCCGGTTTTGTATCGGCGGACGCGGCCAGCGAACAGATCAAACTGGCAACAATGATGCGAGACAGAATCACCATAGCCCCTATAACTATTAGAGACTATCTGCGCCGATTTTGGGTTACAAATATTGATTCACCCTTTCAAAACGCCGCCCTTGCGATCCACCGCTTTGGGCCCGAAGGCTCCCGCGACCCACATCTGTTGCCAGGTCAGTTTGCACTCGTCCACCATCTTGATGCCGTACTCGCAACGGCCCAGGTCCGCCAGGGAGCTGTTGTTGGAACCAAAGGTGAATTTGCAGCCGGCTGCCTTGGCCATTTTGATGAACTTTACGCCGGGGAGTTTGTAGCGGTTGTTGATCTCGATGGCGACACTGTTCTTGAGCGCGGCATCAATCACCCGCTTCATGCGAGCCTCGGTCCACAGCTTGTCGTAATCGGCGGCGATAACATCGGGGAGGAACGTCGGGTTTACATAGATGTCGACCGGTTCGCGCTCCAGAATCCCGACAGTGCGGTCGACCAGGACCTCCATGAACTCCTGCGGATCAGGGATCGCGCCCACTTCGTCCTTGAGCCAGGTGCGCATCCGACGGCCTTTGTTGTCGGTGAAGGTCATCGAGTCGGTGAAGATGTAGTCAAACATGGACGCGGTCTTGCGCGAGATCATGTCGACCCATTCGCGCCCCTCGGCCTGCATCGCGATAAAGCAGGGCTGCCCCTTCATGCCTTCCACATATTTGCGCGCGGTGGAGTCGTCCTCGGCGGTCATGCCCTTGCCGGCGTTGATTGCGATGCCGTATTGAATGCCATCGCGGCGCGACTTGGCGAGTGCCTGCTCCAGGGTAAGGCCGGCCTTCAAGTGAACGTGATGATCGACCAGTGGAAAATTCTTCGAGGCGAGCGTGATGATCTTTCGATACAGGCCGTCAACATCAGGAGCCGCAACAGCGGGTTGATTGTCGGGCAGCGCCTTCACACGAATGCGGCGGTACCGCACTTTGGAACCCGGGTCGTGGCATTGGAGTGCGAAGGTGCCTTGGTCGAGCATGCGGCCGCGTTCGCTGCCCTCGGCCAACACGGCGGGCGTGGCTTCATTGAAGTCCACAACCAACAACCCGTTGAGCCGGACCTGTACATTCTTGCCGCGTACGGCGAGGTGCATCGTGAACCACTCATTATCCGGAATCAGTTGTTTGTAGATGTTGCGAACGCCGTACAGCGAGCCGGTCTTCTTCCTTTCGAAGTAGCCTTTCTCACCTTCGGCGGTATTATTGACCTGAATCTCAAAGCCCTTCTGCGGGAAACCCTTCTCCTGAAAGACAGTGTGGAAAAACACGCCCGAATTGCACAGCGGGCGCGCGAGGACTTCGGCCTCCAGCTCAAAGTTCTTGTAGACGCCTCCTGTGTAGAAGAGGTGCGAAGTGGGGCCGTCTCCGGAGAGTTGCCCATCCACCACCTTCCAGGAATCCTGGTTGCCACTTGGCTTCCAGCCATTGAGAGTCTTTCCGTCAAACAGTTCCTTCCAACCATCCTGTGCGGAACAGGCTCCAATCGAAGCGGCTCCAAGGGCAGAGGCTCCAAGAAAGGAGCGGCGGGAAACAACGTTTGCTGACATGGCGAATCACTCTCCACCGTCAGTATCGCAGAGATGAGAATCCGATGGCGGACTGCGCATAAAATAGAGAATGCTCTTTACGCGACGTGAAACCCTCGCGCTGTTCAGCGCGGCCGCAGCCCAAAGTCCGCTGCTGGAACAATGGCATGCGATTGCCCGGGAGATGGACGGCCCGGTGGGCGCCGCGGCACTGAATCTCACAACGGGAGAGATGGTCTCGCTACGCGGCAACGAGCCGTTTCCATTGGCCAGCGTATGCAAACTGCCCATCGCGATAGCCATCCTGGCGATGGTGGACGAAGGGAAACTGTCGCTCGACCAGAAGATCGACATTCCGGTTTACGATATCTTCCCCGGCGTGAGTCCCATCGCGGATCGATGGGGTAACCAGAAGCAGTTTCCACTCATCGAGATGGTGGAGTTGATGGTGGCCAAGAGCGACAATACGGCGGTCCAGACGCTGTTCCGCTTATGTGGCGGCGAGGTGGGGATGGCCGCCCGGTTCCGGCAGTGGAAGGTGAAGGGCATGCGCCTCGACCGCAGCGAACGACAGTGCACACTCGAATCGGTAGGAGTGACGGACATCCCGCCGGTCGCCAGTTGGACGCCCGGCATGGGCGCGGAGCTGATCGCTAAAGTACCGGCCGATGCTCAACTGGCTGCGTTCCGCAGGTTCATCAAGGACCCACGCGATACGGCCACGCCGCTTTCGGCGGTCGATCTGCTCGGAAAGTTATTCCGCAACGAAGCACTCTCGAAGGCCACGACCACGCGCTTGCTGCAGATCCTGGAGAGTACTAATACCGGTCCAGGCAGAATCAAGGGCATGCTGCCCGCCGGCACAATTGTCGCGCATAAGACCGGCACGACGACAACGGTCGGAGGCCTGAATGGTGCCACTAACGATGTGGGGATCGTCAGCGGCAAGTTCGCACTCGCGGTGTTTGTCAGCGCCAGCATGCACGATCAGGACGCTCGCGAAAAGGTCATTGCGAAGATTGCGCGAGCAACTTTCGACGCCTGGTAACGAAGTAGGCCACTCCGGCAATCTGAAAGCCCAACACAACGCCGATCATTTTCAGCGTGAACCCAAGGCTGCTCGAAACATCGATTACCGGTATGACGGAGAGCAGCACATAGAGCAGTGCCATCATGAACCCCGAGACGCCGGCCACGCGAACGCGCAGGCTTGGCTTCTCGCCGGGCGCGAGCAGCGGAATCGAGAACATGATCATGTACGGCAACGCAAAAAACATTCCCGACGCGTTGTCGAGCAACTGATACGCCTCCTGATTGCCCCCGCTCAGATTGGCCATCATACCGAACAGGAAACTTGCCGCGGCGACCACCAGAATAGAGCCGGTGGGAGTACGGAAGCGAGGATGCAGCTTGCTGTACCAAGCCGGCAGCAGATGATCCCAGCCGGCCACCATGGGCAGCCGAGCCGTCATGCTGAAGCTGAGCGAACAGCCCGTAAGCAGTGTCACCACCAGCAACAAAGAAGCCAGTGCTTTGAGCGAAGGTGCACCCAGACTCAGCACCTGCATGATGGGCAGCATCACATCCACGTTTTCCGGCTTGTTGAACGTGAGGACGGAGGCCGTGCCAAGGATGAAGATGCCAGAGATGAGCGGACCGGCGATCCACACCGAGCGGCTCAACATGGCGCCGGGATCGCGGTCTTTGCATTCACCGGCGAAGATCGCCACGCCATCGCAGCCGCTGAAGGCGCCCATGCCCATCTTGCCCAACAGGTTCAGGTTCAAGAGGCTGAGCGCGGGAAACGCGAACGAGACCGGGGCAATCGCAACATCGGCATGGAACCAGCGCGGAATCGCCACCACAATCACCGCGGCGAACAGGAATACCACGCCCATGCCGCCGATATTGTTGATCCATTTGCCCAGCGACAGGCCGCGCACGCTTACTAAAGTCAGGCCGAAGATGATCACGATGGTTAGTCCGGTGATCGCAATCTTGCTGCCTGCCAGCCACTCGCCGCCGGAGCCGATGGCGTAGGAGATACTGCCGGCAGACTGAATGCCGATCTTCGAAATCAGGGTGACGCAATTCAGCCAGATGTTCATGGCCGCCAAAAAGCCAACCAGAGGTCCGTAGCGAAGTTTCGCCCATTGATAGATGCCGCCTTCCAATGGCATCTCGGTCGACAGATGCGCCACAACGATGCCGGACGGGATGTAGAACAGCAGCATCGCCGAAAGCCAGAACATGAGGTGCGATGGCCCCAACTTGGCAGCAATGCCGATCCAGGCGAGTCCAACAATGTTGAGGATCTGGATGGCGACCAGGTCACCCAGGCGCAACTCCTTCTTGAGATGGGCGCTGTGCAATTCCACCTGGTGTTCGGCAGCCAGGAACTGTCGTTCGCGTTCGGTTTGCAATGGATCTCCCCCTCGGAGTAAAGGTTTGAGGATACCAGATTGCGACGGCCATTTGCGGATCGCCCCTGGGCATCGGTTACAGTAGAGGGTAATTGCCATGAAGCACTTCACACTCCTGCTGGTCTCCCTGTCCATTGCCATAGCGGCGGAACACCGCGTTGTTGCACCCGCGGCCGGCGCCAAGCCCGTTGGACCTTACAGTCCGGGCGTCGTCGCGGGCGGGTACCTATATGTCTCCGGCCAGGGGGCGCGCGATCCCAATGGTGTTATGACCACCGGCATCGAAGCCCAAACGCGACAGACTTTGAACAATGTGCGCTCGATTGTGGAAGCTGCCGGGCTGACGATGGAGCACATCGTTTACACGCAGCTCTATCTTGCCGACATGTCGCAAGGCGATACCGTCGAAAAGATCTGGCGCGAAGTGTTTCCATTGAACGCGCCCGCGCGGGCGGTGCTCGGTCCGCGCCGCATGCCGACGGAGACACCAGTCGAAATCAGTGCGGTGGCGGTAATGGACCTGAAAAACAAGCGACGGTTTGACGGTGGCGTCGCTACTCCGGAGCGGCTCTACCTCGATGGCATCTTGGCCGGCGATACCCCCACGGCAATCGCGAAGCTACAGAAGACACTGATGGCCGAAGGCGTTGGACTCGGGCACCTGGTCTTCACCAATGTGTATCTCGCGCCGGGGCTCACCATCGGAAAGATGAACGAGGAGTATGCGAAATACTTTGAAAAGGGAAATGCGCCTGCCCGCGCCACCATCGCAGTCCATTCCCTGCCCCAGCGTGCGCAGATCGAGATCACCGGAGTGGCGGTTCGCGACCTGGCGACGCGGCGTGTGGTGCGGCCTCGAAACATGGCGCCCAGCGCGACGGCCAGCCCCTGTGTGTGGACCTCCGACGCGCTGTACTGCTCGGCCAAATCGGCCTTTATCCCTGGTCCGAACTCCGGGATCTATGCCGAGGATGTCGAGACGCAGGTGCGGCAGACGATGCGCAATCTGCTAGATGGACTGGAGGAAGCCGGACTGAACTTTTCGCACGTAGTGGCCACCAATGTCTATCTCGATCAGTTGGACGAATTTCAGCGAATGAACGCCATCTACGCCAAGTACTTTTCCGCAACGCCGCCGACGCGGACTACCGTACAGCCGGTGGAAGCCGTTGAGCGGAAGCGAGACGCCGAAGGGCGGGCGCAAATGGCCGAGCAGATCTCCGTGGTGGCGGTAAGGTAGCGGCGCCAAGTGCGGATTTTGCTGGCGAGCAACTCGCCCTACTATCCTTCGTTTGGCGGAGGCAACAAGTCGAACCGGTTGCTGATGGAAGCACTGGCCGCCCGCGGACATCGGGTGCAGGTGGTGACCCGCACGAGGGATTTCGGCGAGGAGGCACACCGGACTCTGCTTGCGCAGTTGAACGCCGCGGTGGAGACAGTGTGGGGAATCAGCGTCACGGTTGGAGGCGTGGAGATTCACACCCTGACCCGCGATTCGAAGATCCGGCTGTTCCTCGCTCAGGGGATCGAGGCGTTCGATCCGGAAATCATCTTCACCTCCACCGACGACACCGCACACGTGATGTACGAAGTCGCATTGCAGGCGCCGCGGGCGCGCGTGGTTTATCTGATCCGGGCGACAGTGGCACTGCCATTTGGCCCGGACGGCACTCTGCCCAGCGAATCACTCACCCTGGCATTGCGCACTGCGGACGGCGTGCTTACCGTGAGTGAATACGTGGCGGAGTATGCACGGCGATGGGGTGGGCTCGATGCGAAACATGTGCCGATCTCGCTGCTCGAACCGGACGAATCGCTGCTGCTGGGCTCTTACGACAATCGCTTCATCACGATGATCAATCCGTGCGCGGTGAAGGGACTTTCCATCTTCCTGGGACTAGCGGACAGTTTCCCTCAGCTGGAGTTTGCCGCAGTCCCGACGTGGGGAACCACCGAGGAGGACCTGGCAGCGCTCAGGCAGCGGCCCAACATGACAGTATTGCCGGCGGTGGAGGAGATCGACGAGATCTACCGGCAGACCCGCATCGCCATCGTACCTTCGATCTGGGCCGAAGCGCGGTCGCGGGTGATTCTGGAGGCCATGTCGCGCGGCATTCCCGTGCTGGCCAGCGATGTGGGCGGACTCGCTGAGGCCATGCTCGGAATCGGCAAGCCGCTACCGGTGAGTCCGGTGACGCGATATGAGAGGGCGATCGATGAGTCGATGGTGCCGGCTGCCGTAATTCCAGCACAGGATCTCGCACCCTGGCGGGAGGCGCTGGCGAGACTGACACAAGACCGCGGCCATTACGAGGCGGTCGCACATGAATCACGGCAGGCCGCCTTAGGCTACAAACAGAATCTGAACGCAGGGCCTCTTGAGGCATATCTGGCCCAACTGTTGGCTTCACCGCGGAAGTCACGCAATAAGCCAGCGGCGACCGCGCGCCTCGCTCTTTCCGAAAGCCAGCGCAAACTGCTAGCCTTGCGTATGAAGAAGAAAGCTACCGAATGAGTTTACGTCAACAGATCATCGACCAGGCCAACGCCAGGCTACGCAGCATGTCGGCAGAGACAGATATCGAAATCCTGTGGGATGACATGTGGGTCTGCCGCGTGGGTGGCGATTTCTTCCCCGATCCGACTCTTTTCGATGGCGACGGACCGAAGTGGGAGCGGTTGCTGACGCGCCCGCAAAAACACCTGCGCGACGCGGATGACTACTGGTTCCATGTCTACAAGCCGCAGCCGGGCGACCATATCGTTGATATCGGTGCGGGTCGCGGCGAGGACGTGTTCGCCTTCTCGAAAGCCGTCGGCCCAACGGGCAAGGTATGGGCGATTGAACCGCATCCGGTCTCGTTCGCGGCGCTGAAGAAGTTCTGCGAGTTGAACCAGGTGACCAACGTAACTGCGCTGAACTATGCGTGCGTGGATCAGCCGGCCTCGCTGCAAATCGAGACGATGCCGGTGTGGGAATCCAACTACGTGCGCTCCGGCGAGCCGAGCCCGGCCAGCCACGCCGTAACGGGTTTGCGCTTCGACGATCTGTGCCAACAGGAAAGGATCAACCGCATCGATTTCCTGAAGATGAACATCGAAGGTGCCGAACGCTTTGCGCTGCCCGGATGCACCGACTCCCTGGCGAAGGCGAAATTCGCTTGCGTGGCTGCACATGATTTTCGCGCCGCGCGCGGCGAAGGCGAGGAGTTCCGTACTCTGGCGTTCGTGCGCGAGTTTCTGGCCAAGGCGGGCTTTGCGCTTAGCACACGCGATGCGGACCCGCGCTATTACGTCCCCTATCATGTTCACGGCAGCCGGTGCGCGACATGAAAGTGAGGCAGGCTAGCCGATTTCCAATCGGCTGCAGGTAAACAAACTGCCCCACGAGGTACTACTCCCCGGGGTGTATAGACTAAGGACACACCTAGCGACGAATAGTCCTCGCCGAGAGAGAGTTTCAGCCCCGTTTCGGCACTACCAAGTTTCAAACTGGAACCAGACGTCCCGGAAGTGGCAACTCCGGACCTCCCCCACCTGTCAGGTGCTGCATTCCCCCCGAGGAGAAACGAACCGTGTTCAAGAGATCTCTTGCAAGACATCTGTATTTGGCTTTACTTTTGACAGTGCCCGGCTGGGCGATCGACACCACTTACAACAGCAGCACCGCGCCTGTCGACTGGTATGCGACCTACTCCAACATCATCACCTTTGATGGGCTGACGGAAAGCTACATCGGACCCGGCTCGAACCTGTTGTTGTCGGGCGTGAACTTCTATGGTTTTATGGGCACGCCATCGGCCACCAACTCAGCTCTTTTGGTTGTGGCAGAAGACAATTCCGGCGAACCTTGGTATAACTATGGCGGCACTGGGCCATATGGCACCGTTGTTTCTAATCCGCGAGTCTTGCGCAGCAATGCACCCAGCGGTACAACTCCAGTCGGCTTTGAGATTGTTCTCCCTTCGGCGGTGACGGCCTTTGGATTACAGATCATGAGCTCGCAGCCTTACAACGTCCAGGTGGAACTGGATGGCGCTGCGATCTCCAATCCGGGCGGCGCTTATCCCGCGGGAACGCTTACCACCGCCAGCAGCAAAGGCAGGACGTTCTTTGGCGTGACATCCACAACCGCGTTCACAACCATCGACATTATCGGCAGTCCCGGCATCAGCGGGGAATACCTGGTGATCGACAACATCTCGTATGGCACGGCGCCGGTATTTACAGCGGAACCACAATCGGCCGTCTTCCTGCTCATTGGACTGGGAGCGTTGCTAGCGGCCCGCAAATTGAGCCTGCTGCAAATCGCCCAGTCCTAGCACTGGCATAGCGGGCGGTTGTTCGCGCGAGCATCGATATTTGCTAAAATCGAGTCCACGATAGCATGCGTAAAACCGCCCTGCTCTGCCTAATCACCGTAACCGTTTCAAGCTCGCTGTGTGCGATGGCCAAGAAGAAGAAAGAGGACATCACACAGACCTTGGAGGCGCCCAAAGATCCGCCGGCTGCGATTGTGGCCGACACGCAGCGGCTTGGGTTTCTGGTATCCCCGCTCTCCGCCAAGGGACTGCTCTCAGCCCAGATGCGGGATGCCTTGCGGTATCTGATAAAGGAAGCCAAAGGGGCACAGATCGTCAAGCTGCGGGCATTCACCGCGGGCACCGGCGACATGCGCCGCGTGCAGGCGATTGTCAGCGATGTTTGCACCGATAAGAAGCTCCCCTTGCCGGCGCTCTCTGTGATCCAGGTGGGAGGACTGCCGCTCGAAGGAGCGCAGGTTCAACTCGAGGCCTACCTCGTCGGCAAGAAGACGGTAAATCCTCACGGACTGGCATTTGTTTCCGGAGTCGGCATCGCGACGAAGGATCCCATGGATGCGGTTCCGCCACTGCTCGATAAAGCGATGAACGATTTGAAGGCGGCAGTGGAGATTACAGGCGCCTCTACACAAGACGTACTGCGCATTACCTGCCTGTTCAGTTCCCTCGAAGACTATCCCAAGCTGCAGGCTACGATTCAAAAGTCTTTCCCGGCTGCAGTGCTGGCATCGGTGATGACGCAGCGCGCGGCAACCGGTGGGCTGGCCGAATGCGAAGGCGTCGCGCGCCTGAATGCGCCTGTGGGCGCGCCGCTCAAATTTCTCAGCCCGGCCAACATGAACCCCTCGCCGAACTACTCGAAGATCGCCCTGGTCGGCTCTCCCAAGATTGTGTTGAACAGCGCCCAGATGGCGTTTCATGGCGAAGACAGCGACGTACGGCTGGCGTTCAGCCGTTTGGATAAAGCACTGAATTCCGTGCAGTCGTCAGTGAAACTGGTGGCCTTCTCCAGCCTCTATCCGCTGAACAACGCGATGCTCACCAAGATTCGCAATATCCGGTTCGAATTCTGGGACAAAGACCACCCGCCATCGGCGACCATGGTTCCGTTCGAAGGCCTGCCAAGCATGGACGCGTCCTTTGCGATTGACGTGGTCGCGGTACCGAAACAGTAATGATCGGCATAGCAGGCTGCGGACTGCTGGGCAGTGCGATGGCGGAACGCTATCTCGCCGCGGGCTTCGCAGTCACCGGCTTCGACGTTGATCCTGACGCGTCGCGGCGATTTCCCGGCACAGCCGTTGCGGCACTCACGGAACTGCAACGCTGCGAACGGATCGTACTCTGCCTGCCGAACTCCGACATTACGGCATCAGTGCTGGGGGCGCTCGCGCCACAGCCGGGTACGATCGTGATCGATTCGACAACCGGTGATCCGGACCAGATGAGCGGCTTCGCGGAACAGTTGAACCTGCGCGGCGTGCCGTATCTGGATGCCACCATCGGAGGCTCCAGCAAACAGGTCCGCGGCGGCGAAGCGATCGCCATCGTTGGCGGGGACGAAGCCGCCTTTGTGAGATGCCGGCCGCTGTTTGACGCCATCGCGGCAAAGACCTTTCACGTTGGCGCAGCCGGGAGCGGCGCGCGCATGAAGCTGGTGATGAACCTGGTGCTGGGGCTGAATCGCGCGGTGCTGGCCGAAGGGCTTTCGTTTGCGATGAGTTCCGGAGTGGATCCGGCACTGGCGCTTGAGATCCTGAAAGCAGGCCCAGCCTATTCCAAGGCCATGGACACCAAGGGGCACAAGATGCTGACCGAAGAGTTCTCTCCTGACGCGCGTCTTTCGCAGCATCTTAAAGACGTGCACCTTATTCTGGAACAGGCCGCGCAGCAGCACCGGTCGCTGCCGCTTTCGGAGTTGCACCGGACATTGCTCGAACGAGCAGAGCGCGCAGGCTTCGGGGCCGCGGACAATTCGGCAATTATCAAAGCGTTCGACGAGTGAGGTCTGTATACTAGGATTTAGCGTTAACTTAGGCATACATCCCGATGCAATATAGAACACTCGGCAAGACCGGCCTCAACGTCTCCATCCTCAGTTTTGGCGCATCTTCACTCGGCGGAGTTTTTCGCGACATTGACGAACAGGAAGCGATCCGCACCGTCCACACCGCCGTGGATCTGGGGATCAACTTCATCGACGTGAGCCCCTACTACGGCCTGACCAAGGCCGAAACCGTACTCGGCAAGGCGCTGCTGGAGATCCCTCGCGACAAGTACTTCCTGGCGACGAAGGTGGGGCGTTACGGCGCCGCCGAGTTCGATTTCAGCGCGGCGCGCGTGAAGGCCAGCATCGACGAGAGCCTGCGGCGCCTGAATGTCGATCACATTGACCTGATCCAGTGCCACGATATCGAATTCGGCGATCTGGACCAGATCGTCAATGAAACCGTACCGGCGTTGCGCGAGATACAGAAGAGCGGAAAGGTAAGGGCGGTGGGCATCACCGGCCTTCCGCTGCACATCTTCGAATATGTAGCCACGCGCGTGGAGGTCGATTCGATTCTCTCTTACTGCCACTACTCGCTGAACGACACGGCGCTTGAAGGCTCGCTCTCGTTCCTCGAATCGAAACATCTGGGAATCATCAGCGCATCGCCGCTCTCGATGGGGCTGCTCACACAACGCGGCGCGCCATCGTGGCATCCCGCGGGCCAGGAGATCCAGCAAGCTTGTGCACGCGCCGCCGCGCATTGCCAGTCGCGCGGAGCGGACATCTCGAAACTCGCGCTGCAGTTCTCGCTGGCGCAGCCTCGCATTCACACGACTCTGGTCGGTTCCGCCAGCCCTGCAAATATGGCAAAATCGGTAGGCTGGCTGGAGGAACCGATTGACACGCAGTTGCTTGCGGAAGTTCGCGATATTCTGGCTCCGATTCACAATCAAACATGGTGACCCCAATGAGACTTTGTACTGCATTCCTGATTCTGACCTTCACGGCGAACGCACAGGATGCGATTCCGCCGTCAAAGCGAGCCCTGATCGATGAGTTGATCAAGGTCACCGACCTGGCCGCCACTACGCGCAAGACAATGGACATGATGGCCAACCAGGTGGGCGCCAACTTCAACGAGAACTTCTCGAAGATGATTCCCGACATGGACAAGTTGCCGGCGGATAAGAGGGAGAAAGCCGTCACGTTGGGCAAGGAAATGGGCCAACGCATCGTGAAGCGCATGTTCGAAGAGATGAACAAGATCATGGACTTCAAAGAGATGTCCGAGACCGTTTACATTCCGCTTTACAACAAGTTTTATACCGAAGGGGACCTGAGGGGACTCATCGCCTTCTACAAAACACCCACCGGTGTGAAGTTCGTGAAAGTCATGCCGGAGTTGATGGCGGAAACCACCCGCCTCACGCAGCAGAGCATGACTCCAAAACTGATGAAAGTGGTGATGGAGATCATGCAGGACGAGCAGAAGAAGATGCAGGAAGAGATGCAGAAGCTGCAAGACTAACATGGCACAGCAGGTGTTCGATGTTTGCGTGGTGGGAAGCGGCCCGGGCGGCGGGATCGCGGCATATGCCCTGACCAAGGCCGGACTGAAAGTTGCATTGGTCGAAGGCGGGCGGCGCCTGCGCGCGGGCATCGATTACGGCAAGTACGACGCGTCACTGACGCAGATCGGCAAGCGCATGGACGCCAAGCTCTCCGGATCGTTGCCGGCCTTGAGCCGCGACTACAGCGAGACCAATCACTTTGTTCCAATTGGTGACCGGCCGCGTCACGGACAGCTTCGCGCTTTGGGTGGACGGTCGCTGTGCTGGGCGGGCCACAGCCTGCGCTTCGGCCCGCTCGACTTCAAGAAGTGGCCGATCTCGTACGATGAGATGGCGCCCTACTATTCGCGCGCCGAGCTACTGATGGGAGTCCACGGAGACAAGGACGGCCTGTCGAACATGCCCGACGGCGAATTCCAGAAGGGCGTGCCGCTGCGCTGCCCTGAGAAGATGCTCAAGCTGGGTGTGGAGCGGTTGCGTGGCCAGGGGCGCGAGATGGCATTCGTTGCCCAGCGTAAGGCGATGCCCACGGAAAAGGCCGCACAGGGCCGGGCAGTTTGCCACTACTGCGGACACTGCATGGACGGCTGCGAAGTGGAGTCGAAGTACACCTCGGCCAACACGCCGATTCCGCTGGCGATGCGCACTGGCAATCTGACACTACTGATGGAATCGACCATGACCCGCATCCTGATGCGCAAGGGCGAGCCGCTGGTTGACGGGATCGAATATGTAGATTCGAAGGGCGCGACCAACAAGCTCCAGTGTAACGCGCTGGTGATGTCGTGCAGTACCGTAGAAACGGCGCGGCATCTGCTGCACAACGGCATCGGCAACTCCAGCGGCCAGATCGGCCGCAATCTCAGCAGCCATTTCGGATTGACCCTGGTCGGCCTGTTTCCGCAGGTGCGCGGGCGCGATACCGCGCACGACGATGGCACCGACTACTACCATTCGCTCCTCACCCACATGTACTGGGACAAGCCGAGCAAGGACTTCGAGGGAACCTATCAGGTGCAGTGCGGCGCGGGCTTTCATCGCGCCAAACCGGCGATCCGGTTTGCTCCGGGGTTCGGCGCGGCGATGAAGCGCGAGCTGGAAGACCTCAACGCGATTCATGCCGGGATGAATATGCAGGGCACGCTCTTGGCATCGCCAAAGAAGTTTGTCGATCTCGATCCGGAGAAGAAGGACCGCTTCGGCATTCCGCTGCCGCGCATTCACCTGCACTACGATGACAACGATATCCGTATGGCGCAGGACGTCGTCAACACCTGCGAAGAGATCATCCGGGCTGCGGGCGGCACCGTCCATCAGACGCCGGGTACGGTCACCGCGGACAAACTGGTGATCGACTCCAACCATTGGGTGGGGACGATGCGGATGGGTACCGATCCTCGCACGTCGGTGGTGAACACCACAAATCAGAGCCACGATGTGAAGAATCTGTTCATCGGCGATTCGAGTGTGTATCCGGCGAATCCGGAAAAGAATCCGACCCTGACCAACATCGCGCTCACCTGGCGCATGAGTGAGAAGCTGGCCGAGAAGTTCAAACGGAGGGCGATCTGACGATGTACCGGCGTGAACTGATCCAGATCATCGGCGCGGCGGCCACGGCGGCGGCACAGGCACCGAAACAGTTTCTGTCCACGGCACAGCTGACGAAGTTGGAGTCGCTGACGGAGACCATACTCCCCGACGCGAAACAGACAAAGGTCGCGGCCTATATCGACCTGATGCTGCAACACGCGGATGAACCGGCCCGCAGGATGTGGACCAGCGGAATTGAGAAGCTTACGAACGTGGAAGAGGCGGCGCGGGAAGAGATGAATCCAAAGACTGAGGCCGGTCGATTCTTCGTCGTACTCAAGCGGACCACGATTGAAGCCCACTATCTGCTGCTATCGGGCGGGCACAACATGAGCCAGGGGTTCGCGGGCTGCACGCACGCGAACCACGCAGGCTAATTACTTCTACTGCAGTTTCGCAGTGCCGGAGACGATGATGTCCGTATCTTTCTCCACCATGTTGACTTCTTTGCCGGAGGAGACAAAGACCAAATCCCAGTTGCCGGCAATTTTGTTGTCGCTGGCCGTGTTGAAGACCGCGCTTCCGGTGCAATCGGCATTCACGGTATAGGTGCCAACCAGCTTACGGCCGGTGACCACCGTACCATCCACATTGATGGTATCCACCGCTGTGAACGTTCCAGCTCCATCTGCTACGATTCTGCCTACGCCAGCGTAGAAACCACTATAGCCCTGGCTGTCGTAGTAATTGCCATTCTGCAGATACCCGTAATTCCCTTTGAACGTACCCAGGGTGCAGCCATCGGAAGACTGCGCTTTGACGATGGAAAGCGGCTGCAAAGTGGATCGCCCGGCAACGAGTCCGAAACCGATGAGCGCGGCGGCGATCAGTATTGTTCGTGTCAATGGATACTCCTCTCCTATACTTCGAGCTTGGGGCTAAACCGTTAGAAAGTCAAGCCGTAACGAAGCGAGTTTACTGGGCGACAACCTCAAACGGTATCGCTGGAAGCGTGCCTATAGTCTGTTTACGTGTTTCTTTCTTGCCGGCCGCCAAAGGATTTACAAATCTTTCGGTGTAGGCATCCACGATGAGGTTCCCCTTCAGCCCGGGTTTGATCTTGCTTGCATCCGCCAGCAGGGTAATGGCGATGCCATCGAAGGTGGTGGCAACATGCTTGATCGCGATCCCTTCGGGGGCATTATTCAGCTCAAAGTGCACGGAGCCCGCGAAGCGGCCGAGTTGCATCGAAAGCTTCACCGGCACCAAACCGCCGGAGGGGAGCCGGACCGGTTTATCGGAAGCGGATTTCCAGGCCGTGCGGACACGGGCCGCGCCGGAGACACTGGCGACCCACTCCTGGGCCGGCACCAGATGATGGTAGGCGAAGGCCTGCATCATGTCCTCGGCTGGTACGCCGGCACGATGCACCTCTTTGCCGGCTATTACCGCCTGACCATCCAGGTGCAGTTTGAAGATATGATCGGAGGATTTCGCAGGAGCGGTCAAAGTTAAACGAACCTGATCCTGGCCTGCCGGGACCCAACCTCCGCTGAGCATGAAGCCGGATGGCGCGTCCTTCAACTTCAGGGCGATATCACCGTTGAAGCCGTCTTTGCGCAGTGCGAAGACTGTTACGGTTACCATGCTGCCCGGCTTTGCCGCGATACTGGCGGGCACAACGCGGAGTTCGAAATCGGGCACCGGATGATTCAAACGCAGGCGGTAGCCAAAATCGGGCCCGCCCTTGCTCTGGGCATCGCCCAGGTGCAGATAGTAAGTGCCATTGGCCGGCAGCTTGAAGGCGATGCGCGAATCGGCGTGATGCGTGAGCAACCCCGAACCCTTGTCTTCCATATCGTCATTCACGGCCAGTTGTTTGCCTGAGGCATCGGTCAATTTGAGGATGGAATCGAGCGGAGAATCCAGGCGGCGCGCAAACACCTCGGCGACGATCTCTTCCCCGGCATGGCCATCGATCTTGAACACGTCCCAATCGCCGGGTTTATCGATGTGGCCATTTACGACTACAGGCAACTTCAGCACCATGGCTTTCTGCGGCGTGTTGTTGGGCTCCACCTCATTGCGCTGCGGCAACAGATCCCATTCGAACGGTAGCGCGTTGGAAACGATGCTGCCCTTGGCCACGCTAATCTGCTGCATCAGGTTTTCCTTGCTTTTCGTTGATTGGGTGAGCTTTGTCACCGGAAGATTGTAGCCCTTCAGATCAATCGTCTGACGCGCTCCCGGCTTGCCGCCCATGGGAAAGATGCTGGTGATGTACGGAAGTTCTCCGGCTGTAATGCGGTAGACGAAATCTTCCCGGCCGCGATAGATAGAGTCCTTGATCTCCAGCGTGTACTCGCCAGTGGCGGCGATCTCATAGAAGAGCACCGGATCGGGATGGAAGCGGAAGTGGTCTGCGTACTGAACTTCTTTTCCCTGAGGATCGCGCAGGGCTACGATCGCCTGGAACCAGCCGGGGACCGCATCAGAGATGTAAGGGATCAGTTCCCGGGCCGCAGCCAGGATCACCAGTTTCTGGCCCTGGTTGGCCTGAAAGCGGAACTTATCGACGGTGCCGGGTAGGATCTGTCCGTTGATGGTGGCGGGTAGGGTCACCAGCATCGGCGGTTCGGGTGGCCCGGGCTTTGCAGGTGCCCGATTCTTGGCGGTAACAAAAAACGGCGAGAGGTCCGCCGTCTTGGCAGGTTTCTTTGAGAACTCGGTGAACTGGCCAACCCTCAGCAACAGAGGATTCGTCACGCCCTGTGGCGTTCCCAGGCGCAGTTCGTGATCTCCGGGAGGCACGTTGGCCGGCACCGTCACGCGCACCGTCACCTGTTCGATGATGGCCGGATTGCCAGGCCGCCGCACGAAGGTGGACATCTTCTTGCGGATCTCGGCGATCTTTGTGGCATCCTCAGGTCGTTTTTTTTCAACCAATTCGGCCAGTTCTTCGCGAAGGCGGTTGAACTGGCCCTGAGTGATTGGTTTGAAGTATTCGACGACGGTGGCTTCAATGCCGGTGCCTGAAACATAGGCCTTCTTGACGTTATCCAGGAACTGGCCACCGGCGATTACATCGAAGGTGGTTCCCGCCTGTCCGCCCGCCGGATAGACGTAGCCGATATGCGGAGCCACCTGCTGCGCGCATGCCAGGCCGAACGTAAACATCACCAATGCCAGCGGTTTCATTGCCATCACTCCCTGTTACATGATCTCTTTGAGTTTGCCCGCCGACGCGACCTGCTCGGCAGCCACCGGTGAAACCGTCGCCGGTACACCCAGCGGATGCGGCAATTTGGCATCGGGATCGATCCCCAGCAGTTGATACATGCTGCCGATCAGGTCCACCGGATAGACCGGCCTGTCGCGAACCTCTTCGCCTCTGCTGTCAGAGGAGCCGATGACGTGGCCGCCCTTGAAGCCCCCACCAGCCACCACGCTGTTGAAGACCTTGCCGTAATGGCCACGGCCGCCGTTCCACGGCGCTTCCCACATGACTTTGGGGGTGCGTCCGAATTCCCCGCCCCACCATACGATGGTGCTATCAAGCAGACCGGTCTGCGACAGGTCCTCGAGAAGAGCGGACATCGCCTTATCCATCTCCGGCAACTGGCGGCGCATCAACTGGAAGTGCTGCTTGTGCGTATCCCAGCCCTTGTAGTTGATGGTGATGTATGGCACGCCGCGTTCCACCAACCTTCGTGCGGCGAGGCAAGATTGCCCAAAGGTGCTGCGGCCGTAGCGGTCGCGGACCGCGTCCTTTTCCTGCGCCAAATCGAAGACCTTGCCGGCATCACCCAGGATAAGGTCATAGGCCTGCTGCTCGGCGTCACCCAAGGCGACCAGCTGGCCGTTGTCGGTCATGGAGTGCGAGAGCGTGTCGAGCTTGTGAAGATAGTCGCGGCGTGAGCGCTGGCGTTCGTCGTTAATCCCCTGCGCCACCACACCTTCGACTGCGAATTTCGCCTGCGCCGGGTCGCCACCGGTTGAAAATGGTTTGTACTTCGAGCCGAGGAAGCCCGCTTCCGAGAAGCGGCCCTGCGGTTCAGTCAGTACGATGTAAGGAGGAATCAGGCCTTTGTAGCCGGCGTTGTAGCCCTTGAACAGCGACACGATTGAGCCGACGCACGGATACACATCGCGACCGCCTGCATTACGGCCGGTCTGCACCATGTAGGAGCCTGTCTCATGGGCGTTCACGCCGTGAGTCATGCCGCGGATGATGGAGTACTTGTCGGCCTGCTTGGCCAGCATCGGCAGCAGTTCGCAGATCTGCATGCCGGAGACGTTGGTCCCGATCGGCTTGTTCAGCGGACCGCTGTAGTCGGCCCCCGCCTCAGGCTTGGGGTCAAAGGTGTCGAGGTGGCAGGGGCCGCCCCACATCCAGATCTGGATCACGGACTTGGCCTTGGGAGCGGGTGTCGCGCTCATGCGGTCAGCCATCAACAGGCCAGCCGCGCCGGCCAAACCGGTGCGTAGAGCGTCGCGTCTTGTCAGATTGGAAGTGATATCCATAGAATCCTCTAATGCCGGTACAGGAACTCGGAACTGTTAATCAACGCCCAGGCTAAGTCGACCACGGCATCGCGGCTCTTGCCCGGATAAGCCGCCACCACGTCAAATTCGGCAGGCGTGGGCGGACGTGAAAGAATCATCAGGTACAGCGCGTTTACTATGCCGCGCGGCTCCTTGTTGTTCTTCATCAGGAAATTGAATTTCGGACTCTGCTCGATCTTGCGCTGGATGTGGCTGGAGTTGAGCAGATGGAGCTTTTGCGCCGCGTTGGGCTTGTTGTTGCGCTCGGCTTCCAGACCGGTATCGCGCGACGGGCGGCCAAAGAGTTCGAGGAAGGAACTGCTGATGCTGCCATCGGGCAGCCGCACCGAACGCTCGCCATCGGGGATGAACGTGTAGGGCTCGGGAATCGGGCTGTTGTACTTTTCGGTGGTGCCGGTCACCTGGCAGATGGCGTCGATCAGCACCTCGGCCTCCAGGCGGCGGACCGGATACACCGCGAAGTGGGCCTCGCTCTTGGCAAGCTCCGAACGTGGGATGGAGGACTGCTGGTAGGTGCTGGAGTTCAGGATCAGGCTGTACAGCTTCCTCATGTCGAAGTTGCCGGCGGCCATCTCTTTTTCGAGATAGGCGAGCAGTTCCGGATTCTCCGGCGGGTTGTCGTCGCGGATGTCGTCGGGCTCCTGGACGATGCCGCGGCCGAGCAGCCAGCTCCAGGTGCGGTTTACGATGGCACGGGCGAACCACGGATTACCCGGCGCCGTCAGCCACGTGGCGAAGACCTCGCGCGGATCACGGTCGGCCATGGCGGCGGGTTTGGTTCCATCTGGAAACAAGAACGCTGCGGGAGCGGGTTTGGCCTGATCGTAAAAGATGATCTCTTCTTTCCACTCGCCGGTTTCCTTATAGCCGATCTGGGAGAAGAAAGCTGCCATGCCTGCCAGGCGGGCCTTCGGCCATTTCTCGGCCCGGACGCCCATGAAGGTCAAGCCCACGATCTGCGCCACGGCCTGCGCATCTTTGCTCTGCATGGCGCGGTAGAAATTGACCTGCGGATTGCGGAAGTTGCTGCCACTCTCGGTCAGCAGTTCTCGAACGAACTTGTCATACGGTTTGTTCTCGACGATGGAGGCGCGTACCCAGTGGTGATAGGCCTGGGCGGCGTTGGGCCAGAGGTTGATGGGGAACTCCGCCTTAATCCGCAGCAGATCGCTCCATTTGAGGGCCAGATAGTCGGAGAACTCTTCGCGCTGCAGGAGTTTCGCGATGAGGACGAGGCGCTTATCGGGGGATTTGTCCTGCAGGAACTGGACCGCTTCCTGGGCCGTGGGGAGTGTGCCGATGACGTCAAGGTAGACACGCCGAACGAAGACGGCGTCGGAGCACTGATTGGCGGGCGTGATGCCCAACCGCTTCAGGTTGGCAAGGACGAGTTCGTCAATTTTACCCCGCGGCACAAAGCCGGCAGCGGATTCGTAGGTCTTTGCACCCGCGCTGGGAGCATCGCTGCCGGCCATTGCCGCGAGGAGGAGAACCGATACAACAGAAGTCAGCATTGAGAACCGTCCTACAACACCCTAAACCCATTATAGATAACAAAGTTGCGTAGTAGAATACCGTTATCTCCTGTTCTCCCGGAAAAGGTTTTGCGGTAAGCTATGGAGGGAAGACAAAGGATGCGACTGGCAGCATTACTAATCTTATCGGCGGCGGCCCCTGGCCTCATCAGCGGCTCCGTGCCGCGCCAAACTTTCGGCTACTCTGCCGAACAGATTTCCTGGGAAAAGGTGGCGCTGATTCTCGACGATGTCTGCCCCGGCGGCTCCCGCTTCGGAACGGTAAGGTACGTGGACGCGCTCGGCTGCGGCGTGATTCTCCCCAGCAACGCCAAGACCGCCGGAAAGAAAGTGCGCTGGCGTGCGGAAAAGGTCACGTTCGGTCATTTTCTCTCACCCACCAGCGATGATGCCGCAATCAGCGGCTGGAATCCGTCCGATAACCCCGATGACCTGGAGGGCGGCACGCTGCTGATCACCAGGGAAGCGGGTAAATGGAGAACGGTCTGGTACAAGAACGGGGTCCTGACCAGCCACTGCAAACGGGTTACGCTGGAGGACCAACGGCAGATCCTGTTCTGTGAAGAGACCAGGAACTTGATGACCCACCGGTATCACTTCCTCTATTCCGTTGACTTTCTGAAACCCCAAGGTGCGTGGCACAGCGCTTTTTTCGTAGCAGACAGCTTCCACAATCAATACGCGGGGGTTCAAGTGCAGAGAATCGAAAGAATCGCGGTCCAGCAGTTCGCACCGGGTAATTGCCGCGTTCAGGTGTATGCCGCCCATGGCGGGCAGGATGTTCAATACAAACTCCAGGCCGGCGAACGTAGGTGGGACCCCAGCTACCCTGAAGCCTCCCCTGTGGATGTTACGTTCTACCTGTTGGGAACGCAGTTCAAGCCCGCCCCTGATTCACACAGAAAGGCCAAACTGTTCGGTAGAAAATGAGCGGAAGGTCCTACTTTGGGATCATCGCAAACCGCCGCAACAGATTCGGCTTGAACTCATGTTCGAGGGTCATGCAATAGGTGACTTTCCTGGTGCTTTCGATGAGCCTGCCGACGCGCAGTTCCCCACTCTCGATCTTGGCCGGATAGTTCGCGCACTCCATATCGCCGCGGCTCATCACGTAGGATAGCGCGAGGATGCTTGCGACTGCCGCATCGTCGTGTGGCTGTGGAACCATGGAGTCGGCCTTGAAATAGAGTTGGCGGGGGATGAGGGTAAGTTCTACAGCTGTGGACAGGAGCACCCGGGCCGCACGCAGGTCACGCGCAAAGTTGTAGTCGGCGGCGACGACCCTCTCGATATTCTTTACCAGTTCCGGATGTTGCTCCATCACAGCGGCAATGCCAGTAAGCGACCCGAAGGCAATGATCGTGAGCGGACCTCGCGCGAGTGCGGCGGCGAGACCGTCGCCAGCAAGGCCGATGCCTCGAATGTCGAGCTCCGGAGCCGGCCGTGCGAGGCGCAAAGCGAGTTCGCTGCGGTTCGCCGAGTCGATCCAAACCGCCCGCTTAGGAGCAGCGGCAAGGCTCGCGGCACAGCAGAGGACCAGCAGCCAACGCATCACTGGACGGGTGTCGCCTGATACAACACAACGTCATCGTCCTGATTGACGGCGAGGAAGTAAACGGTGCCGTCATCACGCAGATCCATGGCATTGATACGGATCAACCAGTCGCCATCGGGAGTCGGCCGGAACAAGTTCTGCACCTGATTCAGTTTCGCACCTTTGCGGACCACCATGGTATTGACGCCGTTGGCGAACTGGAACAGCGCATCGCCGCTGCGGTTGACGTCCACCGCCGCGATGCTGTTCATGTTCTGGCCATTGGGCATGATGGCATCCACGTCGACCAGCAGATCCCAACCAGTGCCGTTCCACTCGGCCAGGATGTTGGTCCCGGTTTCGGCGGTGAGGGCGGCGATCAGGTGGTTGCCCGAGGCGCGCACGATGTTGGGCGCCGAGATCACACTGCGCTTGCCGACCTTGGTGGTCGTCGGGTAAGCGGCAGTAGTCCAGGCTTTGCCATCCCACACGCAGATCACGGGCAGGCTGACGTTACGGAAGCGGAGTTCAGCGATCACACGGCCGGTGTCGTCGATGGCGAACGAATCGAGGCCAGAAGCGATGCGGCCATCGATCGTGGTGGCGGTGGCCAGCGTGGTGGAGTATGTGAGCAGTTGGGTAACCTGCCCGCCGCTCCAGATGAAGAAGCGGGTATCGCCCGCGCTGGTGCTGGAATTGAACAGGATGTCGCCGTTGCTGTTTACGTCCAGCTGGCCGGGGGAGTTCACGGTCAGGGTGTCGATCTTGATGGGGAATGGCACCAGCAGTTCCGGGGCACTATCAGGTTTGATGCGGGCAATCCCGGAGCCGTTGATCACATACAGATCGCCGTTGGCCGCTTTGCGCATGTTGTAGGTCGACCCATAGGAGCCGCCGAACCACATGGTGGTGTTGAACAGCCGTTCACCGATGCCGAGCGTGGTCTCCCATTCGCCATTGTTGAAGCGGGAGATGCTGCCGGAGTTCCCGCCAGCCTGCGCATGAGGCTGGCCGACGCGGGCGCCGCCAATCAGTGTAAACAGGTTTACGGGCAACTCCATGTTGATGGTATCGCCATCGGAGAAGATCACGCGGGGCGTGTCGTCCATGCGGACCATCAGCAGCCCGTTGGTATCGGCGCGAAGATAGAGCGTGATGGTGCCTGATTTATCGATGGTGCCGCTTTCGATCGCCTGAATGGTCTGGTCAAACAGCTTCTTACCGAAAATGTAGACCGCTTTCAGTTTGCCGTCCTTCCACAACCACGCTCCGTTGCCCTGGTTGTTGTAGGGGTTCGCATAGAGTAGTGTGCCCTGATCGGGATGGCGGTACAGAATACCGGACTGGGAATTGATGCGCAGCGGAGTCATGGATCCATCGGGCGCATACATCAGGTACCACTGGGTGTTGTCCTCCAGCAGCGCGGCGACGATCGCGGTGCCATCATCATCGAACCAGGTGGCGGGATAGTAGGTCCCGCCGGTGAGAAACGATCTGACCTTCGAACCCTGCACAGCGTCGCCGACGCCGATCAGGCGCTTGCGGCCATTGCCATCGTGACGGTAGAAGATTCGCGTTGAGCCGCTGGTGAGCGAATAGAAGGCCGTACCATCGGCGGCGATGCCAAAATCCGTATCGATGCTGAACGCGGCGGTGAATTCGGGCAACGGATCGCGCGTATTGACGAGCATCTCATCGGTGCTGGTCTGGCCGCGGAACAGGCCCGTGTAGGATATCGTCTCACCGGGAAAACGGAAGCTGGCGCGGGCCAATTTGTAACCGGTGGAGCTGAGCGAATTGCGGTTGATGTAGATGCCGGAGGTCGCCTCCGTGGATCCGAACGGGACGTTGTTGTTCAGGAAAGACTGCACCCCGTCATTCACATTGCCGAGATTGATTTCGGTGCCATTGATGTTGGTATCTTCGTAGGTCAACACCTGGCCGTCGCGGGTGATGGAATGGGTGCGGAACTCGAGCGCCGTGGAACCGCGTCCGAAGCGAGGCACACCGCCGCCACTCACCAGGCGGAACTGGCCGCCCTTGTAGCCGATCAGTCCATTCGCCAGTCCGCTCAGCGAAGCGTTGAAGTAGAGGCTGCCATCATCGGTGCTATAGACCATGGTCTGCTTGGGGCGCAGCTTCCAACTGGTTCGCGTCTGCCCCAGGGTGGAGAAGAGCTTCTTCACATCATAGGTCTTCGGAACGTTGACATTGACCGGAGCGTAGGCCGCCCAGCGCACCTGCAGGCCCGGAAAGTTTTCATTGTAGGTGTAGGTCGCCCAGACCCAGACGCCACCTTCACCGGTAGTGGTCATGGTGCCGGTGTTGTCGATGGTTGCCAGCGAGGTGCCGCCCTGGCGCTGATTGGTCAACGACCAGGAGAAATTCACATTGGGGATGACATCGCCATTGATGTCGTAGGCAAAGGCCTGGAACTTTGTCTTGGTACCGGTTTCGACGTCCGTGATCTTAGGCAGCACTTCCAGGCGCAGCGGAACGGTTTGGAAAGCCGCTTCGCCGGTGACGTTGCCGCTCTTCGCCGTGACGCGGATGGTGGCCAGGCCTTTGGTTGAGATCAGGCCTGCGGTTGAGATAGAGGCGGCGGAATTGTTGACCGACCAGGTGACCGCCTGCGAGGGCGTGGGGACTCCGTTGGCATCGCGCACAACGGCCCGCACCTGGAGAGTCTGCCCCACCACGACCTGTGACTGATCAGAGAGGACCTCAATGAACGACGCCTGCGCCCACAGACTGGCAGAGGCGAGCACGATTCCCAGCAATAACCGGGCGAACATTAGCCGAATACCTCTTCCACCGGCAGGAAGGCCCCATCCACGGCAGAGTTGATGTAGTAGAAGCGGCGACCCGAAGGCGTGTCATCAATGCCCTTGGTCCAATCGATGCCCAACGCCGAGTAGACGGTAGCGGCGATATCGTCGGGATAGATGGCACGGCCCGCGCTCCAGCCTGGGGTAACGATGGAGGTGCCGGTGGAGTCAGTAGCGCCGATGACCCGGCCGCCTTTGACTCCGCCACCAATCATGGCCACGCTCATCGCCGGACGGTAGTGGTCGCGTCCACTGCGGGTGTTGAGCACGCCAGGAGTGCGGCCGAATTCGCCCATCATGACGATGAGGGTTGATTCGAGATCGCCGTTAGCGCGAAGGTCATCGACCAGCGCAGAGATCGCGCGGTCCAGATCGTTGGTCAACTGATAAATATTGGACGACTGGCCGCGGTCAAACATGCTGACGTGGGTATCCCAACCGCTTTGGGTGACACTGATATAGGAGACTCCCATTTTGCCTTTGATGGCGTTGCGGGAGACGATCAGTGCGCGGCCGAGCGAGTTGGCGCCGTAGCGATTTTCGTCGTCGACGGAGAACTTGAAGACTGCATCCACCGCATCGTTGTACATCATGGTGCGGGCGCGATCATAGTAGCCGCTATAGGCGGCCATGTCGGCATTGGGAGGATTGTTGCGGATGCCGGCATCCAGGTCTTTGAGAAGTTTGAAGCGGTTGTCAAACTGCGTGAGGCTGTTGTTGCCGAAGTAATTGTGGGTGAGGGTGGAAAGGCCAGTGCGAGACGCCGGGGGCATCATCGGCATGTAAGGACCGCCCAGGAACGTGGAACCCTGCAGCGTCTGGTTGAAGGACAGAAACGGAGGCAGCAGTCCGTTGAAGCCACGCTCGTAGCCGACCACGGCGCCGACGTGGGGAGTTTCTGCCATCAGGGCCGGATTTGAGGAGTGCGAGGTCTGGATATAGAACTGGCCGCGCTCATGAGCCGCTTCCCAACTGGAGCAGGAGCGGAGCAGCAACAGGTCATTTGTCTTCTTCGCGAGATTCGGAAAGTAAGTGGTGGAGAGCGAAATGCCGCCAGAGAACTGCTGGATCTTGGCGTCAGCCGGATTCCACGGGCCGTCTTTGGGGTCCCAGGTGTCCATGTGGCTGGGGCCGCCATTCATATTGATGAAGATGCAGGTCTTGGCGGTGCCGCGCGGTTTGGCGTTGCGCGCGGTGACCACTTCGGCATCGGCGTGCGGAGCGAGCAGTGAGGCCGAGGCCGCGCCAAACAGAAAGTGCCGCCGGGTGAACGGGGCGTGTCCTTCACAATTTTTTCGAATGCGAATCATGATTGCCCCCTTAATAGGTAAATGCGAAGTCCAGTTTATTGACCAGCGCCCATTGCAGGTCGCTCAACCACTGATAGCGCACGCTGCCTCGGCGGCTCGTCACCAGCGACAACTCGGCGTCAGTGGGATAGCGGGTCAAGGTGGCCAGGAACAACTGGCGGACGGCCTCTTTGTCGTCGGGATAGTCGGCGTCAATCTGGTGAACGCGGTTGGTGATGCCGATGCCAGCGTTGGAGAAGGCCAGAGTGCGGTTCACGTTGTTTGAGTCGTTCATCATATATAGCAGGCCGAGGATGGTTGGGGTGGAGGTGCGATCGATGGTCCACCAGTTGCCGCGGCCGAACTGATTCATGAAGTCGAGCACGCGCGAATCGGAGTACGGTTCGGTGGGATCGGGCAGTTGATTGGCATAGGTGACGACGTTGGTGCCTTCGATCAGTGCCATCGGTTGCTCGGTGTGGGTTGCGGTGATCATGGAGTCGTACATCTGCTCGGCGGTGAGGCGGCGGGCCTGATAGCGAGCGAAGTAGCGTACGAAGGCAGGCTGCCATTTGCCGTCATAGCGACTGGAGAGCTGATAGGTGTCGCTGGTGAGGATCTGGCGGATGAGCGGCTTGAGGTGGTAGCCGTTCTGGATCAGCGAGTCGGCCAGCTTTTCCAGCAGTTCGGGGTTGGAGTTCTGCAGGGCCCAATCGCCGGTGGGCGGATTGGCCGGATCGACGCGGGCCATGTCCCAGGCATCCGGCGGATCGACGATGCCGTAGCCGAAGAAGTAACTCCACAGATAGTTGGCGGCGGCCTTGGCGAATTGGCGGTCAGAGGTGACCATGCGCGCATATTCCTGGCGCCAGTTGCCGTTCTTGGGTTCTTCGCCGGTGGAGAAGAACTTGGGCGTCACAACGGCATCGATACGAGCGGGGCGGCAGCCGGGATTCGACTGCGACACGGAGCCGGAGTAGGTGCCGTAGGAGCGGTCGACCACGATTACGCGCGGACGGTAGCCGATGGGGTCGTCGCTCAGGCGTACGAAGTTCATGCGGGAGAGGAAGGCCGACATCTGCCACAGGTCTTTACGCGTGCGCTGGCTCAGGTAGAGATTGATCTTCTCGAGGTGGCCGCGGCCATTGTGGCAGGAGACGCATTCGGTCTTGTAGCCGAGAAAGGCGGTGGTGATCTTTTCGGTGATGTCGTCCCAGGAATCCTGGATCGGGCCGTTGAGATCCATCCAGCGGGCGTGGAATTGCGTGCCGGGCGAGGTATCGACTTCGCCGGACGCGGTGATCATCTTCCGGGCGAATTCATCGTAGGGTTGATCATTGGCGAACAGGTCGCGGACAAAGCTGTAGAAGACGTTGCGCGCGGGAGTGGAGATGTTATCGTGGGCGCGGGTTACACGATAGCGGTTGCCGAGGAACAGAGCGAGCTGATCGGCGTAGGCTTTGGTGCCGAGCAGATAGTCAATGAGGTCGGCGCGCTTGGTAGTGCTGGTATCGGCGAGAAAGGTCGCGGCCTGTTGCGGAGAGGGGATGCGGCCGGTGAGGTCGAGAAAGACGCGGCGCAGGAACTCGGCGTCGGTGGTGGCGGGGGCGGGCTGAACGCCATCGGCACTCATCTTCTTGTTGATGAGCTGATCAATGAAGTTGGAAGATGCGGCGAGCCGGGTCGACATCGGCGGCCTTGATCCACGGGCCTTGCGGGCAACGCGGGAGAACTCGGCGGCCTGGCGGTCGAGGTCGATACTCGATTCGATCTCCGTGCGCACGGCGGCTGGATATGCGGGGCAGGCCGGGTCCTGTGCGGACAGGGTCCCCAGCATGGTGAGTGCCGGCAGGCAGTAGCGATAAGCGATTCGCATAGGGTTAGAGATAGGTCTAGATATTTTACAGGATTTCAGGAAGTGTACGGAGGGGGCAGTCCCGATCATGGCATCCGGCTATGGCGTGCCGCGCAACTTCCAAAGGCCCACGTGGTAAGTTCCGGCTTCATAGTATCCGTTCCAGGAGTAACGGTCTTTGATCGCATCGTTCAAGCGGTCGAAGGTTTGCGGAGGTAGCTGGTTATCGTCGCGGCCCCACACTACATACGCAATCCGGTTGGACTCGAGCCAACGCGAACTGTCGGGCAGTGTGCCCATATAGAAGAGGTCGACGTCACGCTTCCGCGCGTTTATGTCCGCGCGATTTCCGCGCCAGACGTTCTCGTGGCTGGGCCAGCCGAGAAAAGCAGTCTGCCCGGCGAAAATCGTGAGCGAAGGCGGAACGGTATAGGCGCCGGTTGGGATGCGCTGCAACACGATCGCCGGCGGCACGTGCTTGAGCAGGTCGAGAATCACTCTCTCGCCGGCATCGGCGCGGATCCCGGCGGCACCGTCCAATTGACCCAGGTGCGGTTTGGGCGTCCCCCAATAGTGAATTCCCAACTCCCCAGCGAACGAACAGACCAGGACCAGAACGAAGGCTGTGCCCTGACGGCATAGGCGCGATTGGGCGCGGAGATTCAAACCGCCGAAGAGCAGAATCCCGCCGGAGTAGATCCATGCCCACGACTTCAGTACGCAGTTGAAGCGTTCAAACTTGCCGCCGTACAAGTCGTCCACAAAAAACAACTCGCTCAACGCGAGCAGCGTGATCCAGAACAGCGAGAGGCCAATCGTCAGTTTCGATTTTTCACCGCAAATCAGCTGCAGGAGAATCAGGGTGACAAGCGGATAGAAGATCAGCAGCCAAAGAATGGGGGGTGTCCGCAGGGCTGCGGGAACCAAGCGGATTGGCATTGCGGCGTCCATGGATACGAGCCCGAAATGCGCGATGAAGGGTTCCAGCAACAAAAACATCGCGCCGCACCCTCCCGCAACAGACTTCCAGGAGACTGCCTTGCGAGTATAAAAGCGCAGCGCGAGATATCCGGCCACCAACGCGAATTGCAAAGGGAACTGCCACGTATTGCAGGGAATGATCAACGGCACGGATGCGCCCAGCAGGGCGTACGAGGCTGCGCAGGCGATGCCCGCTTCGATGTGGGCCACGCACAGCAACGCCAGCATCAGGACGAGGAACCCGCTAAAAGGAGGATGGTAATCTCCCAGCCCAACCATGTAGGAGAAGGTCTCCACCGGGAGGTCCGGCGTGTCGGCATTGACGCCACTCGCGTCGAGCAGCCACTTTCCCAAAGGCTGTGTAGCCGAATCCCTGGCGAAGCTACTGCCTATGAAACGCACGCTCGAATGCAGAGCTGGCGCGCCTTCGATGAGCCTTATGAACGGCGCGATTCCCACACCGCCGACCAGAAATGACACGGTCAAGAGCAGCGCCGGCAGACGCCTGCGGACAAGCAGCATCGCGGTCGCGCCTGCTGCGGCTGTCGTAAGGGCGATGATCGTACAGAATCCCAGGTTGTAGGCATATCCAGCCGATAGATCGAAAATGCGCCCGATCAATGCGGCGGCGTAATGCTGGAGTGCATAGTACATTTCAAAGCGAAATGGCGGGAGCCAGCGATCCACCGGCGGTAGTCTGTCTCCGGAGAGGTAGTTGGCGATGAACGTGAGGTCGGTGATTTTCTCGGACGAGGCGTCGATATCGGGAAACGCATAACGCCAGGCCAGTGCATAAAGGAAGGTTCCGTGGAAGATCGCTTCGGTGCGCCAGCGGGCGCGAAGGAAGCTCCAATCTCGAATCACCAGCCACAGGGAGGCCGCGGCGGTAAAGGGGAACACCCAGGCCAGGTGTCCGAGGCCCACGAAATGTTCACAAAAAAAGAGAGTGACTACCGCTGCGACCGGCGACGCGATTCGCGATAGCACCCAGGAACCGGTGAACTTGCGTCCTGCTAAAGCCAAGCCTGCCAGATGCGTCCATAGGAGCAGGACGAGCAGCGAATTCGAAATGTGGACCATACACTCCCTGCGATAAGGACCGCCCCCGCGCGAGGGCGATCCTCCATATTATCGCCGGAAACGGCGGCGCATCTCATTCAACCCGAGGCCTAATAAGCCGGTCAGCCCCAGGATGCCGGACGGTGGCAGTGGCGTGGCTGGAGGCGGGGTTGGTGTCGGCGTTGGGGATGGCGTTGGTGTCGGAGTCGGAGTAGGAGTAGGGGTAGGCGTTGGCGTGGGAGTTGGAGTTGGAGTTGGC
>Ga0118677_10001922_pt1 | contig 42944 bp, 76 predicted proteins | sample AliMusrvi5mmetaG_FD_86154 | JGI IMG/M metagenome (GOLD analysis project Ga0118677, IMG submission 86154)
TGTAATTGATGGTACGTTAGTGCTCATTTACCCTCCAAAAGCGACATTATTTGTCGCCCCATCTGTGTCTATAATTTGAATTTGTCCAGCCAAAGAACGATCTTTAAAAGACGTAAAAGTTGCTTTTGCTGCCACTACATTAGGAACAGTCAAAGCTGCATCCTGAATTCTTTGAGCTATATACTGAAGGGGTGGAAACTCTCCAAGTATTTGCTGCCAATAGGGTAAACCCTGAGAAGTGTCATACCAGCATTCACCTAAAAATGTACGAGTTGCAGACGCTACGTCTTGAGCTATTGAGTAAGGAACTCCAGCAAGCGCAATATTTCCATTGGCATCGAGAACCAAATCCCAAGCAGTTTGATCTAGAAGTAAAGTATTTTGAATTATTGTCACACTGGCACTCCCGTCTGTCCACTACCTGTTTGTACGCCACCATGTTTATGGGTATGTACGCTTGTGCCATTGGCAGTCACGTCTCCCGGTGTTGTAATGTTACCAGCAAACGTTGCATCGCCTGAACCTGAAACTTGAGTAATTGGTCCATTTAACTGTATTGCTGCTGAATTTACTCTAAATACACTTGAAGCGTCCATCGTTACAGTTGGGGCAGTTAAATGAATCAACGTATCTGCTGTAGCATCAATTTCAGGAGCTGTAATATTTACTTTAATTGGAGAATGAATTGTAATTCCCGAGCTATTAAATTGAACGTATTGCGTAGGAGCTGCGCCAATAATGGTCATTAAATAGACCATGTCTGACATATCGCTTTTTCGGTTTGACCCGGGGGCTGCAACAGCTCCAGTATTTTTAACGGTTGAAATGTCTCTATCGCAGACAGTACCAATACCAATATCTCCGACAACTGGGTCAAGAATTATTCCGTTTGAACCGCCTTGTATTCTCATATAAGGCACTCCATGAATTATTCCATGCTCCCATGCTTGACCATTACCGTCTACGGAGCTAACTAATGGTTGAACGTCTACCGTCCCAATAGGAGAAAGACCGCCACTATTTGTAACCGCCACTACTTTGACAGGAATTGCAGTTCTAAGACCTGATAAAGCAGATCTGACAATAAAGTCCATGCGCCCCACATCCGAAGCATTATCGGCTGGGACGTGGTTAGTTTGAATTGGTTGGTCAGTTGACTGGGACATTGATCGCTGGACTTAATTTTGATGTTGTAAACCAAGGACCGTCAGGGGTCAAAGTGCTTAATTCATGAGTTGCAAACTGCACCGGAAATTGACCGTTTGCTTTAGGTAAACCTGAAGTTAAATTTATAGTCCTACCAATCGCAATAATTGGGTTAAATTCAGACCTTACGGTAAATCCAGCTTCCCAATAATAAGGATAGCCAATTAAACCAGTTTCAGGGCTTAAATCAACAATAATGTCATCCCTAGTCCCACCGTTAGGAAAAATCGTTACCGAATTGTTTTCAATTACCAAAGGGAAAGAAGCTGCTCGAGCAACGGCTTGAATTTGGTCAATCAAAGATCCTGAAAGATATTGATTTTGAAGAACTGCATGAGCTCCGTTTGGATTGTTAAAAGTCCAGTCCGAGCCGATTAAATTTGTCAAAGAAGAAATAATATCTTCTGCGTTTTGAGCACCTTTGTAAGTATTTGGGGCAGAAGGAGCTGCTTTATTGTAATAACCAGCTACTGCAGCGCACACAAAACTGACTTCAGGCAAATTTGATAGGTCGATAAAACTTGAAATCAAAGTTCCCGAAAACACTTGATTTAAAGTCCCGTCTTGATTTCCAGCTTCTACGGTTACGGCTTGATTCTGAACTGCCACCATGTTTGAGCCAGTGCTTGAATACTGATTCATTTGATCCAATGTCATGCCATAGACTTGAAGCTGTAGCTGTCCAAAAGCATTATTTCCACCCGGATTTGTAATGACTGCAGAGCAGCGTAATCCCTGCAGAATTAATGGCTCAGCATCTGCGCTAGAAAATGTTAAATTGATCTGACGGACTGCGAATGTCATGATTGATAAATTAATTGATAACGAGATCCTAAACCAGTGTAGTACGGGTCATCGGTTCCCTTGGTGTCAAAAAATGCCAGTTGACCTGAAAATCCGTAATATTTTTCACGAATTAAGCCTACCAAATTTAAACAAATAACTGAATTTACGCATGGGTTGTTATTTACCGTCATGCTAAAAAAAAGCCCAGTATTTTTTTGCTCTAAAGTAATGGCGCAACTTTGACCATTTAATTGAATGGTAAAGGTTTGAGCAGCAACTGAAACAATAGGAATGAATTGAATGCTCATAATATTGCTGGATTTAAACCAGTCGCTCCTCGTGCGTTTGGATTAATTGATCCAAAATTTCCAGTTGGTATTTTTGTCGGAGAAAGTTGACCAAGGCTTGTGCTGCTTGCTCCTGAAGGGTCTACTGTTGCTACGGTAGGTTGTTGCGCTATTCTAATTTCTTGAAACCAAAGCTGAGCAAGCAACAACGTAGCCCCTTGTTTAGCTTCTCTACGATAGTCAACATGAGTCAAATTACAACTTTTATAGGTTGTATTTGGCGTAACTACGCTGCAAAGAGTCAAAGAGCTCAAAAGCTTTTCTATTGCCTCTAAAAACGCTTCTTTGCTCATTTTCCCATTACCGCTACAGGATACTGTCACCCGACAATCAAAAGGCAATGCGACCTTGTTATAGCTTTGAAAACTACCTTCCTCAAGAGGATAGGTTGGAATCTTGCGTTCTTCTCGGTATTCAAAATCTATAAATGAATCAGGAGTTAATAAAGCTGATCCATTTTCATCCACAATCCCCCAAGTTGTACCAAACAAGTTGAGGGGAAGAATTTCACCGACAATCGTTAAAGCTGCAGCTACAAATTGAGCATTGTTACTTCTAGATAAAGCAGGTACTCCGGGTAATGGAGGGACGTTAGGATAATTAATATTTGACATTATCTATTTCCTTGTACGCCTAAATTAATTAAAGAGTTATTTTGCAATGCGCCACGCAATCCATTGGCAACTCCATTGGCATCGGTAGCTTGAGTATTTACGTTAATAGTGTTGATGTTGGTTTGAACATTGCTACCTGTATTTCCTCCTGCTCCAACTGGGGCAGTAGCTTTAGCTCCGACCATGCCTTCATGAGCAGACATTGCTTGCTGCACTGCGCCAATTTCGCCCATACTCAAAGGTTTATTTGGATCTATACCAGTCTTTTTAGCCACGTCAGCAATATAAGCGTTGGTATTGGCAGCTCCATTGTCGCCAGCAGGAGACCATTTCCCAACAATCTTAGAAATGGTATTGTTGCCTTCTTTAGCGTACCCCATGAGTAATGAAGCCATTGCGTCTTGACCTGTTTTTAAATCAGGGAAAATAGCAAAACGTCCATCGCTACCAGTTGCGCCATGTTTACGAGCAAAATCACCATATTCAATATTTCCGGGATTATTGTTTCGCATATTACGAGGAACGCCAGCTCCACCGCCTTTGCCGGACGCTTGATCTTGTGCAGCATGAATTTTTGCTACTTCAGCGTCTTCGCCCTTGTTCAATCCTTCGCTATGGAATAGCAAAGCAGCAGCCCCAAAAAGCTTAGAAAACGCTGCTGTAAGCCCTTCTCCAACTGAAATTCCTACAATCTTTAAGGAAGCTAATGATCCTTCAAGAGTTAAAGCTGCGCCACCAATTAAAGTTAACTGAGAAAGGAATCCATCGAGCTTTTTATCGGCATTGACAAAGCCCTCAAAGAAAGAAGTGCCACCTTGAAGAACTGCGCTTAGGGCTGGGGCAAGCTCATCCATAAGGGCATTTTTAGCTTTGGAAAATGCTTGGCTTGTTTCTGCCCATTGCTTTTGAAGCTTTTGAGCATTTTTTGTGTTTTCTTCGGTTACGCCTGAAAGCCTGTATTGTTCGTCATAAAGCTTGCTAACCGCTTCAGACCCTTGAGAAAGGACCATATAGGTCTCTTTGTTGATTCCAAGCTGCTGAGCAAGGGTAAGTGTAAGCTGCTCACCGTTTTGAGCTTTAAACGCCTTTAAAGCGTCTGCAAGTTTGTAAATATCAACAGTACCCTTATTGATGTCGACAGAAGCCAACGCCCCTAATCGTGCCAATGGAGTAAGAATTGCAGCATCGCCAAGCTTGATTCCTGCAATGCCTTGTTGCATTGCCTGAATTGATGATTGAAACGTTTCAGCGTCACCGCCTACTGTTTTAAGAACACCGCCCCAAGCATCAAGCTCTCGAGCCGACATTTGGAATAATTGAGCATTTCTACCAAGCGCAGCATTGTTGGTAGTCATTTGTTGAGCAAAGCTCGTAAACCCCTTTATACCGACAAAAGCAACGCCAAGCGAGACTAGGGCATTCCTAGCCTTTTCAAAGCCGTCACCGATGTTTTTAGAGCCTTGCTGAGTATTTTTAGCCGTCTTTTGGGCTTGCTCATCAAACTTGCGAAGCTCCTCTACGGACTTTTTTTGCGATGCGTCAAACTTGGATGTATCTAATCCAAGCTCAATTAATAAACTGTCTATGACCGTTGCCATTATTTTTGACTCACTATATAAGCATTATGCCGATCAACAGCATGAATCTCAAGGAGTATCCACATATCCTCAACACCATAGACAGTATCAAGCTCATGGAGGGTAGCCAGTCTTGACGAGACTACTGTTGCTATCGTTTGCGGGGTGGCTTGATACTCAACGAGCCGATTGTTGCTTGTGCTTGCGTTTCTGATTCCGAAGTCGACTTGTCTGCGTCTAAAAAAAAATCCATGTGCAGGTCCCAAATAGCCTTACGCAAAGACAATCTAGTTTTCACTTCTTCGATGTCATCCTCAATCAAGGGACGTTTGACATTAGGAGAAGGGGCTATTTGAACGCACCCCATCATTTCATCCAAAAGAGGCTTTGCAGCCTCGAATGGAATCTTGAGTAAGTTCATGTAGCCCACCGCCATAAGACCCGCCATTCCCTGAGCAGCTAAGTTATCCGGGATTTCTATGCCAGCGTTACCGATAGCAAGGATTACCCTGAAAGCCCAGCTTTCAGCTTGTGAGGCAGACATTTCAGTGATAAGGAACTGCTTGCCCTTATCACGTCCTGCGTCTGCTACGAATGTCGACTCTTTTCGTGCCATGTTTTATATCGCTGCCATATTAAATTTGACCGCCAATAATGCGCTGCCAAGTGATCTCGTAAACGAGTGGTTGCAATGTCTTTTTAACTGCAGGGAACGGAGTCGCTGAAGTCAAATAGCCGTTTTGCAAAGTATATACCATACTTGTTGAAGGTAAAGTAATCGACCCGCTTGCTGAAAATACATCGACAGCAGCATCTTGAGCATTGCGCCAAGCATCAAACAAGAAAACGCTAGGGCTATCTGCTTGCAGGTGAATAGTCATCTTGTAAGGTACAAATACTTTACCTGCGCTAAGCTTGCCATCTACGCCCATCAAAATTTCTGATTGCTGTACGGCTTCGCCTTCAAAAGCGTCATCCACTGCATAGCCTTGGATAACTTGTGGGACTGGAAAGTAGTTATTGATCGCTAATGAAAGGACCGAATTTGCTGAGGTTATTGTTGACATAATTTATCCTTATTGAATTGCAATAGAAGCCATAACGATTTGCTGAACCGCTTCACCATCTTGGTAATACAAGGTGATCGGAGGAGACTGACGTGCAGCACGAGTTTGAGCTGTAGCTGGCAGAATCTGCAAGTAGAAACCTTGGGAAGCAATAGTAGGAGCAGCGTTAAAGCCTAAAGCATACTGAATCTCAGCAGCTTGTGCAGCAGAAACATTGATACCAGCACGAATTGCGCCAAAGTTTAGGGCTGAATTGATTGGATCAAGAGCAGCAGAGTAGATTAAGCCATTACCTTGTGAGTTGTAAGGAACTGCGCCAACTTGAGTCAGCAAGTTAACCATAGCCAACTGAAGGTTCGCATTTAGCCAAATTTGATTCAAATAAGTATCAGCCCATTTCCAATTACCTGAAACAGATCCCGGGAAGAACCAGTTAGCGTTATTGGCTGGATTATTTGATCCCCAAGCACCGTATGCGTTATAACCATTAGAAAGCACTGCAGCATATTGAGTCGCATTAGTCACTGAAGGAACTAAACCTGACTGTGATTTAAAGTCAAGGGTTGCACGTCCATTAAGGCGGGTAAAGTTCAATGAGGCTGCAAATCCGCAAACAAAGGCTGCATGAGTATAGTCACCAAAAATAGGACAAGAACCAATCAACTGATTTACTTGCAAATAGTCACCGAATGTAGAAGTGCTAGAAGCAATTAAAACGTTAGGATCAGAGTCTTGACAAACATATAACCAACGTGGGGCAGCAGAATTACTCCATTGAGCAAAAGCTTCTTTTTCGGTCAAAGTAGCTTCCCAAGCAGTCATAAAGGTTGCCCAATTTTGAGTCTGAGTCAAAATACCAGCCATGAATGTTGCTGGAGTTGCAACGTCAGCTCCTTGAGACAATACTGCGCCAGTAGCTGCAGTCAAAGCCAGCTCAGTTGCCAAAGTACCAGTCGCTGCATAACTAATTGTTTGAGTTGCACCAGTAGTAGACGTAGTAAATACGAATGACGAGCTAGTAGAGCTAAAGGTTACAGTAAATCCGGGGCTTGTAAACGCAGCTTGAATAATTGTTGCAGCATTGCTAAAGCTTGTTGCACCGCTTAAATTGATTGTTCCTGAAGTTTTAACAACGCCAGCAACAGTAATAGATAAAGTTCCTGTAAACGCTTGCAACTGACCCAAAGTAACGTTTGCCAATGAGCCACCAGTTAACCAGCCAGCAATAGCTGTCTCAGGATAACGAGTCATTAGTAAAGTGCCGGGAAGTTGAGTTCCGTTTTGGTATCCGTTGAAATAAACGTTTGCAATGGCAGCTTCAGTGGAATCAGCACCAAAATAGCTTTGAACTCCAGCAGCGTTAGCGAATGTAAGAACTGAACCGTAAGGAGCAGCAGCATTCTGAGTAAGCACAAGACCATTAAGGTCAACTGCTACGCCATTAGCCGATAGGACTGACGGGACAACTTGAACTACTTGCGAAAAAGGAATGGTACTCATGAATTCTCCTAGGGTTTAAATGTCTGGTCGATTGGAGCCAGTTCAATTTCCACCGCAATCATGGATTGCTGTGTTGTTGAAAGGATTGGGTTGTATTGTAAACTCGCTACCAGCTTCCATCTTTGCTCATATTGGGATTCTCCATCAATAAGCGGGATTTGAACAGGGTCGTCTGCATACAAAGGTTGAATATTTGACGGAAATATTTGAGTCGCATATTCATCACGAAACAATGCCATAGTTTGCATAGCCCAAACTTGAGAGTCGGGACCATAAAAATCTAACTGCATTGAATATCTTGTTGGGGTAAGAATAGTCTTACCTTGTGGCACTGGTTGATAGTTGTCAATATTGAATGACAAACGATCCATTCCAGTGTTATTCATAGCAACAAAGCCACTTTTAGGCATTGGTACACGATTGTCTTGAGCTTGAACTACCTCTACAGTAACTGGCAAAAAAGACTTAAAAAACGTAACCATTGCCTTGAATACGTCTTGATCGTTAATATCTAATATTGCTGTCATAATTAATCTACCTGTAGCGTAACGATTACATGACACCAATCAGACCATGTTTCCATGACCTGAGTAATAAGCCAGTTTCGATTGCAGCATCCCGCAGCTTCAGGAAAAACCAGTATGTCACCGCCAAGCTGATCGGCTCGAACTACGCCAGCAGCATTGCCGTACATATAAACGGACCTCATAACTCCAGTAATATTGAGCCCATCAATATGCTTTAAATCGGTTGCGCTTAAAGCTTGTACCTGAGCATCAACTGTCAAAGTTATGGTCTTAGGGGTGCGTTTTCCTGCTTCATTAGTCACATAACCGTTTGACTGTATCCAATTAATTTTTTGATTTGGATTTATCACTTGGGTAAATTTATTTGCAATCCCACGAATATTCATTTCCCGCCCTTAGCCGTAAAGTCAGACCCTGCTTTATTTACACCATTTTGAACCGATGCCAGCATAAGTCCAGTATCTACTAATGGTTTTGTGCCATTTTTTCTAGCAAGTGTAGCAGGGGAGTTAGGGGGGGAATAAATGCTTGAAATCTTAGTTTGAATATCTGCAGCAGCAGAAATTCCCACTAAATCTAAAACGTCAAAAGCAGTCATTTTCCCAAGAGCTACTTTGGGCAACTGCGATTCAATAATCTTGGTCCAAGTTTCTTGCTTTTCCTTGACCGTTGGCTGTATGAATGGACGAGCAGGAATATTAACTGCTGGAGCCCCAAATTCCTGTATTGCTGCCACATAAGCAACAGAAGTTCCGTCTTCATAATTAATGCCGGATGGGAACCCAATTTGAGCTACCATGCCCTCGAATTCTTCAGGAACACGCTCAAGCGTTGCCTTGATTTTATCGAGGTTTAATTGCTTCATCCAAAAAACCCGCCAGCCCTGCGAAATCCTTGATTTTCAAAACTTCCACCAACGTAAAGACCTACGTTAGCGACCACTTTCAATAAAGCCCTTAACTGGGCTCCATAAGGAGTAGTGGCAAGCCACCATCCAAAAGATGACTTAATAACTGGAGGAACCAAAGAAACGCTTACAGTGCCTTCGGATGATCCTTGAACGATTACGCTTGGGGTCCCCGAATTAATAAGACTATAAGACGCTGCTAAATGAGCGCACATCAAATCAATCGCTAACTGAAGCTGCTTGGACTTAAAATTCCAAGGATAGTTATTGTCGATGTTGATGTACGCAGTACCCATAGTCCACCAACTTTCGAGCTGAGCAGGTGGAAACAGTGTCGTATTCTCAAATTGAGGAAACTGGTTCCGAAATGCCACATCATCGTAAATTGGTGTAGTGGATGTCATTTTTAATTAGCTCCGACCTTTGGTCCGTCTTCTTTTTGATAATCTGCGTCCGTCAATGGAGCAGACTCATCTTTTAGGTTCATATCAGCAGCTACCTTTTCAGCTTCCGCTTTTTTGGCTTTTACTACGATAAAACCGTTTTTTTCATGATCCTTAAATGAGGGATTCTTTTGAAGTTCCTCAAGGTCATAATCAGTAATTTCTGTCGATACACCCAATGGGGTAATCAATCGATCATTTGCTACGCCTGTCCCGCCTTTTACGAGAACAGAATGCCCTTTAATAGGCATATCTCCACCGCCTTGAAGCCAATTCGTATAGAGTTGGTCGTTCGCTAGTGTCGAGAATACATAAGTTTTAGCCATTTTCGTTATCCTTTTTGATGTTTAGAAAGGCGGGATTTCTCCCGCCCATCCTATCTTACATCAGCTAGATTGGGCAGTCCATAGACCGCCCTTTCCATTAAATGCCTGAGTAACGAACAACAGCGTAAGGACGCTTTAACAAGCAGCCAGCAGTTGCGTTGGCATAGTCTTCTTCGTAAGCCTTAGCCATTTTTTCCACGCCTAAAGCTTGGAATTTAGCTGGGACTACTTGAACCCATGTACGGCTGTCATCGCTTGCGCCATCTTCAACTTGCTCTGCATAGAGATAGAACACGTTTGCAGATCCGTTTGCTGCGTTCAACTGTGGAGCTGAAACAACACGCAGTTTTGGATAAGTTTTGCTGAGCCAATCACGAACTGAGATACCAAAGTCAGAAGTTACTGACAGGTATTGGTAAGAGATTGTTGGCAATGCCAAAGTCAATTCCATATCTTCAGGGTTAATAGTGTCCTGAGATTGGTTTTGCAACTGAGCAGCAGCGACACGAATGTCAGCAACGATTTGCAAGAAAGTCTTGCTTGACCACAATGTTGAGCTACCAGTACCTGACGCAGCAACAGTAACGTATGCTGGCAAGCCCGGATCATTCAAGAAACCGTAAGTCAAGTTTGCACCGCTATTGAAGCCGTAGAAACCAACTAAGTTACGTTGAATTTCCAAAGCTAAAGCAGCAGAAGCACGTTTTTCAGCAGAAGTGCTGATACGGATACGAGCTGCACGAGCTTCTTCAAGCATACCTACTTTGATGCCCTTTTCAAAACGGACAACAGTTCTACGAACGAAGTTGGTATTCCATGAAGCCAAAGGAACGTTAGTGTAATCACCGTAAGGAACGGCATTACCGATTGGCTCTAAGAGACCTTGAACGATCTCTTGATCTTCCCAAGATCCAGTAGTTGAGATACCAACGAGCTCGTCAATTTTACGAGCTGCAGTGATTACCTTAACGAATCCGGGTAGCCAGTTTTGCAAAAACTGCACTGGAGTAGTAATCGATGGAGCTGATACGTCAGCTTGATTACCCGAGTCCATTGCATAGTTTGCCATTGCTTTGATGTTTTGAGCACCAAAATTAATGCCGAGCTCTCCGAGTGCAGCATAATCGGATACGTCATCGGCAGACATTACCACCGAGCCAACTTGACGAGGTGAGAGTGAGCTGCGTTCAATAGATTTGTTCATTATTGGTCCTTATTAATCAGTGATACGGATAGCAGCTAAACCAGTTGCGCTTTGTGGATAGTTCCACACTACGCAGTTAGGAATTAGAGCGTTTCCAGTGGTTGCAGAAGCACCGGGAGCAACGGCAGACAATACACCAGTTGTAGTGTTGTATTGAACAATGTCGCCAATATTCGCAGCACCAACGAGAGTCACAACAATAGTACCCATAGTCATAAACTCGCCCTGTGAATTAGGACCGAGGAACAATGTTGGATCTAATGGAGCACCACCAACAGCACCGTAAGAAGCATAGGATTTTGGATTGCACAAAATACCAGCAAATACGATAGAACCGGAGGTAATAGTGCCGCCTTGGGTTGCTATGTTAGTAGTATTGGATTTAGTAAATGCCAAACCGATAGTTCCACCAGTGGAATCAAGGGTTAAAGAATCTACACGTTGAGGACCGTCAACAATCAATTCACCGGGAATACCAAATCCCAGATTGACGTTAACTGTGGATTGGAAAGTCGCAGCAGTCATGATTATTTACCTTCTAAAAAACGTTGAACGAAATTGCCCTTACGAACTGCGGAATCCATTGCAGCACGACTAGGAACACCCTTGCCTTTTAGGAATGCTTCTAAAGCGACTACACGAGTCTCTTTTGCAGCTTCCAAGCCAAGCTTTTTGCAGCCATATTTAGCCATATCAGATACACTCATTTCGGCATGGTCAAACGCACCGATATGAGCTGATAATTGGTCATATAACTTAGATTTTTTAGCTAAATTAGCTTCAACTGTACGAGCAATAGCTGCTGCGTCCATGCCTTCTTTTGGTTCTTCTTTAGCACCACCTTGAGGAATTGGTTCTTCTTCCTCGTCCTTGGTTTCGCCCGGCTTTTCTTCATCGCCATCGGGTTTTTCCATATCTTCGTCAGCAACTGCTTCCATACCTGCTGCGCCAAAAGATTGACCTGTCAATTCTTGGATTTTTGCTAATTTAGGCATGATTTCTTCAAGGAATTTATGAACTTCCTCAAGAGACATATCCTGCTTTTTTTCGCCAACTTCAGCGATTTTGTTTTCTTCAGCCATGTTTAAAAACTCCTTGTTATCTACGGTGAAAGTGAAATGATCTAAAACTGCTACATCGGGACCCATGCGACCATTTTCGACTAGGGCTAGATGATTGCCTCGAATATCCCGTTGCACATAATCATACTTCACTCCGTCATAAGTGCCGGGTGCATATTCATATCTGCAACGGTATCCGCAGGACAATTCCTTTTTTCCATTGGCAATGAGGTTAGCCATTGCCTCGGAGAATACTTTGATATTGCCTTTTAAGGTATCGCCATCGAAATAAACGTCTTGTCCGATAACGCCTTGTACGCCTTTTTGCTCAGAAGGGGTCAATCCCTCATCTTCACTGCCTAGCATGACGTGATTATCAATCCAAGGGATTAGCTTGAACGAATCAATACATTCAGGAGAGTTAAGCTCCTCTGCTGGACGATAAACCATATAAATGCGATCAGGGTCGCATTCAGGAGAAACTGATCTGCCTGAATAAGGGAAAACCCCTACCATTGATAACGGATTGTCTTTTACCTCAAACCAGCCGTTAGTATCGTACTCACGTTTATCCATAGCAGAAGCGTTCGCTTCAGCAGCTTCAGCGATTTTTTCTTCGTCCCCGTCAATTTTTGGAAATATTGGCTCGGGAGCATCCTCAATAGTTGCCCACATAAACTCGCTATGCTCCTCGTTGAGTTCGGGTTTAAATTCACCGTCATTGCAGCCAAATAGACGGACCTTGCCTTCTGAATAAATCAACTGAAGACCTGTTTCAGGAACGTGCATGATCTCCTCACGAGATTCACGAATTGCGCCTTCAATCGCAGACTCTCCATCTTCAACGTGACCACCGGGAAAACCCCAAGTATCATCCTTGGTACGTTTCATCCACAAGATTTTGTCATCGTCTGTATATACAATAAAAGCCACGATTTTTGAATCGGGCTTCTCTTTCAAATCCCTTTTATGGGATTCTTTCATTTCTTCAGTCTCTACCTCATCAACGCCATGAGACTTTCGAGCATTAGAGTAAGCGATAGCCATAGACTGCTTTGGGTCATGACCCGCTTTAATTAATTCTCGAATGTTATTCTGAATTACTTCTTTTGAGTATCCTGCTTGCAATGGCATTAGCAGACCCTCCCTGTTTGGACTGGAATATTGGTTACGTTTAAAAGCACTGTGGCTTCTCTAGTATTATTTTCAGAAGTGTTGAACAATGCCCTAATTGTATAGAGTTGATTGAGTTGCGGAGCAGGAATTATGCCTTCACTAATTTGTACGGAAATCATTTTCCCAGCTAGAACAATAGAGCCATCGGGTAAAGTAACCTCAGATGGATTGATTGCTTGACCAGCAAACACAAGTCCAGCTTGGTCTGCTCCAATCGAATTGATTGTTTGAATAGTCTCCAATGGATCTAGCAATAAAGTGCAATCAATATCATAAATGATTGATTCTGAAGTTCTTTTTTCTAAAACGTAGTAATTATTCATTTGGTTGCCAGTAATCCATTCTAGGTGATACTTTCCAGTAATTTGCTCTAGGAGCAGCTTTCCAGTAATTTGCTCTAGGTGATACCCTCCATATTAAATCAGAAGCTCTGAAAATAGGAGCACAAAAATATACATCGACTGCATTTCCTTGCTCAAAAACTGCCAATATGACATAAACGGTCTCGGATTGAGAATCCTGAGCGTTTGCTTCTTCTATGACGTTAAGAGAAGCCGTCATCAAAGCAGTTGCTATATCTTGAGCATTTCCTGCTTCTAAAACGGAAACAGGAGCAATCATGCTGGCACTTAGCAAGTCTTGAGCATTTCCAGCTTCAATTTGTTGCACTAATGCTGTCATTGATTCAGAAACTAAATCATTGGCAAGACCTGATTCTACGACAGCTAATAAAGCCGTCATTGTTTCAGATACTAAATCGCTTGCTGAACCAGCCTCTGCAATAGTCAAATATGACGTTGCATTTTGAGAAACCGTATCAACAGCATTTCCAGCCTCAATAATAGAAACTGGAGCAGTCATTGCCTCATATTGCGTTTCCAAGGCATTCCCGACCTCTAAAATGCTAACTGGAGCACTCATTGTCTCGGATTGAGCATCAACAGCATTCCCAGCTTCAGAAATTACAAGCGGAGCACTCATTGTCTCTGATTGAGTGTTTGTGGCATTTCCAGCCTCCGATATGGAAACTGGAGCAGACATAGCTTCTGATTGGCTATCTACCGCATTTCCCGCCTCTAAAATTGAGACAGGTGCTGTCATGTTTTCAGTTTGAATATCTGCAGCCGACCCTAATTCGTTGACTGATATTGGAGCAGCCATAGTTTCAGATTGAGTATCTTGAGCGTTTGCAGTTTCTGAGACGTTTATTGGGGAAACTGTATTTTCTGATACGGCTTCTTGAGCATTTCCAGCCTCTGCAATATTTGCAGTTGCCGTCATGTTTTGAGAAATTGTATCTAATGCGCTACCTATTTCTGATATAGAAACTGGCGCAGTCATTGATTCTGATTGAGTGTCGACTGCGCTGCCTGACTCATTTATGGTCAAAGGGGATGTCGTATTTTCAGATTGAGAGTCTTGAGCATTACCTATTTCCGATACAGAAACTGGATCAAGAGCGTTTTCTGATACAACATCTTGAGAATTTCCTGCTTCTGATACTGACGCTGGCGCAGTCATTGATTCTGATTGAGAATCAACTGCTGATCCTGCCTCAGCTATAAATACTGGCGCAGACATTGTTTCTGATTGAGCATCAGCAGCAGAAGCTGCTTCATTTACGGTCAATCCGGCAGTCATAATTTGCGACTGGGTATCGGCAGCAGATCCTGATTCTGCAATCGCAGTTAAAACTATTACTAATGCAGAATTAGAATCCTGAGAATTTCCAGCTTCAGTAATGGTTATTACATAAATGACTGGCTGTGTTGGATTTCCCGAAATCGCTGTATAGGAAAAGGGATTAATACCAAACATTTAATTAATCTTTATCGTCAATAAGGAGCTTATCGCTAGGGGATATATTCGCTGCTACCATTAAAATTTGTTGACTGGCTTGATTTGCTTTGACCATTTCATTTCTAAATGATTCAACTGCTGCGCCTGTATGTCTTTGCATTTGTGAATTTTCAATCATCAAAATAGGCATCCAAGACATTGAGCATCCCCAATCATCAATTTCTTCGCCATTATTGGGATTTTTACCTGAAATTTTTAAAAACCAAGCACAATCAAGTGTTCGGCATGGATTAAACCCATCTAGAGGGCAATTTGCTTTAGCTTGAATTTTCATATTTATACTGGAGCTACAGGAAAATCAATATTGGGATAACCGGGTTGAGCTGGAAAATCTCTTAATGCTTGCCTATAAACTGCCCAAGCCTGTTTTTGTTGTATCGTTAAAGGGCTGTCGGGAAGTTGAGTCCAATCACAATCCACTAAAAGCATAAGTCTTTTACTGGCTATCATTTCAGGAAATTGTGCTTTTTGAGCATCTATAACCGCTTGATCCGCTTTTTGTTTTTCAGCATTAAAAAGATCGATTACATAACTGTAAGGCGAAAAATCTTTAAAAGATTCATCTCCTAACATTTCTCTTGTGTCAGGATTCCATCTAGCTATATGACCATTAGTTCCGTCCCACTGCAATCCTTGAATTGTTTTATCAAAGCTAGAAAGATCAACTTTATAACCAATTCCATCAATAGAAACAATGCCGGAATGAGGGGCGATAGTAAGTAGCATATTAGTTCTTTGTCGCAATAATTACATCAACGTATTTAACCGCTAAATTGATAGCCGTTCCTGAGAATGAGCTAGAAGCAGTACCTGAGCTAAAAGTAAATGAACTGGAAGATGACCCGGAATGACTATGATAACCTCCGCTACCAACGTAATAAACCACGCCAGCATCAGTAGATCTACCTTGATATTGGTTTGATCCTTGCATCACATATCCACCCTGAGATCCGTGATTATGACCTGTTACAGCATCAATGTATTCAATATTTACCGTATGGTTATGACTCGGCATATAGTACGGATCATTCAAATAAGTATTGCCAATACTTGTGCTTGTGCTCACTGAACCACTAACTGCAGTAACGCTTGTGCTTACTGAACCTGCTGGAGTTTGACTTGCAAACGCAGTAGTAAATGCAACTGTACCGCCAGTGCCAACTGTGCCGCTTACCACCCTTAATGCAGCATTGTCATTGGTTGTAACCTTGGTCCATCCAGTAGGAGCAGTCGTTTGCTGAAACAGCAAAGCCGTTCCCGCAGCAAATTCTGATATTCCTGATCCAGCCAATGTTGTAAAGCTTGGAGCACTTGACCCGTTTGAAATCAATACTTGATTAGAAGTTCCTGCAGCAGTATAAGCATGAGCAGTGCCAGTACCGTATCCAACGCCACCCGAAGTAGGGGTTGCAGTGGAATTTGTACCGCCCCCAGCAATCCCTAAAGTGCCATATGTAGGAGGAGCAGAAGAACCTCCTGAAAGCATTGGCTGCCCTGCAGTACCGTATCCAGTTGTACCGCTTAATGCTGGAGTGGTTCCTAAATTGGTAGAGAATCCAATAGCACCGGAAGCATTAATAACATGAGCAGACTGTCCTGTAGTCCCCCATGCCATGTAGTATTTATAGCCATTTCCTGATCCAACGGTTATATCGCCATCGTGACCTGAAAAATAAATTCCGTTATTGATGGAAAAGAAATCAGAAGGAGTTGAGGCACTAAATACAGAGGAATTCATGCCAAACTCACCATAATAGGTAGAGTCGGTTCCTAAGTCATTGCTTAAAACGTAATTTGTAGAAGCCCCTGCAGTACCGCTTTTATTTTGCAAAAGGAATTGAAGGTAACTTCCTGAAACTGATGCACCGCCAGTATAAGCTGAGTTTGAAGCATTAAAACTCAAAGTTGGCGTAGTGTTGACAGTTGAATTTGTTGCTAGGACCGGAACGGTTACTACACCGCTTGCGTCCTGAATTGCAGCCTTACCCGCAGGATAATCGCACCATACATTCTGAATTCCCGAGGAAAAATTAACCACAGATCCACCATTGGAAGAGGCGAAAATAGTGGTTCTCGCAAGCGTAGTGCCACCCGCCCCAATGGTCCCAAGACCCACTTCCCAGTTCGCACCGCCTTGGTCGGCAATGGTATAGAAAGTAGTGTTATTTGCCCCAATCGCTGAGGAAAAAGACTGATAACCAGTTGCAGCACCCAATAGGGTTAATGTACCCGTACCGGGGGCTGCACAAGTTTCTTGGACTCGATCTTTGACTAAAAAAGCCATGAGTTATTAAGCTAGATCAGATTGTTTGAAATAACGGCTCTGAGCTTCGCCTTCTGCATCGGTGTAATTTACCAATACCAAAACTTCGCCATTTTCTTGATCCAAAGAAAAACCAGCTACTTCACCGACAATCGGAGCTGGCAATACTTGAGTTACGGTTTGACCTTTAGTAAACATAATTTATCCTTAGAGGCTGAGTGAGTAAGTAACTTGAACTACGTTACCGCTATTAACAGGCTGATTACCACCAGTAAATGCGCCAGCAGACAACAAAGTACCCGCAGTGCTCATTAAAGTAGTAACTGCGCCAGTACCATAAGTAATGAATGCGCCCACCAATGTACCGTTACCAGTCATTGTAAAGCTTACAGGAGTGCTTGTAGAAATTGCGCCAGCAGAAGCAGTGCCAAAGCTAGGAGCAATACGAGCAGCGAATGTAGGAGCATTTGTAGATCCAGCCTCTAACCAGCCAGCATGAGAAGCCATTGTATCGGCTGCAGATACCGCAGTGTATGAAACGCTAGAAATCAATCCCATGTAAGGACCAACAACGGTGTATCCTGATCCAGTCAATGCTGTCTGAAGCATTAAGTTTTTGCCGAGCGTACAAACTACGTTATCGATTGTTTCTTCCCAAAGCAGGGGACCGCCTTCGTATTCAAAGCATTTAAAAGTGTAAACACCTTCAGCTTGGGCAGATTCACCCATACCAGCGATTGAGGCAATGCTCATATTCGCTGATTCTACTGCGTTAAGTTGATCTTTCATTTTGGTTCCTTATTCGTCTAAATCAAAGTTGATGACTGGTTTGCAAATACATCGGCAATTTGGTAAATCACCGGGTAATCCCCGAACTTCTTCCCCGTACATTACCCCAATTACGGGAGGGTTGTCGAATGAATATTCATTACCCGACATTCTAATATGATTCACTCGTGGCTCTTTACCACCGCCTGAGTGTATCCATATAAACTTCTTAACGCCAAGGGTTTTAAGCCGGGACGTATTAATTGATTGATAAGCCTTGCGAGTTTGGTCTAGCGCAACATTTCTCGCATGACGTACATTGCCATTGTATTTCTTTGTCAGGAACGGGACTAAATCCTCCATTCCCTTTCCAGTCGTAATACTCCGCATGACTTGACCCTGCACTTCGGCAAGATACTTTTGCGGGATTACTTTGATTAAGTTTGCAGCCTCTTGAGTGCTGGCTTTGATTACATCGTTGATCTGAGCATTCCGAAAGGAAGTATCGATCTTAAAATCCTCACTGGCTTCTTTTAAGGACAATCCCAGCGTTACGGCTGAATTCCGAATAGTGCGCTCTATCATTCGGTCAGTTGACTTCTCAGCGATCTCTCTGAAGCGTTTTGACCACTTTGCCAAGAGCCAATTCAATAGAATTCGGGCTTGACTGGAGATTGAAGCATCTTCAGCAAACCCGTAATTGTTTTCTTTAAATAGTTTTTTGAGCTGTCTTTCAACGTCACGAGACATCAAGCCGATCAAATCGACTGTTGGTTTGGCATAGTCGGCAGCAATGCTTGCATTAGGTCGTAATGCTTTACCGACTATCCCACTTACAGGCTTTTTACTTGCCTTCGGCATCTTTATCTGCCTTTTCCCAACTAGCTAGGTACTCAGGAGTCATAAGTTTTGCCACCTTTGCGTCTTGTTCTTTTTCAAGATCATTGCCATATTCAGCCATATCTCGACCATTAAGCTCTTTAAGCCACTTGGCACGAGCTTCTTCAAAAGTCATTTTTTTAGGCATTTTCTTCTCCTTTCTTTCTAAGGAATAGCTCCCAGTAAGCCGGGTGCATTCGGCTCTTACCAGTCTCGTAATTACTCCAACGTGCTTGAGTAGTATAGATCAAACTGGCTGCTTTGGATTGGGATAAATGCCCTCGTGACTCAATAATCTCTTGAGCAAAGGGGACGTATCCCATCCCCCCTCGGTTTCGTTTCTTGATGTCAGTGGTCATGCAGCCAAGTCCTCCTCAACTCCGTTTACGAAGTCCCAGTATTGGTTTTGCATATAACCACCAGCAAACAAACGATAGACTACTTGCTGACCGTAACGATCAAAGTTTTGGCAGTAGTAGTTGCCAGCTTCAATCGCATCGGCAGGAGCATTCTCTAAACCGTTGTAATAGCCCCTTGCAAAGTCCCAAATCGCCTGACGTAAGCCATTGCTGATATTGTTGTTAACGAAAACGTAGCTCACTTGGGGCAAGTCATCATTTACGTTGTTGTATTCGTAAATATCTTCCATGCCGTTAAAGCTGCCGTACTCGAACTGACGAGCAAAACGCTCCAAATTTGCCAAGGCTGCTGGCTGCATATCTTCAACATGAATGTTGATGCTGCTGCCTCCTGCATAGCTTTGACCCCTGACGCTGCCAGCGATCCCTTGCTCACGCATGAAACTACGAATCATTTGACCAGCTCTTGCATACCTACTTAATTGACGTGCCATTTTCATTTCCTTTCGTGTTGATGAAGACTACATCTCTACTATATACCTATTTGGCATGGAGTCAAGGCTTTTTTAAGCTTTATTTGAGGTGTATTACAAAAACAACACCATAAAAATATTTCTTAAATCACTTGACACTATGCTTAATTAGTATGATACTAAGAGTGTAGTAAGTCTTCCACGAAAGGAGTTTGAAATGAATGCTTTGTTGGTTGTTCGAGGTTTTGGAAACAGAGTCCCCATTCAGGGTGAGCCATTCCAGTTTCTTCAGTATGTCTTTGGTGCTGAACGTGCTGAACGGATCATGCAGGGAATGGATCGTAACTACGGAATACTTTTTCAAGGAGCTGCAGCATGAATATCTTAGTCGCTAAAAACGTTGGTGGAGTTTTTCAAAAAGTTGGTGTTTTTGTCCCAAACGAAGTTTTTATCGCTGATCCAGCAGGAGACTTTCTCTCTACTATTGGTTATCAGTATTTTAAAAACGAGCCAGCAGCAGTCTCATTCGATATTGAATATTTTGGAATTCAGTATCGGGTAAATAAGTTTTAAAACTGGGGGTCATTCCCCCACCACACGAAAGGAAACAAAATGCAATTTCATATCTATGGTCACAACGTCTACGAGTATTTCATAAGCGAGGATCTTCAAGAGGTAATCAAGTGGTTCGACAAACAAAAGGTTGTCTACTCATTGTATTACGTCCCAGTTCCAAAAGACGCTAACTACGCAATCGAGTTTTATGCGCCACAAGTAGAGGGAGCTGCGTACTTAGGATCCTTCAAAAACAAAAAGATGGTGTAGTGGCATGAATGCAACAGCCCTAAAATAGTTGTTGCATTTATACCTGATTAGTATATTATTGAGTTGTAGTCTTCAGTTACCCACGAAAGGAAACGAAAATGAGAAATCCAAATAGAGTCATTGATCGCCAAGTTGAAGCAATCTTCAATCGCATTGGCAATGGCATCCAGTTCAACATCATGGACCTCCGTTATATCGATGGTGCAGCCCGTAATGTTTTGCTTGCTGGTGGCAGCTTAGAAGTAGCTGAGGAAGCAATGGCTGGAGCAATCGAAGTTTATAGAGTCAACTAATCCCACGAAAGGATCGCACCATGTATCAAGTATCTGAAATCGAAATCAAAGTTCTAGTTAACGCTTTAAAGCAAGAGCTTAAATTACCTGACGGGATATTGAGTCCTGCTGAAGTAAACGCTGCAGAGCAGTTGCTTGCCTACTATCAAAATCTTTTAGGAGCTTGAAATGTTTAATTACCCTTTGTATCAAAACCCAGTTATCGAGAAGTCAAACTCATCTTTCGGTAATTATGTCATCAAGATTTCGGACGTTACTTTCAAGTTCTTTATGAAAAAACAGCAAGCAGTTGCATTCTTGAATTCTTACAAATCAAGCTTGGAGGGCTAAATGGAATACCCAATCGGAACCCTGTTTAAGACTCGTGGCAAAGCTCCAAGGCTTTGCGAGGTCACTGACATTTACAAGACTTACAACGCTCAAGGGCTATTAGTAAAAACCCGTTACGTTGCCCAGCATGATTTCATGGAGCAAAAAGTGACTGACTACGATGTCGTAGCTACCACTATCGCAATGGGTTTAGTTCCTATGCCAGTAGAGTCTTGAGTTTCTTTTCACCGTCTTTGACTCTGCCTTCAGCAACAATTTTCTTAGCGAATGAAATCATTCTTTCACGCATAGCAGCTCTGTCGGTGTAGTCAGGAACGTCAGCTAGTGATCCTTCTGTTAAATAAGGAGGATCGCCAGTGTTGTTATTCACAATGGTAATGTTGACCCGTTTGTCTTCTTTGTAATGCTCAGAGATCTTCTTAATATTTTCAGAAGCTTTAATATGAGCGTCAAGCTGGGTATCCAATCGGACTGTTCGGCTGCGCTTCAAGTTAAGCATTACGGCTAAATCGAGTGAAGCATTGGTGTAAACGATGTCCACGCCACCCTTAGTAATTTCAAGGGTTTGATTGATCTTGTCTGTAGAAGACTTAAAATTGCCCAATACTGAGTCAAAGGTCAAAGCATCTTCCTCAAGACCTAGCAAGTCACGAGCCATCTTTTCAGATTCAGACTTACCTGATCCGCTACCGCCAGCAGTAAACATAGTGGCAGAGTCATCACCGTTTTTGGCTTTTTGCTCTAGCGCATCTTTCCAAATAACTTTAGATAGATAAGAGCTTGGCTCATGTACGGCTGCAGCTAATGATGGATCTTTGGCAAAGCTTGGGTCTAACTTCTTAACTAAATCAGGATCTACAACGTGACCGAATGTTGACTTGTAATCAGCAATCAGCTTCGGAGTGTCGTTTAGGATTTGTTCGTAAAAGCCGTCTTCAATACTTCGCTCATGGTCATTGAGTCCGGGTGAATGCTCGAATCCATGTTGGTCGACATATCCACCGTTAGGAAGCTCTTTGACTTTTTGGAATGTTGCTGCTTTTGCTTGCTTAGATGATTCTTTCTTTTCCTCCAAAGGGAGCTCTTTTTGAGCAGACTCAGGGGATTTTTCAGAAGATCCGGCAGCTTCATTCTTTGCTTCTTTCTTTTTAGTCTCTTTGGATTCGGGAGCTGCGCCAGCACCACCTGATCCAAACTGTCCATTTTTTGCTCGTGGGTGCTTTTTTTCTTCCCACTTAACGTCATCTTGACCAGTAGATCCTTCAAAATGCTTACGCAATAGCTCAGCACCCGCCTTGGTTCCTAGATCATCAAAGTCTTTATTGCCAGCTTGTTTCTTTAAGTCTTCGAGAGATACTTGACCAATCAATTTGCTTTCGTATCCACTTTCAGGAAATGAATAAGCAATTCCGTATTGGTTTTCAGTTCTACCAATCTTATTGCCTTCAATCTTGCCTGTATGGGTTGCGCCTTGGTATTTTCCATCCACGTCATGCTCAGGTATCACTTGATACGCATAAACGTGAGTAGGGGCATTTCCAGTGGTTCTAGCCCCTGTTTCGTTTTGTTGGTTCATGATATGCAAAGCAACACCATTGGCATTACCCGCATTTTTGCTATTTAAGCCTTCACGCTCAGCAACTCGATAGACTACGAATGGTTGACCTGCTTTTGGTGCAGGAGATCCATTTTTCTCGCTGCTTCCCTTATGAGAAGCTGATTGAGGCTTTGGGTTTGTGGACCCGCCAGCCCCCGATCCAAATTGACCGTTATCAGCCCTTGGATGTTTTGTTTCTTCAAAGCCATCTTGAGTTACTTGCAGCATTTTCCCTACAGGACCTGCCCCGTCTTCAGGATCGGCAAAGTCACCGTCTTGAACTTTTTCAAAGTCTTCCTCAGCAAGTTCTTCGCCTTCAGGATCTTGATCTTCGAGAATGCCAATTTCGTTGTAGCCTGACTGCTTGTCAGTTGCCACACGTTGACGCTCATCTTCGCTGCTGATAGCACCCGAACCAATAAGCACTTGTCCAGTCTGAGCTTTGCTTAAATTGGTTGCAGCCAATTCTTCGGCAGTTGGTGTATCGAGTGGGAGCCAGTTTAAAGTGGTTTCGCAATCGATCTTCATTTTGAGCTGTGGCTCAACGAATGATTTGATAACTAACGCATGATGACGCTCAGCGAATGGGGTCAAGTCGTTTGATTGAATTGACTCGAGCATTTCGTGGTAGCTGGCTTCTTCATATTCGCCAGTAGCATTAAAACCTTTTGGAGAAGTGCCAAGCAGCTTAGTTGCTGGAACTCCCGCAATAGCAGCCACAAGCTGATACTGCGTCATAATCAGTGAATCAAAATCAGCCAAAGAAGTATCGAACTGCTGGAATTCGTCACCTTCTTTATCGCCCAGTTTGACTCCGTAATTGTCACGATAAGCAGCCCATTGCTGCAATCTTCCGATTGCTGCGTTGGTGTCACTCATTACTGCTTCCATGTCGGTTAGCCAAACGGTTGTACGCTTGGACATTGCCAACTGAGGAGCCTCATTAGAGGTGCGCTCTGCAGCGTATATGCGTTCCATAATCTGCTGAGTCAGTGGCACACCGCCATAAATGTATTGTGGCTTGAGTACGTCTACAGGCTCAGCATGACGAAAAATAATTAAGTGACTACGATGAACTTTTTTGCCGTTGATGATCCACCAAGTCGGCTCGTAAAAATGCAAAGTATCAGGTTGGCTGGCAGACGCACCGTCCAGCATTGGAGCTGTCCAGTACGGGTCGACTTGTACGATTCCCTTATAGGAGCCGGGGGTCACGCCATCAATGTTGAAAGGCTTCTCGTAATAATCTTTATCAGTCGAAATGACTTTAAACATTGCAACACGAATGCCAAAAATTCGACCCTTACGGATGAATTCACGCATATTGAAATTAAGCTTATAAGCTTTGTCGTAAGCTTTGATGATCTTAACGGCTTCCGGATCTAGCTCGTCACCGTCAACAGTGACCACGTTGTATCCTTTACGGATAGCGTCCTCTGCTGGCATTGAGCAAGCTTTATTCACTAACCAATTTTGAGCCAAAATACCGCAAAGCTGAGCTCCGATAAATCCTTGGGAAGCGTACCAGCCTACAACAGCATCGGAAACACTGTTATTCCCAGCAGCGTACATTTTGAAGCTGGCAACGCCATTGCTGGAGTCATCCATAGCGTATTCGCCATAAAGGGCTGGCTGTAATTTTTGAAGTGCTGCGAAGGTGTCAGCAACTTTGAATCTTTTAGCGTCAGGGTCAAGCATATCGAACGCATGAGTGCTGAATAGGCTTTTACGAGCCTTGGGCTTAATTGGTTCTTGTTGAACCTCTGTCTTTCCTTTTAGCCACTTAAACATAAAATCCTATCCAAAGAAACTCTTACGAGGAATCATTATTTCAGAAAACGCTCTTGATAGCGAGTCCACTTGGTCATCATGCGTACCATTGGGGAATATTCGCATTTCGTTTATCAAGGGTGCATTCCAATCTCCTCGAAGCATTAATACGTTACCAATATTGACTTGAGCAGCAAACGGCTCTGCTCTCGTGATTTTGTCGCCCGACTCGGGTGAGCTTTTGACAGTATATCCTGACAATGCTCGGGTTAGGTATAAGACTTGTGTTTTACCTGCTTGACCCGGATCTTGCGGAATGCTTACTTTGACGGATCGACCATCAAGCCCAGCCGTATTAACCATTGCTGCGTCACGCTGATCGGGACCCACACGAAGTCGAACCATATCTCCAATAACAAACCGTCCATCGGGTAGCCTTCCTAATTTTCCACCTGCTGTATAGTCTCCACCGTCTGCAACGCTGGCTAAGTCCCAGCCTCTGCACCACTTAATGTCTCCAGCAGGTAATGCGTCCACGATCTGTATTTGATCGGGCTTAAATAGATCTCCGTCTAGTGGAGCAGGTCTCTGTTGATAGAGAGCTGCCCACGTCCTCGGATTACTTTCAAATTGAGCCCAGTGCTTTTGATCGAACCATTCTGTCCAAAGATAATCACCAATCTGTCTACCAAGGGGATCGCCTTCGTTTTCGCACTTGGCGGGTAAACAAACGACATCCCAGTAGTTGCCGTCCTTGCAGAGGATCTTGCCTGACTCACCCTTCCAGCCATCGGGAAGGATCCGTCCAGCAAGGTCATCTTCGTGCCAACGGGTTTGAATGAGGACAATCCAGCCTCCCGGTATCAAACGGGTCTTTAGATCATCCTCGAAAGCGTCATAGGTTTTATTGCGGATTGTGTCCGAATTAGCTTGCTCACGTCCCTTGATAGGGTCATCAATGATGATTCCATGAGCACGATTACCAGTAACGCCTCCGAGAATACCGCACGACATATATTCGCTGCCATTCGTAAGACTAAACTCCTGCGCTGCAGAAGACTCAACTGTTAGGCTGGCATCGAATATCCCCTTATATCGGGGTTGTTTAATAATTGACCGGGTGCGCCTACCTAGTTTTCTAGCTAAGTCATCCCCGTAGCTGGCAAGAATAATCTTCTTGTTTTCGTTTCTGCCAAGGTAATTGCTTGGAAATACTACTGAGGCATAAGTCGACTTTGCGCTGCCCGGAGGCATAAAAAACATTGCCCGACCATGCGGAGTCGCTGAAATCTCATCGAGCTTTTGCAATATCAGTCGATGATGATGAGCCATCGTGGTTTCGATAGGCTCAAAGAATTCAGTATCAGGATCGTCCGTCATGGGTCGACCCGGAACTTCTATGGCATTGGCATATTGAAGGATGTCTGATCGGGCTCTGCGCCTAATCAGCAGCTCCTTAGCTGCCTCGGCTTGCGATTGCAAAAAGTTCCTCGTCAGTCATTTCCCGTAGATCCGAATTCTGCGGGTTGGTAATCTTTTGCATTTGGTCTTTGTTTGCGCTAAGCAATCCCAAAGGAACCTTGCTGGCTTCGTTAGCCATGTCCTGCAGTGCGCTAACAGTCTTCAGTGCAATCATCCCTTCGCCCGTCATGAGGTTTTCCTCTGTGACCGTATTGAGCTGTTGGTTTGCCATTCCTGAAAGGATATTGGCATTGACTGCACCGTACTTGGCTGCACTAGCTAGGTTGGTGCTGATCGCTCTTAACTCATCCATTAAGCTAATTGTTGCGATTTGTTGCGTTATCGGAAGTTGCTTAAAAGCAGCCTCAGCATTAAGTAGTTGATTTGCAACGGTTTTTACATTCCGCACACTGGGAGTAATTTTGCGAGTTATCTGAGCTCGGTCTATTCCGTACTCTTTAGCAAGTATTGCAGCCTTCTCGCCAGCCAGCATTCGTTTCTCAATGTCGTGCCACTGAGCTTCGGTAAGTTTTGAGGTACGAGCCATTAGATGACTATTCCTCTCAGCGTATTGAAAATATACGATTTATTACGCAAAATGTATCTTCCTTTTTTGTATCCCTCGCTGGGATACAGTTTACCCTCAATCTACAGGGCTGTCCTCGGGTTTGTAAAGTTTTGGATTTGATTTGTAAAGTTTTGAATGCAGTATTGTCAAGTTCTTAGCTTGCTTCCATGCTTTCTGAGCTACTGCGTCTGCCTTCTTGTAGAAGTTTGCTCGATTGATTCCGACTTCGCTTGCAAGGACCTTAATCGGGATCTTGCGTCCGTTCCTGTATCCAGCCGAGATATACACCGCATAAAAAGCTATTTGCTCTATGGGATCAAAGCTATCAATCACAATGGTCAAGGCTGGGAAGTACGGGTTTAAAGGGTAATCGACTTCATAAGTGGCTGATCCTTCGTTCAATACTTTGGCAAACGCTGGCGGGAGACGGGGACCACCGTACCTATGCGCTTTGGCGTACCGCCAAAAATTTACGCATATTTCCTCAAATTCAGGATCGGTAAACCGTCTGCTCATTAAGTTCCTTTTAGGTCCCGGTTACATTTATCCGGGGTGCGAAAAAGGAATTAACGCACTGATTTGCGTCAATCTTAATCGATCAGTCATTATCCGGCAAATCTTCTAGTGGTGATTTCCAGCAAATCGTTTTCGCTGACGTTGTATGTTTTATAAAATCCTTTGCTTCCAAGTAGGTGAATACCGGAATTACCTCTATGGTGTTCGGGGCAAAGGGCAATGACTGGAGCATTACTGCGTTTGCCCCCTTTGCGGATGTGATGAATTTCAGCAGGGCTTCCTTCTCCGTATCCGAGGTAAATACAAAGGATGCACCCAAGATCTGCAAGTCGTCCAAAATGTTCTTTCTCGGCTTTAGTTGCCATATTTGTACCCATAAGCCAACTGACAAAATTGTTTTTCTACAGTTAACTCAGCTTGAAAAAATACATTTATTGGGCAATTTTCTCTCGCCCGAATAAAAACTTTAGTCAATCCAATCAACAAAGCAATAACAAAAACCAGTTTAGCTAAATTATAAATGTCTCTCATACATCAATATTCTTATCAACTGCCCATGCTTGAATGTATTCGATCAATTCAATCATTTCGTTGACCGTTAACTCTGAAGTCCTACGAAAAACAATATCGACCCCACAACCGTCTAAGGCTGGCAGCATTTCGATTGGTTCTCCACGAGCTCGAAGCCATGCAGCCGTCAGCAATCGTTTCCAAGTTTCCACGTCACGCTTTGCGCCAGCCCACTCAAGAGTCTTGGCAATGTCAGTAATTAAAGCATGAAGCTTGGCATTCTGAGCAAGGCTGCGAGTGATTGGCTCTACTTTGACTGCATATCCTTCAGGAGCCTCATCAATAGCAATTTTTGCGTTTGATCTAGCAGCGTTATGAGCCAATATGAAATATTTTCTCAAAAAGTAGGTCCTCCAAAAACTTCACGCTCTAGGTATCTGCGATACTGGTTTTGGTGCTCAATGTGCTTCAGAAGTTCATCATACTTCGTTCTCCAGTAATCGGCAGCTTCTTTTGCAATCTGTAGTTCAGTCATAGCCATACCCCCCAGTTGCCCCGGTTTCCGAGCCTCCATTGGACGATGAAGTCGCTTTCGCACTTGAGCCATAGTGATTTTGACCTTTCCGTATTCACCCATCTTCTAAATTCCCCTAATCCCCATTCGTGTCTGTATTTCAAAAGCTGCCGTACAAGACAACGGTGTTTATGAAGCTGTTCACTGATTGGCATTTATCCGATCCGGGTGGTATTCGTATGACCAAACGGTCTTACGAGCTCTGACAGTATGGTTTTCTACCAGCTCCCGGGTAACGTAACGCTGTTTGCGTAAATGGCAAAGAGCCATTGAAATTGCCGAGGATGTTAGCTTTGTTTTTTCCCGGATGTAAGACAAAGTCAAGGGTTTCTTTTCTTTTACAAAGACTTCTCGAACCTTTACCAATGCGTTTGAACTTTGCTTTTCCATTTACTTCCCCATAATCGATACAGATTTTTGTTTAAATGCGGAGGTAAATTCCCTCAATTTTTCCAATGCTTCCTCTTTTGCCTTGGCTGCAGCTTTAATCTCAGCCTGTGTCGGCTGCTTAGTAATCAAGGTATTTGGCTTGCTAGGAATGCGAGGTCCATCATTGCAAAGGTTTCTAAACGCCAATGCAGAAGGTGGAAATTTTGGGTCCATGTGCAATAAAGCATAGTCAATCTTGGGTTTGTAAGTCGCATGAATACCCAGCAGATCTAGCCAAGTCTGACGAACCAATCCATGATCGACTCCATCCCAATGACGCATAAACGCAGCTCCGTAGATCGCCCCCATACGTCCAAAAATGTAATCAAGCCCGTCTTCAGGCTGGCAAAAGTCACTTTCCAAGTAGTCTGACATTGTTGTCTCCTCCAATTAAACCTCGGGTTAAACCTGACATAACCTCCTGATTTCGAGTGCCAGCCGTTTTTGACTGGTTCTTGTCCTTCAGCCAATCCGCTTTAAAACCCCTCCAGCCGTTCTGACAGCAGAGTTCTAAAACTTCCGATAGGGTGATGCCAGCTTTCGCTGCTTCTCGTTGTAGCCCCTTTAAAGCCGTTTCTGTGACAGGTGCTTTTAAACCTTTTCTCAACTTTATAAAATCTTGAAAAACAGTTTCGGAAACTCCGTCAGGAGTCTTGACTTTAGTATTTGTATTTTCTTGGTTATTGGTTCTTGGTTCTTGGTTCTTGGTTAGGATCTGAAACGTATCTGATAACTGATCTGATTTCAGTTCTGATAACTTATCTGATTTCAGATCTGATTTCAGATCTGATTTGGATTCCCAACGGATGTGATTCGCTTTTCGTGCGGAAGTCGCTTTGGACTGGTACTTCGCAATCTCTTTATCAGCTCTCTCATTATGCCATCCGTCCTCCTGTTTAATGAAGAATTCCTCAAGTAAAGCCTCAACAATATCCACTGTTGACTTGACCTTACGAGCGACCAATAGAACGCTTGTAAAGGGTTCTTCTCCTTGGTAATACAGATCGATCATGCGTCTATACGCAAGGTCCTCTGCATCGCTTAAATGGCTGGTATGCGATATGTAATCGCCTATGTGAAACGGGTAGAAGTTCATTGGGCTCCTTTCGTGGATGCAATTTCTAAGTTTTCTATCATACTCTAAATTTAGAACGGTAATACATTTATTTTTACCGAGCATTTCCCGCCTTTAACGATTGGACCTTCGTAGACGTGCAGTACCTTAATCTGTGAGTCATCATTCATGAGACCCGCCTGTACGAGAGCGTCTTCCAGTGCTTTTATTCGATTTGAAATGTCTGCAATTCTCTTGTCTCGAAAGTTTATCGTGACCGTCATTTCGAGTTTTGCGTCTCCGAATCGAACTGGTTGTAGGCTCACCGCATGAGCTACGGCTGCCTTAAACTCTCTAGCTGCTAGGGTCAAGAATCGCTTGTGACCCGAAAAACCCCAGTAAGAATTGATTGTTGGTGGTAAAGGCAACACTAAAAAAATATTTTTTGAAAAAGTTGGCATAGAGTCGAATTATCATATATGATAGAACTTACAGCAACAAATTTATTCCACGAAAGGATAAAAACCATGTTTACCAAAGAACGTTATTACGAACCTGAAGACAATGATGACTCTGATCGCATTGATGAAAGAGTTTCAGAACTTATGAAGGATGAATACAATCCGACCCAATACAGCAACTTTGTCGAAGGTATCAGCGAAGCCAGCGAAAAGGATCGGGAAGCAGTTGAGTTGATCTTGCAGCAGTCCGAGATTGACTATGAGGCTCTAGGTCGTAAGCTGTTTTGTATGGCTTACGATTACATGGAGGGCTATGCCAATAGCCACGCAGAAGCAAACCTGTCATCAGGTTATTTAGATTAATCCACGAAAGGAAATCATCATGAAAGTTTATCAAGCAATCAACAAGGTTCAAGCCGAACTAGCCAAGATCGGCATTACCAAAAGTCGTACCAATCAGCAGGGAGCCACTTACAAGTTCCGAGGTATTGACGATATTTTCAACACCATTAGCCCATTGCTGGCTGAGCATGGTCTTTGCATTCTCCCCCGAGTCTTGGCTCGTGAGTGCGTAGAGCGCATTACCTCAAAGGGCAGCGCAATCTTTTACGTTACCGTTGAGGTTGAGTTTGACTTTGTTTGTGCCGAGGACGGCAGCAAGCACACCGTCAAGACGTTTGGCGAAGCTATGGATATGTCTGACAAGGCTACCAATAAAGCCATGTCTGCAGCGTACAAATACGCAGCTCTCCAAGCGTTTGCCATTCCTACTGAGGGTGACAACGATACCGAAAATCACACTCCTGAAGTGGCTGCCCGTACTGCACCACCAGCAGCTCCGATCAAAAAGACTCCATTGTCTGAAGGTCAAGTAGCCGATTTCTTGGCAACGATTGATTCTGCAGCAGACGAGACTGAGCTTACCAAAGCTTACAAGGCAGCCTATCGTGTAGCGCAAGCTCAAGGCGATCAAGCAGCTATCGTTAAATTCACCACTACAAAAGACGCTAAAAAAGCAGAATTGGGGATTGCATAATGACCGACCTTACTCTTTACAACATTGCCGACCAATATCTTGTTGACCTGCAAAAGCTGCAGGAAATGGAGATCGATGAGCAAACCTTTGCAGATACCCTTGAGGGTTTGTCAGGTGATCTCGAAGTCAAAACGACCAACGTTGCCATGTTTGTCCGTAACCTTGAAGCTTCTGCGGAAGCAATCAAGACTGCAGAAAAACAGATGGCAGAGCGTAGAAAAGCTCTTGAATCCAAAGCTGATCGTATTCGCCAGTATCTACTGGACAATATGAATCGCACTGGAATTACAAAAATTGATTGCCCTTACTTTGTTTTGAGTGTTCGCAAGAATCCTCCAGCAGTTGAGGTGCTAAATCAGGACATGATCCCCGATGAGTATTTTGACATCCCTGAGCCACCAGCTCCGACCTTGAATAAGAATCGCCTCAAGGAAGATTTGAAGGCTGGAGTCATTGTTGAGGGTGCTAAGCTTACGGCTGGTCAATCCTTGTCGATTAAATAAGGAGTTGCAATGAAGCTCGAAAATGTTTATTTAAGTCGCAACTCTGAAGGTTTTTTGACGGGTAGCGTTGCTTTTGTGGGTGACGCTCTTGAGATCAGAGTTAAGCTCGACAAAGAAAAGACCGAGGAGATCATGGGGATAGTCTCTGCGGAACTTATGAAAATATCCCAGCAACTACTCCAATCTTCGGAAGGAAATTAAATGGCTTCAGTCAATAAAGTAATTCTCATAGGCAACGTAGGTCGTGATCCTGAGACCCGTTATATGCCTAGCGGGGACGCAGTGACTAATCTGTCACTAGCCACCACTGACAAATACAAAGACAAGCAGTCAGGAGAGCAAAAGGAAGCTACGGAATGGCATCGTATTGCCTTCTTTGGCAAGCTGGCTGAGATCGCTGGGCAGTACCTTAAAAAAGGCTCTCAGTGCTACATCGAAGGAAAACTACGCACTCGCAAATTTACCGATGCAAACGGCATTGAAAAGTATTCCACCGAAATCGTTGCTGATTCTATGAAAATGCTCGGAGGAAAAACCAGTGAAGCTGGGGCTGGAGGAGTTCAGCCACCTAGCGGAGCAGGAACTGGCAGTTTGTCTGATTTAGACGAAGATATTCCGTTTTAGTTTCATTGGGGCAAAAGCGGATACTAGGTGCTGGGACTTCCCGGTGCAGATCAACTAGACGCAGCGAGTAGCCCCGCCTTATAATGGCATTACCTTAGCTTTGCAGCAAGGTGGTTGCCAAAACCCTTCGGGGGTGTCATTCAGGGCTGGTATCCCTAAAATCTACTGCTCAGCGCAAGGCTGAATCCTTTCGTGGTTTGACACCCCCACCCTTTTACCCAAAAAACAACATTAAAAAAATATTTTCAAAAAGTGGTTTATTTTGCTTGACTCTATGCTTAATAGGTATATTATTGAGTTGTGGTCTTGATTAACAACGAAAGGAAATAAAAATGAATATCGCCCAAGCAATCGAAATTATCGAAGAATTCCAAGCCGACAACGATTATCCATATATCTTGGAAGCTCTCCAAGGAATGCAAGAAGACTTAGAAGCCTTGAATGACCAGCAGTTACTGGCTTACAGAGTGTTCATGATGATGGGTCAACAATTTTTTGCAGCAGCTTAAAAGGAGAATTGAAATGATGAAATTAGGAAGCGGTACTGGTTCTTTGATGAATCACTTAGATAGCCGGGCAGTTCGTGGAGAGCCAGCCCCTTACGTTGGAATGGGTGCGACTTTGTTGAGCTGGTCTGATCGTCACGCTGGCACTATTGTTGAGACATTCACAAAAAATGGCAGCCTGTATATCAAAGTTCAAGAAGACAAAGCGATCCGGGTTGACAAAAACGGAATGAGCGAAAGTCAGAGTTACGAATACATGGCAGATTTAAACGGTTCAATTTCTTACTTCAGAAAAACAGAGCCTTACGGATTTTGGAAAAAAGTAATAATTAATCCTAAGACTGGTCGTTTTAATTTAGGTGGCTGCGGTGGAGTAAAAATTGGAGTAAGAGACGAGTATTACGATTTTAGTTTTTAAAACCAGCCCCCTCGGGGGCTTCACGAAAGGAATTGAAAATGGAAGCGACAAAAACATTAATTGACGGATTTGAAGTTGAGTTGGATTTTTCTGAAGAATGGTCTGATTGCTATGTTGTTAAAGGACCTTACTCCGGGACGTTGCAGTGGCTGCTTTCCTACGGTTTTTTAGAAGCTACAAAAGGCACTGGTCAACTGGAAGTTTCGCTATCAACAATCAACAAAATTGAGAAGTGGGCAGAAAACAACGGGTACTAAAATAATTGTTGCGTTTATGCTTGATAGGTATATTATTAAGGTGTAGGTTGAATTTTCACGAAAGGAAATCAAAATGGCATATCAGTTAAAAATCATGCAAAAAGGTTTAGATGCAAAAGGCAATGTTATTGCTTTGTGCAACGGAGCTGGATATGCCTTTGACGAAGATATGTCTTTGTATTCCGTTTGGTTTAGAAAAGGAAGCTATTGCAGCAGGGCTCCCGATGGTATTGGTTATCGTTGGGTATACATCCAAAGGGATTTAAGTTTGGAAGCTGCACAAAAGTTGTTTGCAAAAAAAGTTAAATAATTCACGAAAGGAATTAATCATGAAACAAGTAAAAAACTGGGCTGGTAATTTGGTCAATGCTTACCAAGATGATGACTTGGCTGCCAACAAATCATTGTTTGCTGCTGCTGCAAGTATTTGGTACGACAGTTGGGTTAGATCAGGAGTTGGTGACGTAGGTACTTGCTGCGGTGGCAAAGGGATTCAGATTTACTACGTTGGCAAAGGCTGCAGAAAATACAGTCAAAAAATTGTAGTGCCATGCAGTTTTGTCCAAGGTAACGTTGCTGCTGCTACTTCTGTTAAACCAGCTTTAGAGTTTTTAAAAAACAATGGCATCGAAGCTTCTTACTATGATGGCTGGATGGACTAAGGAAAACCCCTACGGGGGTTTTTACAACAAAATTGAAAATAGTTGTTGACGTTGTCATACTCCTCTGCGATACTAATTATGTAGTTTGTTTTTTCACGAAAGGAAAACGAAATGAACCAAGACTTTGATCTCCAGTGTTACGGCTGCAATAGTGCCGAATTTATCGCCCAAATCCAAGGCTGCATTACTTATCAGTTGAGTGGAGCCAATATGGTTGTCGCTGGCTTGATGAGCGATGCCCAAGAGGAAATGGCTAGTGGCAGTGCGATTGGTGTTGAACGTGCTCGTCAGACTCTTAATCGTGCCAAATTGATCCTTGGCGAGATTATGGACGGAAACTTAATAGCGAACGTAGCAAGATAATTCCAGCCCCTCCGGGGGCTACACGAAAGGAACCAAAATGAATATCGTAGAAATCTACCTCCAGCCTGAACGTTACAACGCAAAGATTCGTGCCACTGTGCCGGGTGCTTGGATGGCTGTCCGTAGTGACGGCAGCGAGTACCCAGTAGGAGCTCAATACTCTTTTAGCAACGCAGATGAAGCTTTGGCATACATTAACAACTTAAATGATATGAGGGGGAATTAATCATGTTTTACGATAATTGGAATATTCCATTATGGGTAGAAGCAGTTGGAGTTTTAATTATGGGTATTGTTTTGGGTTGTATGTTTGCCTATGGAATATAAGAAGTTTAATCAGAAGCTGCATGATCTTTGCGACCCACCAGCCCGAGAAGCTGTGACTGAGTGGGTCGAAATGAAATGGGGGCTGCAATGTCAGCCCAATCCTGACAAATATGGAGTTGACCTGATCGTTTACCGAAGGGGTCAAGTTTGTGGATTTATTGAGGTGGAAACAAGAGACTGGGGAACGCTGCATTGTCCTTATTACACTATCCATATAGCCCAGCGCAAAGAAAAGCTTTTTCAAAACCCCGGCACGTTGATCTTTGTGACCACCCGAGACTTTGAAAATGCTTATTGGTGCAAAGCGGATGACGTTAAAAATAGTCCGTTGATTGAAGTGCCAAACCGAGCAGTAAAGCGAAACGAATATTTTTATGATGTACCGATTGAGTTGTTTCAATACGTTGATCTTACGGAACTATTTTAGGAAACAGCATGAAGATTTTAATTTTAATTTTGCCTGTGTTGCTGGCTGGGTGCATTACCTACCCGTCAGTTGTTTGCAAAGACGGGGTAATGTATACCAAACAAGGATTGACTTCGGTGTATACGAAAACCGTTATGAGCTGTATTGAAGTGAAAAACTATTTTCAATTTGAAAAAGGAGAAGCACAATGAGTAACGAGCATATTTGGACACCTGCAGGAACCGATGTCACGATTCGCTGGAGAATGAATGGTTGGGTCCCGCCTTCAGAGCAACAAGCTTACCGGGATAAATGGTCATATTATCAAAATTTACCATTGCGTAAATTGGATGATGCAGCTAAAGAGCAATATGAAGCAGTTCTTAGAAAAGCAAAAGTAGCAAGGATCAAATAATGAGAAAAGATATTTCACAAGGAATTATTGTTGCCAAAAGTCTTTTAAAGAACGCTGAGAAGCTTAATTCTAATCCAGCTATGTACGGCTATGAGAACCTATACAACACTGTTATAGAGCTTGATTTGTGCGTCCAGCAGTTATTAGCTGATATGGAGTCAAAATGAAAGATAGTGACTGGGGTGCTTTTATATGGCTGGGATTAATTATTTTGGGTGGGATTGGTTGGGTGCTCAATATTGTTGAAATTGCTCATGCTGACATCGTAAACGGATTTGTAATCCTTCGAGTGGTGGGCATATTTATGTTCCCATTAGGAGCCATATTGGGATGGCTATGAACTGGGCTGAAAAGGTCGCATTGACCACTATGGTAATTGCTTCAATCATTATTATTGCTGCAATAAGACTGGCTATTAGGCTTGGAGGATGGGCATGAAAATTATTCAATCAGAATTTTGGCACATTTTGCAAAAAGAGATTGCAGCAAGGAAAAGAAAATGACGGAAATTTTGTTTCTTTTTTTCTTGCTTAGCGGGATACTAGCTTGGGCTTTTATTATTTACATTGCACTTAAAATTTGGTTTGAAAAATGACAACTTTTACTACAGAAGACAGAATTCAAGCTCAGGCTATGGATTCCAATGAGGAAACTCCTATTCCGTTTTATGGCTGGCTGAGACATGAACCAGTGGTAATTGTTGAAAGTGGTGCTAGTGTTATTCCTTTAGTGGAGGAACTCAAATGATCTATTTTCTGTACCCGTTTATGGCTTTAATTAATTTTTTGACCACGATTGCTGCCTATATCCTTGCGCCAGTGTTACCCTTGTTTGCTGAGCAACGAGACGGCTGGCTGGACAATGGTTCAATTTGGGGTATGGGACCTAGGTTGCCAACTTGGTTAAATTGGTTTATGACTCCTGATAACAGCCTTGACGGGGATTCCACTTTTCAATCTATAAATGGTCAAAACTACTGGAGCAAGGTAAAATGGCTTTGGAGAAATCCAGCGTATAGCTGCGGATTGCGTTATTTGAATAATCCCTACTACACAAGGGTTAGGGGCAACAATGCCATAAAGGACAACGACAATGCGATTTCAGGTTGGGTACTCGTTAACGCTAATGGACTATTTCAATTTGTCGCTATTGTTCCTATTGGTTTGTCTCGCTGCATTATGGTTAATCTCGGTTGGAATATTAGGGCTTTGGTCGATGATAATGTTATGCCTAAACCCCTTAATTACCAAGCTACGTTCGCTTTTACACCGTTCCGATTAAGCGGATTTCGTTAACGTTTAGATTTGCCAATGATTTTTTTACGCATATCGTTTTCAAACTCGTAGTCTTCACGACACCAATTATCACAAAAAGCTCGGTCATGAAGCTGAGCATTGCATGATAAACAGTATCCAGTGGTCTTATGCTGCTTTGGATACCGTTGTTGCTTTTCTTCCAGTTTGTCGTATATAGCGTCCATATCGAGTCCGGGGAAATGCTTTGTCATGCTGCCTCAGATAAAAACAAAGCTCTTTCAGCTTCACGCCTTCTTGTAAGACCTGCCATTACATGACCTGCAGCTTTATTCCATACCAAAAATTGATCTGCTGCACCCTGTTTATCGCCAGCGTTTAATTTCTTTAATAGGGTAGAACTTTTTAAATTGCCTACCCCTAAATTGAACGCAAACGAGCATAGAGCGTCAAATTCATCTTGGGTCATATCAACACTTACCATTTGATTGACAGAGTTTGCAGCGTGGGATACATCGCTTACAAGGTACTCATCGGCTTGCTCTTGAGTAATAGTCATTCCTAGCTTAATACCGCCAGTATGTCCAATTCCAATCGTAATCGGTTCAGCTCCAGTGCCGGGATCAGGATAAGCTTCTAGTTTACATCCCTCAAATTCTTTAATTAAATCGTAGCAATTTTTACTAGGAGTCACTGTTAGATCCTATCTTTATTCCAGTAATTAATCCAATGAACCCGCCAATAATGGTTTGAAAAGCAGGTCCAACTATTTCAAAAAGTTTATTGTTATCGACATCGGGATTAAAAAATCCAAACATAAATACAGTAACCATTGATAAAACGGTTATTGCAAGCGTTATAGAGGCTATAAGAGTGACAACGGCAGCAAGTTTATCTTTAGGCATTTCACTTCATTAGCGAATCGTATTGTTCGTAACAGGCTTGGAGGGCTGATCTAAGGGTGTCTGCTCGGGCAGCTTCCCCGATAAGAAAGCTTCCATCCTCGGCATAAAGGGTTGCCCCAGTTCCACACGCTGCAGCGTTGGTGGCTTCAGATTTGGGTCTGCTGGGACGGTTCCGCAGCTCGACAAGAGCATTGGCAAGCCTAGTATTAATAGCGTTGATTTGGTCATTTTTATCCTTTTCGATTTTGTCGGCTGCTGCTTGGTGCTGATCTTTTAGCTTTTGAGTCTCAAGCACTTGATCTGCTTTGTAGCGATCAAAGCGAGAAGCTTCAAAACTGTATCCAAGATAGCAAGAAAACGCCAAAGCAGCCACTGCAGCAGCCAGCTTGACATAAGTAAGGATTGACAAAGGAAACATTATCTAATTGGTTTGTCAGTAAGATAGCGCAGGATTTGGACTGCAAGACCTATTCCCATAAGCCACCAGCCATAGTTTTTAGGATCGATAACGTTTTGAAGTACGGAAAAGTTATCGTATACGAAGCCCAAGCACATAACCACTAGACCAAACCACATAGTCCTTGATCTGTGCATTGGTTTCATTTTTTCTTAGCTACAGTCTTTTTTGCTGCTGGCTTTTTGACTGCAGTTTTTGCAACAGTTTTTACTGTTGGCTTAGCAGCAAATTTGCGAGTAGTGGCTTTTTTTACGGATGGCTTACGCTTGACAGGTGTTTCGGCAAAATCTGCAACTGCCACTGAAGCGATTGGTTTAGGTCTTAGTAGTGCTGCGATCTGCTTAAACATTATTTGTCCGCTTTCGTATCAAGTTTGTCGAGTATTTTGTCCAGCTTTTGAAATATTTGATTAGTTACGCTTTGAAAATCTTCACGTTTAACATAATGATCTGACACTTTTACTTCAAGATTATTAATCTGTCTTGCTAAAGTTGATTGATCGGAAACAATCTTATCTTGATTTTTAGATAACTCTTTTGACCACCACCCTATTACTCCCGAAGCTGCTGTAGCTAAAATGGCTATAGATGCAACTATTGCTGACCAATCCATCACTTTTACTCCGCAGTAGGTGTTTTGGCTTCTGCTTCAGCAGTTTCAGCCTTAGTTTCCGCAGGAACTGCAGCTTCTTCAATAGCAGAAACTTCAGTAGGAATGCTTGCTTCGATTTCATCGATCAATTTTTTGATCTCTTGACGAATTTCTGAAGACGCATTGATTAAAAATTGTTTAATTGAAAACATGATTTTTCCTTATAAATTTTATTTATTTGAAGATAACTTTAAAATTTGCGCTGCTTGAGCTTCTACTTTAGCATCTAACTCTTGAATAGCTCCAATTAGATAAGCAAAAATATCGTTTTGAAAGCCCATCATTAAGACTTTGCCATCTTTACCTAAAAATGGCTCTTGACCCTCAATAGCTTCTCTTTCGATAACTGCGCCCGGTAAAACCTTTTGAACTTCTTGAGCAATAAATCCTACAGTCGGCTCATCATGAGCATCATATTTCCATTCATAACTTACTGGGTTTAATTCTTTAATTTTGTCCAAACTACCAGTTAAAGGAGCGACATTTTCTTTTAATCTAGCATCGGAAGAATTAAGCCATGAACCGCCACCGGGTTGATAGCCATAGCCATTATTCAAGAAAATATCTTGAGTAAATTGTTGTCTTCCTGCTATATCGCAATAAATACCGCAAATACCATCATTTCCGGGAGTATAAAAAATTAAATCTGCCCCCCATAACAATCCAATGCCTTCACCTCCTCCAGCTCTTTGGAGATAATTTACCTGCAAAGATCCATCCATGTGCCATTGAGCATCATTGTCGCAAAACATTTTTGCGTTACCACCGTTGTCTGCTGTATAGGCAACTAAATTCCCACCATATTTTAAAAATAAAGCGTCTGTATTGGGAGCAGTTCCTGAATTATTTACATAAAGTTGACCTTCAACAATACCGCTAGAGGCATCAATAGTACCGCCTGATTGATTGTAAGCAGTGCCACTAATGTTAACGTTCCAAGTTCCTGAAGCACCTCCTCCAGTAGGGGTTGGAGGAACATATCCAAGCGCATTAGTTACGTCAGTAGCATTAAGAGTAACTGTACCAGTGCGACCATTAAAACTTGCAACTTTTGCAGAGTCAGCAAAATAAATATTAGTTCCATCACCATAAACATAAGTAGAAGCATTTTGAGTCAATGTAACGCCAGTGCCTGAAGCAGTTTTACCTGTCAAAGTAAATGCTCCAGTAGTGTTATTTTGAATAATCCATTCACCAACAATAGAGGGAAATATTAAATTACTACCTGCAGTTAACGTACCTGTAACAACAACTATCGGATAGGCAGATTGAAGTTGAGATAAGGTAACACTACTGCTAGACATAGAAACAGTTATAAGACCTTCAAATATAAGAGAAACCCATCCAGCACCCCCGGTGTCAGGATTTGAAGTATTGTTTTCTGCTGAACTCATCCAAAGACCTGACAAGCTAGTGCTTTGAAGAATTGCTCCTTTTGGGTATCCCCCTACGGCAGTAGAAAAAGCTGAATCATAAGTAAAAAATCCTCCAGCCTGTTGCCATTGTTGAATGGAAGTCATCTCATTCAATATGCCGTTCATGTCCCCACCAAAAGGAGGAACGCCCCCCGCACTAATTGGAGTAAAGTTTAAAGGAGGAAAACCATCAGCAAGTGAAGCTCGCCCATTGGTTATTCCAATTTGAGACGCAACTGGAATAGTATTTTTATAAGAGCTTCCTGCAGCGTATGCAAACGGTAGAGGAATCTTTGACGGTATATTGCTACTTTGCATTTTTCATCCTATCAATAGGTTAAGTTTGCTTGAACTCCGGCAGGTCTTGGAAACACGCCTGAGTTATTAATAATTGCAATTTGAGCTCCATTAGGTACAAAACCTAAATGATAATTAAATTGCATCCCACCTAAATCTTGAACGTAAGCGGGACCATAAGGATCTGTTCCATTATTTGTGCCAAACTCTGCCCTTAAAAGAGCATTAATGGATTTCGTAGATAAATCTGAAATATTGGCTGCAGCCTTAACCATAATGAGCTGGCGATATTGTGTATCGCTAAGTGCAAAAGTTGTAGTGGCTACAACGCCATTATAAAAAGGATCTTGATTAAATGGTTGCGGACCCGTTGCAGCAGTTGGGGCTGTGTAAGCTTCATCAAATCCCAAGTACGGAGTGGCAGCAACTTGCAAATAACGAGAGCATCCAACAATTTGCCCCCAAATATCAAGCCCATTGCCTACTGCAGTTGCTACATTCCAAATATTAAAATAAAACTGAGCCAAATCATAAGATGGATCAACTGCATCATTAAATGACTGAAGCATTCCTTTAATTGTTGGGGAGTCGCAATATTGACTCAGTAGTGTTTCATCCCAATTTAGCATGATTAAACCAATATTACCGAAATGTTAGAAGCTGTCAAAGTTGGCAACTGGTCAATACCCATCGAAATTAATAAAGTCGAGGGGCTTGCACTTGTTCCTAAATAAACTTCAATCACATTTACATAAGGACTTATTGCGTTGATGTTTGCATAATATCGACCTGAATACGAAGTCGAATTAATGGTAACGTCAGTACCTCCATCTAATCCATTAAAAGACTGGATAACTGCATTTTGAACTAATTGAATAATGTTTGAAGGTAGCAATGCGTTATTTTGAATTTGAACTTTAAAATAAATTGGGACCGCAGTTGGAGTCAAATAAGTAACTGTATAAGGCACTGGCGTAGGATAGCTAGTGTCATAAATCGTAACTGAAGTATTTCCGTTGTAACTGCATCCCGGAGGCTTTTTGCTCCAAATAGCTGTAGCAATCGCAGTAGAGTCACCGCCAGCTACTGAAACGCAAATTGAATGAGCAGCCAAAGAATAGCTAGTTGGTCCATAACTGACAGTCGAGCCAGTAGCATTATCAATAACAACAGCTCCAATTACGTTAGGTACTTGAGTTACTGCAGCATAAATCGACTGCAATGAGTTAACAGAATTTCCAGCAACACTAGCAGATCTGCGAGCTTCAAAAGCAGCTCGTGTTTCAACATTATTTCCAAGAGCCCCAGCAGTTGCATTAGTAATGGTGTCCCACCCAGCAATAGCAGTATATATCTTGTTTAAAGCCCCCACGTTACAAGCGATAGGACCTTGAGTTTGGTTTTGAAAACTAATTGCTATGTTTCCAGTTGAAGGAATAGTTCCCGAACTTAATGCTGTATACAAGTACCCATTATTGTCTTGAGCTACAGATCCAGCAGGAATAACTGTACCAACGGCTCCAGTGCAAGTTGCGCTAACAACAGTACCAGCTCCCGGAATTCGTTTAATAAAATAAATTTCGCCAATAGCGTCTTGCCAAATTCCTGAAGCAAAAGAAGGGTTTACTTGATTTGCAATATACGCAATTTCATTGTTTTTTTCGCCAATAATGGCAGTTTCAGTTTGAGCAAGTTGCCCTTGTGGGGTTGTTAGCCCGGGGTTAACTCCACCGCCAAAAGCAACATTAATATCGGTCTGAACTCCAGCCAAAATATCTGCTTCAGCAGGTAAAACTGGGGACCCATTAACCCATGTAATTGATGGTACGTTAGTGCTCATTTACCCTCCAAAAGCGACATTATTTGTCGCCCCATCTGTGTCTATAATTTGAATTTGTCCAGCCAAAGAACGATCTTTAAAAGACGTAAAAGTTACTTTTGCTGCCACTACATTAGGAACAGTCAAGGCTGCATCCTGAATTCTTTGAGCTATATACTGAAGGGGTGGAAACTCTCCAAGTATTTGCTGCCAATATGGTAAACCCTGAGAAGTGTCATACCAGCACTCACCTAAAAATGTACGGGTTGTAGACGCTACGTCTTGAGCTATTGAATAAGGAACTCCAGCGAGTGCAATATTTCCATTGGCATCAAGAACTAAATCCCAAGCAGTTTGATCTAGAAGTAAAGTATTTTGAATTATTGTCACACTGGCACTCCCGTCTGTCCGCTACCTGTTTGTACGCCACCATGTTTATGAGTATGTACGCTTGTGCCATTGGCAGTCACGTCTCCCGGTGTTGTAATGTTACCAGCAAACGCTGCATCGCCTGAGCCTGAAATTTGAGTAATTGGTCCATTTAGCTGTATTGCTGCTGAATTTACTCTAAATACGCTTGAAGCGTCTACCGTTACAGTTGGAGCAGTTAAATGAACTAATGTCGTTGCAGTTGCATCAACTTCAGGAGCTGTAATGTTTACTTTAACTGGAGAGTGAACTGTAATTCCCGAGCTATTAAATTGAACGTATTGCGTAGGAGCTGCGCCAATAATGGTCATTAAATAAACCATGTCTGACATATCGCTTTTTCGGTTTGACCCGGGTGCTGCAACAGCTCCAGTATTTTTAACGGTTGAAATGTCTCTATCGCAGACAGTACCAATACCAATATCTCCGACTACTGGGTCAAGAATTATTCCGTTTGAACCGCCTTGTAT
>Ga0118677_10001923_pt1 | contig 42937 bp, 40 predicted proteins | sample AliMusrvi5mmetaG_FD_86154 | JGI IMG/M metagenome (GOLD analysis project Ga0118677, IMG submission 86154)
GTTTAAGATTGGTTTTTAGAAAAATTAGTATATTTGCCGGACAGAACTGAATTATTAACCCTGTCCTTACTTTAGGGGACAATAACTTTTGTGAGTCATGGCTTATAAAATTAATGAAGATTGCACTGCCTGCGGAACATGCATCGATGAATGCCCGGTTGAAGCTATCAAGGAAGGTGATATTTATGTAATTGATCCTGAAGTATGCACAGATTGTGGCGCTTGCGCCGATGTTTGCCCGGTAGAAGCAATTCACCCGGAATAAGGTAAAGCATTACCAATATTCAGAAAAGGAGACATTTCTTTGGAAGTGCTCCTTTTTTTATTCCCGGAACAATTTGAGTCACTTATTTTTTTCTATCCAGTTTGTTTGCCAGGGTTAAGATTGGAATGTCCATGCACAATGAAATGCTGTAACGCAGGTACATGCTGTCTGAATAAGTATTTTGCAGGTCGGGATTTTTCTGTGTAGGTTCATTTACAACACGGAGGTTTGGTCCGATCTGGGCTCCAATGTTTACAGACAAGGGACATCCTGGAATTCCTATCGAGAGAAATAGTCCCGGCGAAAGAATGTCCTTCAGCTTGATCGTTGGAACCGATGCCACACTGTCATTTTTAAACCGGAAAGAGGTTATAGCGCCGATATCAATCGCTGAAATAAACAACGAATAAGACCAGTTTGCTTTGAATAATTTCCGGTGACCAATACTTATCGCAATTCCGATCGGAGCAATAATTCCATAAGAATTAATTTTAATGGAACTTATGGTCCAACCCGGATCCACACCCATGATTTGCTCATAACCTGCATACAGCCCGGGATATGCATTCAGCGAAACATTAAATGCACTTTCCCGCTTGATCCGGGAGCTCCCGGTTGGCAATGCATGGTTCTCTACTACCTTCTGAACCTCCTCTGAACTTTTTGCATTCGCAACAGATGCAATGAAAGTGCCATATTTTATAAGGCTTTCAGTAAAAGTTTTCAGGGTATCCGCATTAACCGTGGAAGATTTTGCCATTCCCGGGCTGGCCACTGCCATTAGAGCAGTTCTGTTCATCAGGTAAGTCAGGTCTGCGATCACGGCACTGTATCGTTTTAAACTCAGGTCCATTCCAAGCTCTCCACCTTTAGTTAATAGATCAAGAACTTTCCCTGTTGAAACAAGCACTTCTTTTAATCCCGGAATTTCCGAATCGACCTTTAACCTGAGCAAAGTTTCATCGCTGTATTTGATAATGTTAATGGATGACTGAATAAAGGGATAAAGATCGATGTAAGAAATTTTTGCTTTTGCGGAATCACTGGCCGCATCTTTTACAGCCGTCATCATTTTGGCATAGCTGCTGCGGAAATCCTTTATTTTTACTACAAAACCACTGATCACCGGTTGCAGTTTATTCCAGTCATCGATGAATGTGCTGAAATAAACAACTTTGCTTGGTTCCTGGGCATCTTTCTGAAACCGGATGTTCTGTTTCATTGCTTCAAGCCATAGCAGCAGGTTATAGCAACCCGACAGATCATCATTCCGCAACAGCTCTTTCAATTCAGAATCTGTAATCCAGAATTCTTTTTCATCCCCCGACCGGAGCGATGCAGAGATCAATTGCAATGACTTGACGGCATTGCGAAGGTTGAATGTGACCTGGCAGATTGCTTTATCACTGGCGTCTTTTTCAGTTGGCCTGATGTATTCATCCGCATCGAAATCATCCAGCAACTGACCGGCGTGAATGTGATCTATAAAGCCTTTGGCAACATACATTGCAACCCGGGCTGAAGCATGACATGCAGTGTTATCTCTGAATGTGCTGAGCATCGTTGCATTGGCCTCAAATGTTTCAAGATCGGGAACAAGGTTGGAAATATCCTTGTCAAAGGCATCGCGGAGCATTGTTATGTAATTATCCCAGTTATAGATCTCGTTGTCGATGGAATGCAGGACATCGTATGTGGTCGGAAATAAATACCGGAGATCGCTGGTGGGCGGTTTGTCAAGAACATCCTTGAAATGCTGGAAGAAGGCAATGGATAATTCCTCCTTGACACGTTTCACCAAAAACCGTGCAATCCCGTCAGCAATGTTTGTTACATCATAATTTCCAATGGAATTCAATAATGATATTCCGCTTGTTTGTTGACTTTCCAATGCATTCTGGGCATTGGCAAGATTGATCTGGCGGAATATTTTATCTGCAGTGATTTTGAGCGATGCACTAAGTGAAGCTGAATATTGGGAGTATTTGTAGTAGGTTAAGATTTCATTTTTTATGGTTGGATCACCTTCCGGGCTTGCCAGGTAAGCAGCGTCATAATAAAGGATCCCGATTTTATAAGTGGATGGAGCTTTTGCTGTAGGATTGGGTTTGAGATTGATTTTTTTGGTCACATTAATCTGGATCGGCTCTTTTGAAATTGTATCACCGTCCTGGTTCATAATTAGTGGTATGGGATCAGAAATTAACTCAAGTGAGTCACCCGGTGCAACAGGAAATTTATTGTTTTTAACCGGGAAGGTGGATTTTTTGTTTTTCGTAAGAACAACAATCTTATTGTTATAGTCCTGGAATTTCAGATGAAGATTGGTGCTGAGTTGGTTGTCTACAATTAGCATCCAATCTTTAACATCCTTGCCGGCAGCCAGCAGCGGCAGATTCTTTATCATTTCTGCCTTGGATTTGCCGTTTACATTCCTGATTGTTATCGTCACCTTGTTTTCCTGGGCGAATGATGCAATCCCAATATAAAGGATTGAAACTATCAAAAACAAATTTTTCCTTTTCATGATCAATTGAGTTGAAATTCAATTAAACTTGTGAAAGCAAGATTACGAATCGGGGATCATCTCGTCAAGTAGGTTGAAGAAATTCGACAATTTTATGGCATAGGTATACAGCAGATCACCGGCAATGATCATCCCGATGGCATTTCCCGATTCATCAAAAACGATCGATCCCGAATTACCGGGTTTGCTGATAGCGCCGGAAAACGAGTCATTGGTGAGGATCAGCAGATCTTCAATTTCTCGGATCTTATCCACATACCTGATCTCCACGGATTCCGTTGCGGTGTAAATCTTCCCGACAACTTTAGTGTCTGAAAAGATGTCATAAAAACAAATGTTGATCTGGCTGCTGATATCTGCAGATGTAACCGGCTTAAACTTGATTGAAGGGAAGTTAAGTTTTTCTTTCAACCATTTGTTCCTTTCAAGATCAGCATTTTGCAAACAACGCGCAATCCCATAATCCAGGCATCCCTGGATGCCTCCACCCCAGCGGTTCCCGATGATTTTTTCCGGTGACCCATTATCCACAATGGAGACCAGCTGGTCATCATGGTCATAATCAAGGTCTCCTTTCATAACATGCCAGCAGGAAAGAATATGCAGATTTCCGGAACCCTTGTTTTTCAGCACACAGCCCAGCGATCCAAAACTATTATTTCCTGACTTGTTTGAAATCCGGCCCCGGAACCCTTCATGCGTTTTTGGACTACCGGCTATAACGATATTCACCGCCACCGGAATATTCTCGATATTCAGATCCGAAAACTTTTCCTTTACCGCAGTTTCCGTGTCGGAATCGTGAACATTTACCTGCACACAATCGATCCATTGTCCTTCCCTCAGGAGCAATCCCCTGAACACTGATTTTACACCAGGGATCATTTTTATCTCCGGGGAATATTTTTTTATTGCCGCAGCAATGAAATTATCTGCAGATGTAGAAACCACCGGGGCTGCTTTCATTCTGTCTAAAACTTCCCCTGGAGTTAAGGATGCCGAGCTAATTGCTGATGACGTTGAAGTATCCGCTGTTGTCCCGGTTTTCTCCTCCGGTTTAACACCCGCACTCCTGATGGAGACCAGCTTTCTCAACAGGTCAAACCAGAAAGGTGCACCCAGGGAAATCATCAGCGCCGTAATGACAAATCCCCAGAAACACAAATGCCAGGGCATGCTTTGATGGATAATAAAGACTGCCTTGCTGAGGATAGAATAATGTTTTTTGCCGGAGTAACGAACCAGCATTGTGTTCTGATTATTACGAATGACTTCCGGCTTTATTGATTCATCCAGGGTGAAATGAGAACTGGTAATCCGGTTGAACCGCCGGATAAGGAATGCAAGTGAGTCGGTTTTTAACTGTAAGATTGTGATGAAAGATTTACGCTGACTTCTGCTTGTGGCATGGTTAGCCAATTGCTGATATTTTCGCATGGACTGTTCAAGGTTCTTGGCCGGAAGAATGAATTGTTTCTGCAACCCATTGAAGGTGACAGGATACATAGTTATCCTGATCCTGCCGGACTTCACACGTGCGTTCAGGTTCCAGCCTGATCCTAAAACCTTACTGGCGTTGTCTGTGGCAGTTTTAACCTCGGTGTAGCTTTTCCGCAGAAGACTGTCAGCTATTGTCGAATCACTGCTGATCCGAATTGCTTTTCCGATGGCAGAATTTTCATCACTTGCCTGAATCCCTATTTCAACCAATTGTTTTCGGGCCTCTTTATCAGCAGTGAGTTGTTTTGCAATCTGGAAGCTGTCAACATTAAATGTCATTGCCAAAAGAAATCCAAGCCAGAACAGAATAAACTGAAGCTTTCCTTTATACCAGCCATTGGCTCTGTCCATGGTTTCGGAGTACCATTGAATCAGTTTCTCGCTGAATAATTTTATTTCATTGTCAGAATCATTTAAAAGATTCCTCAGATGAGCCAGCGTCTGTGCCTGGATGTGCATGGTGTTAAACTTCAGGCAGAAGCTGACCTTCTCCATATCATCAGCACCAATTCCCCTGTTTCGCAGCATCTGGATGATGGTCGCAGAAAAATTTTCCCTGTTTATATAAGCCGGTTTCCCTTTTTTAAAAGAAAACCAGAGTGTTTTTCTTCCCGGTGCCAGGTAGCTGATCGATGGATGCGCGTAAAACTTCCCGGCAAATGAATTCCGGAACTCCTTCTCTTCATAAAGGAAAAATGATCTTACCTGGCGGATTATCGTCTCCCGCCGTTTTGCAGCGATATGTTCATCATTAAGCATGGTTTCTATGGCCTTCCTCAGATATCTTGACCTGAGGCCAAGCCATGCAGCGATCATTTCTCCGACGATTGATATCAATAAACTATACAACAGGTATAGTAATACCAATCCTATGAATACATCCAAAACAACTGAATTAAACATGGGCTATAAGTTTGAGTTTGTTTTTATTTAAATATCTTTTCAGGGAAGACAGGAAAGCCAGGGTCGAGCGCAGTGCAGTGCAGGGATATTTTTTCCAAACAAATATATAATAATAATATAATTTTGTCAATGGCTGGTGGTTATATAAATTACTAAATGAACGATTCGCCCTGAAGAATCTATTCAGAACACTGCACGGAATCACATATTTTCAATCATTGTATATTTTTGCAAAATATTTATGTAAATTTCATGCGGTAAACCCATATTAAAATTTGAAGACATGAAAATCCGAAAGAAAGTTATCATTGTAGAGGATCATACAATTTTCAGGGAGGGGATGAAAAGGGTTATCAGCGAAATGGAGGATATGGAGCTTGTCGGTGAAGCCGAGAACGGGGCTGTGTTCATCAGGATGCTGAAAAAAGTTGAACCCGATATCGTATTGATGGATATCCAGATGCCTGAAATGGATGGAATCGAAGCCACCGAAAAAGCATTGAAAATATATCCCAGCCTGAAGATTCTCGTGCTAAGCATGTTTGGGGAAGAAGAATATGTGTATTCAATGGTCGATCGCGGGGTTTCAGGTTTTATCCTGAAGACATCCGGTTTAGCAGATTTTGACCGGGCTATTAAAAAGATCCTTGACGGACAGCAATATTATTCTGAAGAGATCATGGCAATTCTCGTTAAAAAGTTCAGGAGTTATGATAGTCCTGATAAATTGGTGTTGTCGGAAAAGGAAAATGAAGTGCTCCGGTTATTGTGCAAGGGGCTTTCAAACAATGATATTGCCGATAAGCTGTTCCTCAGTGTCAGGACTGTTGAAGGTTACAGGAACAAACTGCTCCAGAAAACAGGTTCTTCGAATGTTCTTAACCTGGTTATTTTTGCAGTGAAGAATAAATTGGTCACACTTTGATCTGATGAAAAAAGTCAACAATCATAAGGATTTAAAGCAATCGGTTGACGAGGGTGAAGTCCTCTATCAGACCCTGGTCAATAGTCTACCTAATCCGATCATGATCCACGTCAATGGGAAAGTGATCTTTGCCAACGATATCATCTCAGAAGTGACGGGTCATTCAAAAGAAGAGATCATCGGGAAAGAACTTGCCGATATCCTGGTCGATCCTGCGGATCCGAGAAACAAAGGGTCTTTCCACAATCTCCTTGACAATAATATCCTGGATGAAGAAGAAATAGAGATTCGTACTGAAAACAGGAAAGTGATACTGAAGAATTTTCTGTTACGTAACAACCGGATCAAATACAAGGGGCGGGATGCCGTGATGTCTGTATTGATTGATATCACTGAAAGAAAGCACCTGGAGAAATATATCATCAGTAAGGTCATCGAAACGGAAGAGAAGGACAGGAAACAATTTGCGGCTGATCTGCATGATGATCTGGGACCTACCTTGTCGAGTATAAAGCTGCATCTGGGGCTCCTTGAAAATGCAAAGGATCCTGCAAGATCAGGCGAACTCCTGAAAATCTGCCATGATCAGCTCATGGAGGCAATTACAAAGATGAGGATCATCTCAAATAACCTGATGCCGAGGCTGATCGAGAGTTATGGGCTCGAAGCATCAGTGAATTCATTCATCAACACCATGCAAACTGAAGGTGTCTTTTCCATCGAATTTATTTCCAACCTGAGTGGACGGAGATTTCTGAAGCAGATAGAATTGCATTTTTACCGGATCATCTGCGAATTGATCAATAATACAATCAAGCATTCCGGGGCAAAAGTGGCAAGGATAAAACTGAATTTCTCAAAGGATGTCCTTTTGCTTACATACACCGATGATGGGAAAGGTTATAAGATTGAAGATATCGACAATAAAAAAATCGGGATGGGAATCGGGAATATCCTGCAGCGTGTGAATCTTATTGACGGGAAGATTGAATTCAGAACAGTCAAAGGAAAGACCGTTGTAAAAATATCAAAGTAGATTGATCGCTGGTCCGGGAATATCATCCGGATGTTTTCAAAAAGAAGTCAGATAAACAAAATGGTATGAAAAAAAAGACAAGGGTCAGGTTCAATAAGATTATCCTTATCCCGACTGATTTTTCACAAGTATGTGAGAATGCAATTGCGCATGGTATCGAATTGGCCAGGTTCCTGGATTACAGCGTGTGCATTCTGCATGTTATCGATAAAAAGGATCGTCAGGCTTCTCCGAAAGAAACTCCGGACCCGGAACCATTCGGTCAGCAATTGCTGAAATGCAGGGAAAAATTTGAGAGACTATTGCCTGGCCACGTTGAGACCCTGACCAGGGAAGGAAACCTGTTTACCGTGATAAACCGGGTTGCAAAGGAATTGAAATCCTGTTTGATGATCCTTGGAACACATGGAAAGCAGGGTTTACAGAACCTTTTCGGAAGCCATGCATTAAAGGTCGTCCTGGATTCTCCCTGTCCGGTTGTTGTCGTGCAGAAACGATCATTTGGTAAGGGCTATAAGAAGATCGTCCTGCCCATTAGCAGTGAGATTGAACCCCGGCAAGCCGTCAGCTGGGTAGTGCTCATGCATAACCTCTTTGGTTCACGGATACTAATTTATCAGGCGCTGGAACCCGATGCCATCACGAATAACCAGCTGAGTTCAATCACGAGGCAAATCCTGGCAATTTTTAAGGAAAACAAAATCAGATGCGATGTTGCACTCGCACAACAATCGTCTGATTTCTCACTTCAGGTCATTTCACACGCAGAAGCGCATAAGGCAGAACTGATCATGATCATGACGATGCCTGCACTTGATCTGACCGGGTTCAGCTTTGCTTCATGGAACGAAAAAATCATGTTCAACGAAGCCCAGATACCGGTTATGTGTATCAACCCGGTTGAAATGGAAGAATCCGCTTAGGAAAGTTGAGTTTTATCAAGACTTAACCGCTACTTAGTAATCGGGCTTCCGTTGTCACAAACATAAGGACAGGGACCAGATCCCGGACCAGGAGTTACGACGATTGGATGGGTTTTGTCAGGACTTCCTGTTCCTACAACTATTATAATCGGTTCAGCCCCTTCCTTTTTATTTCCAAGGTAGAACCGGAAACCGTGCACTGAATTTTTTGTTTCATTTTTCAGAATAAAGTTCATCGCATCGTATTGGGCCATCGTGATAGTGAATCCTTTCAAACTGTCAACTCGGATCGGGCTTTTATAATAATTGCGAAAATATCTGTTCGCTGTAAGGACATTAATTGTGTCAGAATTACTTATGAAATTAGGGTGTTGGCAGCATTCATTCATTGCTTCATAATTCTTCTTACAGCAACAACATAAAGTTAACCATATGATTAACCCGCCGACAATTATACCAATCAGGAATGTCAGCACCATCATCGAATATTTGCTTTTCATAGTGTTTTAATTTTTAGGGTTAAATAAATTCGATTTTAAACGTCGTAAATATAGGAATTTTATACTAAATTCGGTTTTTTATCCGGAATGGCATTCTAATATATATCCGGTTATTGTTTTTAAAATATAATTGAATGCATGAAAATTAATGGGGGCATTTACAGGCCTGTATATCTCTTCTTATTTGTGTCCATCCTGTTTCCTGCACTTGCAATACAACAGGATGCTTCAATACGCATGAAAAATCTTTGGAAAACATATAAGGTTGTCGGCTCTGATAGTACGAGGATACGAATCCTTGCAAAGCTTTCTTTTTTAAGTGTCGATATGCTGAATGATAACCTGCTTTGTGATAGCATAGGTGATCTTGCAATAAAGATTGCGGATAAGTCGTCCGATGTTTTACAACAAATTAATGCACGCAACAATTATCTGGAATCGATTCAACTTGATTTCAATTTTGAAAAAGCACACAAAATTGCGAGGCAAGCGCTGCTTCTAAGCCAGACTCATGGTCTTCAGAAAGAGGAGTGGCGATGCCTTCACAATATGGTATCTCTCTATAGGATCAACTCAAATTTCGATATTGCAATTATTCTTTGTGGTAAAGAAATGGAACTGGCAAAGAAGATTGCCAACAAGGAATACGTGGTTGAATCCTACCTTGACTATGGCATCTGCCTTCAAGGGCATTCAAAGATGAAGGAAGCACTGGATAATTTTTTTGATGCCCTGCGACTTTCAGAATCCCTGAACAACAAAACGCTGCTAAAGAAATGCTATTTTGGATTGTCAGACTTTTATAGCCAGATTAAAACATTTGATAAGGCATTAGAGTATAAACGGAACCAACAGGTCATCATACTTGCATATGAACATCCTCTTGACTCTGTTGAATTGATGTGGACAATGTATCAGAAACACGTAATTATCGAAAGATCCAATAACCTGGTAAATGAAAAGAGTATTGAACAGGTAATCAATTATGCGATCAAAACCGGGAACTTTCGCCTCCTTGAGTATGAATTTGCTGTATACAGGAAAAACCTGCTTGATGCAAATGAAATGGATAGACTATACAAGGTCTATAATATCAGATATCCTGATCAGCTCAGGCAGCTGTCGATTCATGATCTGGGTACCTATTACAGGTTGAAGGCATTTTTTATGGAACAGAAAAATGACCAGGACTCCGCATATTATTATTTCCAGAAAGCCGAAGAAAAACTAAGCACAAATCCCAACCGTTTTTTCCGGTCAAACTTTTATATCCGTTTTGGACAGTTTCTCATGCGCACAGGCAGGACAAAGGAAGCCATCGCCAGGTTTAGTACCGCTTATAATCTCGCCGAACCCGACCGGTGGTTTGGCAAGATGGAATTCATGATCACCGCTTCATCAAACCTTTATATGTTGTATGCAGCAACCGGGGATTATAAAAATGCTTACCTCTATTCAGAAAAATGCAGCTGGCTTCGGGACAGCATTACACTTATCTCCAGTAAAGAGAAAGTTGACAGGATGCAATTAGATTTCCAGGCCAGACTGGATAATGAAAAAATGGATAATCAGATCCGGCGGCGTAATATTTGGTTTATGGTTATCCTTGTTGTCATTGTTATTGTTTCGCTTTTCGCTGTGGTTGTATTCATCCAACGACTGCGAATCAGTAAAGAGAAAAAGCGCAGCGATAAACTTCTCCTGAACATCCTCCCATCTGAAGTCGCTGAGGAGTTGAAAATTTATGGGAAAACAAAAGCCAAACATTTCGATGAAGTTACAGTTATGTTCACTGATTTCAAGGATTTTACCCAGGTCAGCGAAACATTGAGTGCAGACGAACTTGTGGATATAATTCATTCTTATTTCAGCGAATTTGACAGGATCATTGAAAAATATGGGATTGAAAAGATCAAGACCATTGGCGACAGCTATATGTGTGTTGGCGGATTGCCGGTAGTCAATCAAACCCATGCACTCGATGTTGTTAATGCGGCAATGGAATTACAGGAACTGATATGCAAAGAAAAGGCAAGGCGGTCATCGCTTGGACAAACATTTTTTGAACTCCGGATTGGGATCCATACCGGACCTGTTATTGCCGGGATTGTTGGCATCAATAAATTTGCTTACGACATCTGGGGGGATACTGTAAATACGGCTTCACGCCTAGAAACCGAAGGGGAAATTAACAAGGTGAACATCAGCCGATCAACCCATGAAAGAGTAAAGGATAAATTTTCCTGCACTTACCAGGGCAAGAAGAATGTAAAACACAAAGGAGAAATCGACATGTATTTCGTCGATTCTTCCAAAGAATAATCCTTTGAAAGGCTATCTTAAAAGCCGGCAGTAGCGAGGAAGATGAAGGATCATCATTTAGTTATATTGCTGGTCTGATCACAAACAAACGGGCAAGGTCCTGATTTTAGCGAACTTGTCTTGTAGATGGGGTAAGTTGTTGCATCTGCACCTTTACTGTCAACACCTACAACAATACTTACAGGTAAATTGTTCCTGTCTTTCCCAAGATAAACCCTGAACCCTGCCAGTTCGTTTTTTTCCCCTGCAATAAGTTTCATTGCACTGAACTGGAGAGAATCAAGGAAGAATCCCTTTATGGGTGTCGTGGGTGCTGTTGCCGATCTGAAATAGTTCTTGAACAGCACGTTTGCATCCGGGGCTGTGATTGTCGCCAATCCCTGGGGAACAGCTCTGGTACTGCTATTCTGTGTAAATGACATGAATATAAAGGGGGTTGCGCCTATCAGTATACCGATGATGAGTGTCATCAACGGCATCAAAATCCTGTTCTTTTTCATAGTTAAGGTTTAATTGGGAAATTGAATGAACTATATATTCTGACTAAATATAGCATATTTTACTCCTAATGTCAAAGTTTTTTTTCATCATGGTTGATTAAAGAAGGATGGCCGTCAGAAATCCATAGGCTTGTAAGCAAGTAGTTTCAGGGTCTCTCCGTCAAACACGGCATAAGTGAAATGAACCAGCCAGTCACCAAGACTTAGTTGCGTTGCCTTTTCAGTTAACTTTATTTCTAGCGGATAATGCCAATGGCCAAAAATGAAGTAGTCAATTTCAGGGTTTGATTCTAACATTTTCTTCGAATAGACGGATAACCTGGAGTTGATCAGCTGTATCTCATTGCTTTCATCTGCTTCATCCCGCTGGTTGGCATAACGGCTTTTCCTCGACCAATACAACCCGAGCCTTATCCCTATATCCGGGTGGATCCACCGGAACAGCCACTGATTGATCCTGGATTGAAAAATCTTTTTGATGAGTTTGTATCCATGGTCGCCGGGGCCTAACCCGTCGCCATGAGCGAGGTAAAAGGCCTTCTTGTTAAAAATGTGAATTTCTGGTTCCCTGTGTATTTCTATCTGAAGCTCTTTGTTCAAATAATCAAACGCCCACATGTCATGATTGCCGCGAAACAGGTGAATTTTAATACCTGAGTCAGTAAGTTCTGCAAGCTTGCCAAGAAGCCGTGTATATCCCCTCGGGACAACAGTTTTGTATTCGAACCAGAAATCAAACAAATCACCCATCAGGAAAATCTCCCCGGCATCAGCCCTGACAGAATCCAGCCACAGAACAAACAAATCCTCACGTTTCCTGCTTGATGCAGGATCAGGAACACCGAAATGAAAATCAGAGACGAAATATATTTTTTTCTGCATGAATAAGAATTCAGTCAAACTTACAATTTTTTCACTGATTCCTGCCTTTTTTTCTCCTCCACGCGCTTGTGATGGTAAACCAGGTGTTTGTTCTGCGGACAGATGCGTTGGAGCGCACTGTCGACCCGCTGGTAAACATCGAAATCATGGTCAATGTCAAGGATTGGCTGCGGCCCGAAGGAAAAATTAAGAACGATAAGGCAAGCTAAAGAATTAGGATTCTTGTGTATGAATTCCAGTTCGAGCTTTCGCTGATCCTCGGTGATTTTCTGGAAACCGGCATCCGCATCTCCGCTGATCTTCAGGAAATCAGGACTTCCTTCATGGCCTTTAAGCAACATCTTTAACGAATCGATGGTTTTTCTGTTCCTGTTTGTCTCCCTGAAGAAATCGGCCAGCAGCATCGATCCCGGTGAACCCTTCATGACAAGATTGGCCGAAAGGTTCTGACAATCCCCGCTGATCTCAAGGTTTTCGCCTTTATCCAGCAGCAGGATGATCTTTTTTTTGTCCGGGAACCGGAGAAGATAAAACCCCGCCTGGTCAGCTTTGCAGCTGAGACGGATTTCACCAGCCTGGTCAATGTTTGCTGAATCCAGCGGGATGATCGCATTGATCCCCATCTCCTCAATTCGAATCTTTTCGCCTGTACAATTAGCAAATTTCCCCAGTACGGTGAATGAGCCTGAATCTTGTTTTGAATTTGAACACGAAATTGCTAAAAATGCCAGGAAAATCATGGGAACACCCGGTCTGAAAAATAATCTAACCAGGGGAAGAAGCAATTCTTTGATTGATCTTTGTGTAATTCTGTTATTCTTGCTTTGTTTTGATTTCATAATGATATTTCTGATTTTCATCGTATAATTAAGAAACTAAAATGACCTGAAAATAAAATTTAAACGCAGAGCACCGCAAAGATTAACCGCAGAGAACCGCAAAGTTAATGTTTCTTGATTCTCTGATAAAATCTCCGCGGCTCTTCGCGCCTCCTTTGCGATCTCTGCGGTTAAAAACCAACTCTGCAACGTTATTTCTTGCTGAATCGCAGAGCAGATAGCTATTTCTGAAATTTCATTCTCAGTCATGAATTTCTAGCTGATGTATTGAATGGAGGATTCCTCCAGCAGATCTTTGCCCTGGAATTTTAAAAACAGGTTAACAATGGTGAGAACGTCTTTCTGGCAGTATGTCATGATCCGTTCAAGATTTTTTTCTTCCCAGTACACTGACGCAATATCGCTTCCGCGGATGTCATCCTTTGGTGATGGAATTCCAAAGATGGTTGCAAGAAGCTCAAGCGAGGTGAAGTTCTTGTAATCCCCGAATTTCCAGAGTTCCATCGTGTCAAAATGGTTGACCTCCCATGGTTTTTTACCAATGAGATCAAGGAGGGAAGGAATAGCCACACCATTGATCAGCATCCTGCGGATCATGAACGGATAATCAAATTCTTTCCCGTTATGTGCACATAAGAACTGGAACTTTTTCCCTGTTGCTTTGGAAAGCATTTCCGAAAATTCAATAAGGAGCTGTTTCTCATCATCTCCGTAAAAGGATTTGATCCAGACGGATTGGTTGCGAATTACACCTGTCGAAATGCAGACGATCTTGCCAAATTCGGCGTAGATGCCGGCTCTCGAAAAGAGCTCTTCCGGGAGTTGCTTTTCTTTCTCTGTTCTCCGGTCATTCATGGAAAGCATTTCAGCCTTCCTGTCCCAGAGTTTCCTGTACTCCTCAGGCAGGTCATTGTAACTTGCCACCATCGGGACAGTCTCGATATCAAGAAACAGGATGTTTTCAATGTTGATTTTTTCAAGCATAATATCTGATTTTATACATTCTTCAATCGTCCCACAATCATTTTATCAATCGGAAAAGTAAACTGATCCTCAGAAAGAGCGTTGACCGGAATCCACCTGAAACACTGAGCCCCATCAATAATTTCCGGGAAATCAAACTTTTTTTCCGTCGTTGTAAATAAATACGGCTTGTTCACTTTCACCAAATAATAGACATTAATCAGCTGAGATTCGAAAGGTAGCATGGTTGTTGCCTGAAAAAAATCAGTCGTATAATAGTGCGAGATTATATGTGCTTCAGCATGAAGCTCTTCCATGAATTCGCGTTTCAGGCAATCAATCAGACCTTCCCCATACTTCAATCCGCCTCCGGGGAATTTCGTCATCAGGATCCCAAGACGGAATTCGTCAGTTACCAGTATTTTTCCTCCATCAATGAGAAATCCGTATACACGGATGTTGAACCGGGGTGATTCCATCATTTTCTTATCGTTCTGTTTTGTTATCATTTCTTTGTAGCCCTTGTGATCTCACGTTTTCCGGGTGGCCCCGGGATCTTCTCTACTTCAAATCCTGAATTTTTCAAGGCTCTCCGTACTGCTCCTTTCACTGAATACGTCACAAGGATTCCTCCGTTTTTCATGGAAAAGGCAATCTTCTGAAATATTTCTTCGGTCCATAATTCCGGTTGTACCTCCGGACCAAATGCGTCGAAGTATACAAGGTCGTACGTGGTATTCTCTGGAAAGATATCCCGGATATCTTTATCGATCTTGAGAAGCCTGAAATTACCGGTGATACTTGTCGCCAGGTTCCATGGAGCATTGTGGATCAACCTGAAGACAGGCTGCATTGAGTGGTCAATAAAATCCGGATAATTCAAAAGGTCAGTGATTCCTTTGGAAAGCGGAAATTTTTCCACGCCGGTATAATGAATTTGCCGGGAGGATTTTTCACATTCGAGGCACGTCAGAAAGGCATTCAACCCGGTCCCGAATCCCACTTCCAGGATTTGCAACGGAGACCTGGCAGGATCAAGAAAATTCAGCCCTGATTGAATGAAGACAACCCTGGATTCCTGCACTGCTCCGAATGTAGAATGATAATGCTCATTCAGTTCGGGAACAAAGAGTGTATGTGATCCGTCGTTGGTTATTTCAATCCGGGTCTGCATTTGAATGTTCAGTAAAGACGGGGGAATTTGTTTGGATTGTACGCGTTCATCATCGTATAAACCAAATCAAATACATCTTCAGCATTGGGATTGGAAAAATAGTCACCATCCGTTGAATAGGCGGGACGGTGTTCGGATGCAGTGAGCGTGCGGGGTTCGGCATCCAGGAACCGGAATCCGCCTTGTTCTTCAAGTACTTTCTGCATCATGAATGCAGTAGCACCGCCAGGCACATCTTCATCAAAAAAGATGATCTTGCTCGTTTTCTTCAGTGATTCCAGGATTTGATGGTTGATGTCAAAAGGCAAGAGTGACTGCACATCGATCAATTCGACTGAAATGCCAACTTCTTTCAGTTGCAGAACAGCCTCCTGTGCGATCCTGACACAGGCTCCGTATGTCACCAGTGTAAGGTCATTCCCTTCAGAAAGTTTTTCAGGGATTCCAACCGGGATCCGGTAATGACCAACATTGTCGGGCAATCTTTCTTTCAGCCTGTAACCATTCAGTGGTTCGATGATGACAGCTGAATCATCCGAAGCCATGATCGTGTTGTAAAAACCTGCAGCCTGGGTCATGTTCCGCGGAACCAACACATAAACACCACGGATGGAATTGATGACCATGCTTAGCGGTGATCCCGAATGCCATATTCCTTCCAGCCTGTGACCGCGTGTGCTGATGATCAGTGGCGCCTTCTGACCTCCATTTGTACGGTATTGCAAAGTTGCGAGGTCATCGCAGATTACCTGCAGGCCATACATGATGTAATCAAAATACTGGATCTCCGCAATTGGTCTGAGACCGCGCATTGCGAGACCGATTCCCTGTCCGATGATGGTTGCTTCCCTGATCCCGGTATCTGAGATCCGCAATTCACCAAACTTTGCCTGGAGTCCTTCCAGCGTCTGGTTGACTCCGCCGATCTTTCCAACATCCTCGCCGAATATCATCGTCAGCGGATTGGTGCGGAAAAGATGTTCAAAATTGGCCAAAAGAACTTCCCTGCCGGTGATGACCGGTGATTTTTCACTGAAAACCGGTGCAACCCCGGTGATCTTCAAGGCACTTTGTCCGGATTCACTGTAAAGATGAGAACCATAGCGCTTGTTATCGGTTTTCAACTGTTCATCGAGCCACAAAGCAAGATCAGCTTTCATCGGCTTTTTCATGCTGCAAGTCGTGCAGATGTCGCGCAGGATCTTCTTACAGCTGGAAATAATATCTTTCCGGATGGGTTCACTGAGCTTTTGAAGATCATCCAGGATCGTATCAATCCGCTGTTGCTTCTTGCACGGGCAATGCGATGTTCTCACCGTTGTGATCAGCAATTCACGTTCCTTTTTGATGGGATCGAGATAGTTTTTCCAGGCTTTGTCGCGTGCAGTCCGGACTGTTTTTATGGCCGTTGCTTCAATGATATCCAATTCTGAATCATTTGCCAGTTTCGATTCCAGGATCCACTGTCGCATCCTGAGGATGCAATCATTTTCTTTCTCCCAGGCCAGGCGTTCTTTTGACTTGTATCTTTCGTGGGATCCGGATGTGGAATGTCCCAATGGCTGCGTGAGTTCAGTAATGTGGAAAAGAACCGGTATGTGATCCTCCCGGCAGGTATTGATTCCTTCTGAATAGATCTGACAAAGTGCCGGGTAATCCCATCCTTTCTCCCGGAATATCAGGAAGCCCGGTTTTGTCCCTGTTTTTTCAAATCCCCGGAGAAGCTCGGAAATGTCCAGTTTTGTAGTTTGATATTTGATGGGAACAGATATACCCCAGCCGTCATCCCACACGGAAATCGCCAGCGGAACCTGGAGAACACCTGCAGCATTCAGGGTTTCAAAGAAATGTCCTTCAGAAGTACTGGAATCACCGATCGTTCCAAAGGCTACCTCATCCCCATGTTTTGAAAATTTGCTGTAATTGGTTAACGCGGGATTGTTCCTGAAAACCTTCGAAGCCAATGCAAGTCCAAGCAACCGTGGCATCTGGCCGGCTGTTGGGGAGATGTCAGCAGAGGAGTTTTTTTGCCGGGTGAGGTCTTTCCATTCGCCTGCAGCATCAAGTGAACGGGTCGCAAAATGATTATTCATCAGTCTTCCGCCATTCCCTGGATTAGCTAGCAGATCAGTATCACCGTACAACTGCGCGAAAAATTCTTCGAGTGTAAGCAAGCCGGCAGCCAGCATGAAGGTCTGGTCACGGTAATACCCTGATCGCCAGTCACCATTCCGGAAAACCCTGGCCATTGCCAGCTGCGGAACCTCTTTTCCATCACCAAAAATGCCAAACTTCGCTTTGCCGGTCAGCACTTCCCTGCGCCCAAGTATACTCGCCTGGCGACTCTCACACGCGATGCGGTAATCGCTTAAAACCTCAGTCTTATCAAATTTTGTATTCGTCTTCCCGGTTTTTTCTTTAGGCATAGTGAATCTGCTTTGCACAAAAATAATCAAATTCCACCTGTTTAAATTCAATTTATAAAGAACGTCACCGGCACCTTGTTTAACCCCATGTTGTTATATTGAGAAAATTCTTGTAGGTTTGAATGAAATTTAACCCGGAGAATTAAAAGGAGGATCTGGTCATTCTCAATTTATCAAAACAAAAACTTGGTGATCTTACGGTAACCGGGGCTTTTCAGGATGTACATAATCCCATAATAACCTAATTCAGTTCGAGATGGAAAACAAGATTGGTCACCACAGAAACAGGTTCCTTCATCTGCAATCAGTCTTGAAAGTTAATCGTTACCGGTTTTTGCTTTTTGCCTTGATCATTACGATGATTGTGCCACCATTCCTGAGAGAATCAAGCTTAGGCGACTTATCCATCACGATCGTTCTTTCCATGTTGCTGCTTGCCTGCCTGAATTTCCTTAGCGGGTTAAAGAAAATATTTGTGGTTGCCCTTGTCATTTTCTTCTTCACGAGCATTTTCGGGTGGTTGCCTTATTTCTTTGACAAGGATTCTACACGGATCATACGGTGTATTTTCTCGTTTAGTTTCTTTTCACTGGTTGTCTACCATTTGCTGAAAGAGATCCGTTATGCAGAAGTGGTAACTTCCAAAGTCATTTATGGCTCCATTGCAGCATACTTATTACTTGGCGTCATTGGCGGGAATATTTTCTATTTCCTTGATCTTGTTTATCCCGCTTCATTTAACATCACAATGAACACTTCCATGGCTAATTTTTTTAGTTTTACAACGCTGACAACCGTAGGCTATGGGAATGTGTATCCTGTGAAAGCCCAGGCACAGTCCATTTCAACGTTCCTGGCCATAAGCGGGCAACTTTACCTGACGGTTCTCGTGGCCATCCTGGTGGGAAAATATTTGTCTAATCCGGCAAACAAGAGTGAACCGCATTTCTGAAGCGGGATAATTCATTGTTCTGAACATCCAGACCTTAATTAATCCTGGTTTTTTTTATTGTTGCAGTGACGGGGCTGCGCAGCCTGAGCGCAAGTAAACAAAAAAAGACCGTCCTTTTGGGACGGCCTCTTTGTTAGCATCATCAGGTCCGAACTACTTTTTGGGTGTTGGAGCAGGTGTTGGAGCAGGAGCAGGTTTTGGCTGTGGTTTTGGTTTTGGCTGTGGTGCTGGCTCCGGTTTTGGATCTTCTACTTTCTTAACATTTTTGCAATCTTTGTCAAATTCAAACCATTGTGATTTGTTTCCTTTGACATCAGCTTTGGTGGTAATTAAATTAACGTAGAATGTAATTACTCCCTTGTTGTCATTTTTGAAAGCCTTATTGATAGTGAAGTCTTTCATATTCGTTTTGATCCACTCACTGCAACAACCTGGAAGTTCGGCTGGTTTAATCTCTACTCTGGTCTGGGCCAGAACTGCAGTTGCAAATAAAGCAACAACTAACGTTACAAATGCTCTTTTCATAGTTTTAGGTTTTTTATGGTTAATGGTGTAAAAGTGAAATAAGATTCTGTAGAAATATTGGAGTTGATTATATAATATTCAGAAAAATTCAGAAACGTGTTTACAGCATGTACGATACTGATTATGCAGGGACTTTCAAAGTTGGTAAATCTGTGGATCTTTGTGATTCAGAATTAAAACAGAATTATATAGAAACTTTAGTTATCAATTTCATCTGTCCAGGAAAAATATTTTTATCGAAAATTGTTGCTTCCGGTTACTAAATGCAACGTAAAGGAAAAAATGTTAAGCTGGGAGAATGAAGTGATATGATTGTTTACCAGAACCAAAAACATCATTGTGTTATTCTGAAAAGTTCGAAAATAAAAAATTAAATCTAAAAACCAGATGACATGAATACCGAGTTCGGAAGAAAAGGCTGGGGTAATGTCCACTTAAAAAATACGCTCCCTCCCGGAACCGGGCTGCAGGATGGAAAGTATATTTTATTAGAGGTTTTTGGTGTCGGACCGTTTACGATCTGTTACCTGGCCCGGCAAGCCCGCTTGGGTAAGAAAGTAGTCATCAATGAATTCTTTTTGCTTGACCATTGTTCCCGGTCACAGGATTGCCAGGTTATCAACCAGGACATCAACCCGAATGTTTACAGCAACTTTAAAGATAAGTGGTCGGAAGAGGCGATCATGCTTTCGAAATGCAGCGGCAATGAGCATTTTGTCACAGTTCTGGATGCTTTCGAGGAAAATCAGACGGCTTATTATGTAACCGAATACATCAATGAAGCTGACCTTCAGACATTCACACTGGACCAAAAGGAGAAGTTCCTGGATGAAACCCGGGCCATCGATTTTATTTTTCAAATTTCAAAAGGACTGACGGTTCTTCACGAGAATAATATTTTTCACCTGAATTTATCACCGGTTAAAGTTTTGGTCGATAAAAATAACAGGGCCATTATTATTACGATCGGAATTCCCAGGAAAGAGATCTCATCAGAGATACTGAGCGATGTTACAAAGCTGGAAAGGGCAGGTTATACTTCCCCTGAGCTCTATATCCGGAATGGTGATTATGGTGCATACTCAGATATTTATTCAGTCGGTGCAATTCTTTACTTCCTGCTTACCGGTAAGAATCCAGTCTCTGCCCGCGAGCGAATGAGCACACCCCTGGTCGAACCGAGGACATTGAATCCTTTGATAACGACCCAGACCAACGCTATTGTAATGAAAGCCATGGCCCTGACACCGGAAGACCGGTACCCGAATCTGAACGGGCTTTTGGCTGATTTGACGGCTACCCAACACAAACAAGGTAAAGCCAGAACAAAAAAAGTGCTTTTGTATTCTGCGGTTGCATTGGCCCTAATTGCTTCAATATCACTTTTTTTTCTTGTAAAATCAAAACACAACAAGCCTGCCAGGCAAATCACTGAAATGCTGGATCATAAAAGAACCAATCACCTGGACAGACTTTCACGGCTCTCCCTGAATGAGGATAAGATGAGGGGCATGACACTGGTTAAAGATGCTGAAACAAAGGACTCGATGGTCCTTGGAAATTATTATGCATTGCTGATCGGGATTGAGAATTATAAAGATGCCCACTACCAGAAACTTTCTGAACCGGTGAACGATGTGAACTCAATGTGTGAGGTCCTTGTCAGCAATTATACCTTTGACAAAGACCATGTTCTGATTTTGACAAATCCCAATAAGAAGGACATTTTCCAGTCACTGAACTACTTCAGGGATCACCTGACTGGCAATGACAACCTGTTCGTCTTCTATGCCGGTCACGGCTGTTACGATGATAAAGCAAGGATGGGATACATTCTTCCATGTGACGCAGAATATAACAACGATGCTGAATGGGTGTCATTCCAGGATATCAGGAAAAAGTTTGAAATCATTGCAGCAAAGCATATCCTTCTGATTGCAGATGCCTGCTATGCAGGAAGTGTATTCAGGGGTGATGATCCGAACACGGAAGAAACCCTGGATGAGATGACACTGGAGCAGTGGAGCAAGCGGAGCAGGACAGCCTTTACAAGCGCTTACATGAAGCCTGTTCCCGACATAAGTGTTTTCCTGAGGCAACTGATAAGTAACTTAAGGAATAACAGGGCACGTCTTTTTTTAAGTGAAGACCTTTACATTAATACAAGAAATTCATTGATCCGGAGCACTTCAAAAAAGGATCCGGTTAAATGGGGTGTTATCCAGGATTGTGGTGATGAGGGTGGTGATTTTATTTTTGTGAGAAGAACCAACGGATCAAAATGAGATCAGTTTTTTCCGCGCATTCAGAATATTCACAGATTCATAATTCAACTTTGAGACAGCCAATTGTTTGGAATATTGTCAACCATGAAAATAAAGAAACAGTTTTTGTTTTTCATTTACATTTTCAGTTTTGGTGTTGTCTTTTCTCAAAACCATGTTCCGGTTAAGCATGCCCTGGTCGTCGCTATCAGTGAATATTCCCCTTCGTCAGGTTTCAGGCACATCGATGCAGATAATGATCTTAAGATCATAATGAAGCTTTTGAAGCAGCAGGGCTTCACGGATACCATCATACTGACTAATGCCCGGGCGACAAAGGAAGGATTTATCGAGGCATACAGGAAACTGCGTTCAAATATTCAGCCGGGGGACATCATTTACATTCATTTTTCAACACATGGCCAGCAAATTCAGGACCTGGGCGGGGATGAAATTGACGGACTGGATGAGGCAATCGCTTTATATGATTCCCAGTCAAGGGGCAGCAATGAATACCGGGGCCAGAATCATCTGACGGATGATGAATTCGGGGAAATGATTGAACAGCTAAGGAAAAGCCTCGGAAAGCAGGGGGACATCCTGGTTATGATCGATGCCTGTCATTCAGGAAGCATGAGTCGCGGACTGGATACTGTCATCATCCGTGGAGGATATCCACCAATCACTATTCCCGGGCAGGATTCAATTGTCAGGACAAGGGGTTCAAATGATGCGATCCGGTCAGCGGAAGGCAGTAAGAGTGTAGGAATGTTTTCAAACCTGAATCATAATAAACGGGATGACCTTGCAAATTATGTCATTATCTCCGCCTGCGAAAACAGTGAAATAAGTTCCGAGTTTTATTATAACCATAATTATTTTGGACCCCTGACATGGGCATTCTTAACTGCACTGCTGAACAACAGCAGTGAAAATTATACTTATAACAAGCTCTTCCATGATATCCAGTATGAAATGATATCGATGTTTGAGAATTATAAGACGAAGCAAAATCCAACGATTGAATCTGCCGAAACAGGAGGAACAGATAAGGTTATTTTTGGAGGGAAATCCATAAAGCAGCAAAATTTTTATACAATCAGCAGGTTCATCAAACCCGATCAGATCATTATCGATGGCGGAAATATTTCAGGGATTTTTGACAGCACAACCGTAACGGTTTATCCGTCAGGCACAGCTGATCCCGGAAAGGCCGGAACACCGCTTGCTATTGGCAAGATCATTCAATCCGGCTACATGGAATCAACGGTTCAGCTCCAGTCGCTACTGAACGACAAGAAACCCGGAGATTACTGGATATTTATTAATGACCGGAGATTAGGCGGGTACAAGGTCACGCTTGGTCTTGGAACTTTCACTGATGCAAAGTTTAAAAAACAAGCCATTGGAGTGATTCAGGGGTGCAGCTATGCTGAAATCACAACAGATTCACCTGCCTTCATCCTTGAACAAAAAAAGAGCAATGCCCCTGAAATGGACCTTGTGCAAAGCCGAAGCAGAAAAATTTCAAGGGACAACATCACCGTTGACAATCTTGGGAAAACCCTGCTGAACCTTGCACAGGTTCAGTTCATGAAAAGCCTTAAGGTGACATCACAGGGCATCGAACTGGATGTTGCCCTGGTCCCTTCGGATAGTCTTCACAATCCGAAATCAAAATTCACGGATTCGAGAACATTGCGACCCACCGTTAAGGAAGGTGTTGACACAGCCATTCTGTGGATTGCCAATACCGGTAAAAAGAGTTTTTATTTTAACCTTCTTGACATTGACCCGGAAGACCGGATCAATGTAGTATTTCCAAGTGATGAAAGACCGGTTTCTGATTGTTACCTGCAGCCTGGTCAGAAATTCCCAACGCGCTATACATTTTATAAACCTTATGGAACCGAGACGCTCAAGATCATTGCTTCAGATAAAAAATTTGATTTGCGCCCGGTAATTAACAGTATGAGTCAAACACGCGGGATCATGGGAGAGATGGAAAAGCTGTTCAGCAGTGCATATAATATGCGAGGCTCACCATCTCTGCCTGAATCGACAGGGCTTGCTACGTTCAATTTTGTTTTTGATATCATAAAATAAAACGTCAATATGAAAAAGTTAACCATCATCAGCATCCTGCTTCTTTTATTTGTCGGTTTCATAAATGGCCAGGATCTTTTGATCCGGTATGACCTTGTGCATAAGAACATTTATTATTTCAAGGTAAAAAAACACAAGGACGGGGATCAAAAGCTCATCCCTATGAAAAATCCGAGAATCGGTGCAAACAGGAATATAAAGATCGAGTATGTAAATATTAATCCTTTTATCTGGAATCAGCCCAAAATGAACCTGATAACGGCTAAACAGGATTCCGTTTCATCGTTCAATCCTTTTGCCATGCTGATCCCGAACAATTTCACGGATAAATTCGGTTCGCTGGGTCTTGGTCTGACACGGGATGCCTCGGCGGCAGATCCCCAGCAGCTTGTGTGTGCATCTTCCCTGCAATCGCTTTATGATGCCTATGATGAAGTTGATGACCTGAAGTATGATTATAAACTCACAAAAGACGAAATTCTCAGCAATTCCAGGAATAAGATCCAGAAGGTCATGAAAACCACCTATGCATCTACCCGGATAGACACATCTCAGAATACAATTAAACGAAGTGATTTCGAACTGATGAATAATTATTTCAAAGATATCTGTCAACTGAATACACCTTTACTCTCGCGATCGGGAAATGATGCCAAAGTAGATGCATTTCTTGGAAAGACAGACACTAAAGAAGTGAAGGAATTACCGAGTCCGAAGGATGCATTAAAAAAGATTGAACAGGATTATTTCAACGTTTCGGATGCAGATTTTGGTTTTGAGAATTCTTTTATCGTTAGTGATAAGGATGTGATTTTGCACATGGATTTCTCCCTGACTGATGAATACAAGAAAAGAACCGGGAAGGACAGCATTGCAATTGAGAAGAGCAATAAATATCCACATCCGGTAAAGGGCGAGTCCATATTTATCCCGGTGAAGGGAGGTGTGCAGGTATCGAATTCTGCAGGTATCGGGTTTACCTATCTCGGTGCCCAAAGGAAATCATTTTACCTGGAACATGACAGTGTGCTCGCTTCTTCGACTGATAACCGTATCGTCCCCGTGGTGGGTTCATTCCTCAATGTCTATTCACGCGGGCTGGGGGTGATGAATGTAGGAGGATCATTCGGGATTGCCGTGGCACTGCAGGAGACACTTGCCATCAACTTTATGTTTGGTCTTACGGGTGTAATCGGAAGAAAAGGAAAGCTGCTTGTCTCTGTAGGATTGGTAATGGCGCCCGTCAGTGAACCCAGCAAAGGATATTATGTGGGTATGCATACGACAAACCCGGATTTCCCCACGCAACTGAATTACAAAGCCGGGGGATTTTTCTTTGTTCACTACAACGTAGGGAAATTCTGATCAGAAATTCTCTGCCTTGATTTCAAAGTAGCTGACCGGATGATTGCAAACCGGGCAATTGTTTAAGGCCTTGTTCCCAAAATGAACGTGTCCGCATTTCCTGCAAACCCAGAAAACCTTCTCTTCTTTTTCAAAGACTTTATTTTCCTGCAGGTTTTTCAGAAGCGTACTGTAACGCGCGGAATGAGTAGCTTCGATTTTTGCGATGAGTTTGAAAAGCATGGCAATCTTTGAAAACCCTTCTTCTTCTGCAACTTTTGAGAATTCAGGATAGAGTTCAACAGCTTCTTCATTTTCCCCGGCTGCAGCTGCTTTTAAGTTTTCTTCGGTTGAACCGATCATTCCGGCAGGGTAGCTGGCGGTGATCTCAACCATCCCGCCTTCGAGGGATTTGAAAAATAATTTTCCATGCTCTTCTTCATTGAGGGCAGTCTCTTCAAAAATGGCTGCGATCTGCTCAAAACCGTCTTTCCTGGCCTGCTTGGCAAAGAACGTATAACGGTTTTTTGCCTGGGATTCCCCGGCGAATGCTTTCAGCAGGTTTTGTTCAGTGCGTGATCCTTTGATGCTTTTGTCCATAGGGTTGTTTTGTTTATTTGTGAACGAATCATTATTTCTCCATTGCCATGTACTCTTCTTTTCCAACACCGCAAACCGGGCAGGTCCAGTCTTTCGGAAGGTCTTCAAAGGAGGTCCCCGGCGGAATATTCCTGAATGGATCCCCTTCAGCAGGATCATACACATGACCACATACAACACATTTATACTTTCTCATGGTTGTCGTTTAAGAAAATAAGCGATTTGCATCCGCCATTTAATTATGGCATTCTCCTGATGCAAAATTAGAACTTATTTTCCTTCGATCCAATGGATGATTTTATCTGTTGTAGGTAAATCTCCGGGAGGTACCATTCCGACAAGGTGACCATTCTCATCAATCATGAATTTCTGGAAATTCCATTTGACCGGCGCGTCCATCACTCCATTCTCCTTCTTTGAGGTGAGCCATTTATAAAGAGGATCCATATCCTTTCCTTTAACGGAGATCTTTGCCATCATCGGGAAGGTCACACCATAATTCACAGTGCAGAATTCCTTGATCTGGTCATTGGTTCCGGGTTCCTGCCAGAGAAAATTGTTGGCAGGAAATCCAATGATGATGAAATTACCTGAACCGTATTTGGTGTATAACTCCTCAAGCTGCGCGTACTGCGGAGTATGACCGCACTTTGATGCAGTATTGACGACCAGTACTTTTTTCCCCTTCAGCGAGGACATGTCGAACGGCTTCCCGTCAATGGTTGTTACCTTGAAATCATAGAATGATTTTTTGCTATGGGCTTCTGTTATCGTTGTCATCAGCGTCATGGTTATTAATAATATGAATGTTTTCATTTTTCCTGAATTGATTTTGCTCTATGAAACAAATATGTCTGTAACGTTTTACCTTATAATTCTTCACTTATTCGCAAAGGTAGCTAATAAATACTATTTTTATGTAATCTAAATAAATAAAATCTCTAAAATGCCTGAGTTGAAGTGAAAGCGGTATGGATTGATTGGAAAGCACTCACTGACTCAATTTTGCCGCTGGTTCTTACGACGTGGCAATAAAAGCACAGCACTTTGGTAATTGAAACTGTGTGATTTATGTAACTTTTTCACATAATTCTGTAAATGTTTTGGGGATTAGGAGTTGTACCTTGTGAACCCTATAAGGTTCTTCGTAAAGATACGTGTCTGAATATTTTATCACAACAGGAGAAACAGTGCCACAATTCAAAGAAGAGAGCTATAATGAAAAAAACCGATAAGAAATTAGTCCCTGACATTCTGTGCAAACAGGCAAAAGAATTAATCGTTATCAACAAAGAACTCCTCTTTCAGAACAAAGAGAAGGAAAAGCGTGCGGCAGAGTTACTTATTGCCAACAAAGAACTCCTCTTTCAGAACAAAGAGAAGGAAAAGCGTGCGGCAGAATTACTTATTGCCAACAAAGAACTTCTCTTTCAGAACGAAGAAAAAGAAAAACGGGCGGCTGAACTACTTATTGCCAACAAAGAACTTACATTTCAGAATGAAGAGAAAGGAAAGCGTGCGGCAGAATTACTTATAGCCAACAAAGAACTTGCATTTCAAAACGAAGTGAAAGAAAAACAAGCGGCAGAGTTGGTCCTTGCTAAACAAGAACTTGCCTTTCAGCATGAGTTAGAAAGAATTAACAAAGAACTTCGTGAAAATCAAGCAAGTTTGAACCGTGCATTAGAAATTAACCATACAGGAGCCTGGAAACTTAACCTATTGGACGGAACTACGAATCGCACGTTGACCCACGACCGGATTTTTGGTTATGATACGCTATTGCCACATTGGACCTTAGAAATGTTCCTCGATCACGTTGTACCGGAAGATCGGTTATATGTGGACAATAGGTTTCGTGAAGCAATGGTATCACAGACCGACTGGGACTTTGAGTGCCGCATCTGTCGCGCCGACGGTCAAATTCTTTGGATTTCCACAAAGGGTGGTTACGAGCGAAATTCAGAAGGCAAACCCGAATGGATGTCCGGACTTGTTCAAGACATAACGGAGCGTAAGAAAGCAAAAGAAGCTTTTCAAGTAAATGAAGAAAAATACCGCAGTCTTTTCGAAAATTTGCAAGACGTTTTTTACCAGGTCGATCTTGCCGGGAGTATTACCGACATAAGCCAATCTATTAAGAGTTTTTCCGGTTACAGCAGGGATGAAATTATAGGCACCAATGCGTCCAGCTTTTATTATTACCACAATGACAGGGAGGCTCTGTTAAATGCAATAATGCAAGTTGGTGAAGTCAAAGACTATGAATTGGATATAAAGGCGATAAATGGAGAAATGAAGGTTGCTTCGGTTAATGCAAGGTTAATTTCCGATTCTAATGGCACGCCAAATCATATAGATGGGTCATTAAGGGATATCACTGAGCGCAAGCGGACGGAAGAGTCGCTGAAAAAGAGCGAGTCAAGCCTTAATGAAGCTCAGAATATTGGGCACATCGGCAATTGGGAACTTGATCTAATCACTCAAAAGGTGAACTGGTCAAAAAATTGCTTTATCATTTATGGATTAGAGCCGTACGAGATTGAACCTTCATTGGAATATTTTAAAAGCAGGGTTCATCCTGATGATGTGCATATAATTGATGAATCATTTGAAAATATTTTTAACCTCAAAGAACCAAACAATACTGAGTTCCGGATTCTCTTTCCAGACGGTAATTGTAAGTGGTTCCAAAACAATATGGTCCCAATTGTGATAAAAGATAAACTTGTTGCTTTAAAGGGAACCCAAATCGATATCACAGAACGAAAGCAGGCAGAAGAAGCCCTTGTAATCGCCAAGGAACGGGCCGAAGAGAGTGACCGTTTAAAATCAGCGTTTCTTGCCAATATGAGCCACGAAATCAGAACCCCGATGAACGGCATTCTGGGCTTTACCGGGCTTCTGAAAAATCCAACCCTGACCGGCGAAAAACAAAAGGAATTTATCAGTATCATTGAAAAAAGTGGAATCCGTATGCTCAATATCATCACTGATATAATCGATATCTCAAAAATTGAATCGGGTGCAATGCAGGTTTCAATGTCAGAAACAAATATCAACAAGCTGATTGATGATATTTTTGCCTTCTTCAAACCTGAAGCTGAAGAAAAAGGATTGCAGTTTATTCTGAAAAAAAGCAAACTAAAAATTATGAAGACTGATAGGGACAAGCTTTTTGCGATTCTTACCAATCTTATAAAAAATGCCATTATACATACGGATAAAGGCTCCATTGAATTTGGATTTAAGGAAAATGGTCAGCAACTGGAGTTTTTTGTAAAAGACACAGGTGAAGGAATTCCAGAAGACAAAATGGAACTTATTTTTGACAGGTTCAGACAGGTTAATGAAACGGATGCAAGAAAATATGAAGGTGCAGGATTGGGATTATCTATTTCCAAAGCATACGTGGAAATGCTGGGTGGAAAAATTTGTGTTGAAAGTGAGCTTGGCAAGGGTTCAATATTCTGCTTCACTTTACCATTTAACTTAACAGGAGAGGTTGAAAATCTGCGTCTCTTTAAATCAGTGCAGACACTACCCCCGGTTACCATGGGAATTGGTGAATTTGAAGTAAAAGAAATAGCTGAAAGTCCATTGGAAAATACACCAGATAATCAAATTAAAAAACTGAAAATACTGATTGCTGAAGATGATGAAGTATCGGCACTGTTCCTTTCACAGGTGCTCGAAGCCTACTGCAGGGAGCCAATCATCATTGTAGACACAGGGGGCGCAGCAGTCGAAGCCTGCCGCAACAGTCCCGATATAGATTTAATTATGATGGATATAAGAATCCCTGAAATGAATGGATATGAAGCCACGCGCCAAATCCGACAATTCAACAAAGATGTGGCCATCTTTGCTCAAACAGCCTATGGAATAGGCAGTGAAATGGAAAGGGTAAGAGCAACAAGTGTAGGTTGTAATGAATACATTTCAAAACCTATCAATGTCAACGAATTAAAAGGTCTTATTCAAAAGCAGTTTCTTCAATAAGAAAATCCATTTTGATTTATTCAGAATTTTTCGAATATCCCCAGTCCGAAGAGTGCAAAATCGTATTTAACGGGATCAGCAGGATCGAGGGAACGCAAAACCGAAGTCATTTCTTCAACGGCTTTCCAGTCATTTTGTTTTCTTTTAAGGATCCCAAGCTTGCGGGCAACATTCCCTGAATGGATATCCAGCGGGCAAAGCAATTCCGCGGGACTGATCTTTTTCCATAACCCAAAATCAACGCCCTTGCCATCATCTCTGACCATCCACCTCAGGAACATGTTGATCCGTTTGCAGGATGAACCTTTCATGGGATCCGGCAAATGTTTTTCAGTTCTTTTTTCATGGGGAGGCTCAATGAAGATCTTGCGGAATCCTGTTATTTTTTCCTTCATGCCGGTATGGAATTCTCCTGAAAAGCATGCTTCAAGTCCGTCGTGGTGAAGGTAAATATTCCTCAGCGATTCAAGGAAGAAGAGGCAATCCAGTCCGTTGAAGGTACGGTGATAAAAGGCAGAAAATGAATTGAATTCGGATCGGGAGGCCTCCGTGATAAAATGGAATGGGGAGCAATCCATCATGGAGAGCAGGCGGTTTGCATCTTTCACGATGCTTGCCCGGTTTCCCCAGGAGATGGCAGCCGAGAGAAATGCAGCAATCTCGATATCTTCCTTTAACGAAAACTGATGCGGGACCGAAACAGGATCCGGTCCGATGAAGGCAGGATTGTTATAAAGATTGTATTTCTCTTCAAGAAATTCGAAGAGCTCCTGATGGGATAATTCCATCGGGTTAATTTAAAACGATGACCGGTTTTAAAAGTGATTTTCCGATTTCCACAGCTTTTTCGTTTTCCGGGATCAGTTTGTGATGCCTTGCCGGAAGCGATTTTTCCAGTCCTTTCCTGAGGTATTCGGGCGCAACGAGAGGCTTCAGTTTTAGGAAACCACCCAGAACGACCATGTTGAAAACCTTGGCGAGACCAAGTTTTGCAGCTTCATCGGCTGCTTCGATCGTATAGATGTTGATGTCTTTTCTGACAGGATGACGGGTGATCCCGTTCGGGTCGTAGATCATGAGTCCGCCTGGTTTGACGCTGTTCTCAAACTTATCCATCGACTGCTGGTTGAGGATTATGGCGGTATCATAGGCATTTAAGATCGGGGAACTGATCCTTTCGTCGCTGATGATAACGGTTACATTGGCGGTTCCTCCCCTCATTTCCGGTCCGTAGGAAGGCATCCAGCTGACCTCCTTTTTCTGCATAACTCCTGCATAGGCAAGGATCTTTCCCATTGAAAGTACACCTTGTCCTCCAAAACCTGCTATGATAATCTCTTCAGTCATATTCGTTGTTGTTATGTAATGATAATTTCCTATTCTTTATCAACAGTTGCCTTTGGTTCGATAAGTTTTCCGTCAACTTTAATATCTCCCAGGGGATAAAAAGGGAACATATTTTCTTCCATCCATTTATTGGATTGAACGGGAGTCATTTTCCAGCCTGAGTTGCAATTCGAAACGACTTCCACAAAAGAGATCCCGGTTTTGTTTTTCTGGTTCTCAAATGCTTTCCGGAGGGCTTTTTTGGTCTTGCGTACGTTGGAAGGTGTATGCACGGACTGCCTGGTCACGTAATACGTTCCCGGAAGCTGCGCGATGAGTTCAGTCATCTTTAACGGATATCCCATGGATTCTACATCACGGCCATAAGGTGAAGTGGATGAGCGCATGTTGGGAAGCGTTGTAGGAGCCATCTGGCCGCCGGTCATACCGTAAATCCCGTTGTTGATGAAGATCATGGTGAAATGTTCGCCACGGTTGCAGGCATGGATGGTTTCGGCAGTGCCAATGGCAGCAAGGTCACCATCACCCTGGTATGTAAATACAAAATGGTCGGGCCACATTCTTTTGATTGCTGTTGCAAGGGCAGGAGCACGTCCGTGGGCTGCGCCGAGCATATCGATGTTCATAAAGTCATAAGCAAGAACGGAGCAGCCAACCGGTGAAACCCCGATGGTTTTATCCTGGATGCCCATTTCTTCCAATGTTTCCATGATCATCCGGTGAACGGTTCCATGGCCGCAACCCGGGCAATAGCTGAGTGGCCGGTCAACCAGGAGATCGGTTCGTTTATAGACGATATTTTCAGGTTTACGAATATCTGGTTTTGCGAATTGTTCTTCCATATTAACCTCCGATTATTTTTTGTTCCAATGCCAGAACGACTTCATCCGGGTTCGGAATGATTCCCCCGAAACGGCCGTAATGTTCTATTTTTAACGAGCAGCCTGCAGCCAGCTTCACATCTTCAATCATTTGTCCTGCGTTCATTTCAACAACCAGCATCCCTTTCACCTTTTTGGAAATTGCTGCAATTTCTTTTGTCGGAAACGGATAAAGCGTGATCGGTCTGAACAGTCCTACCTTTATGCCTTTGGCCCTGGCGAGGTCAATGGATTTCTGACAGATCCGGGCGGAGAGGCCGAATGCAACGAAGAGGTATTCGGCATCCTCAGTCTGGATGGTCTCGTACAGCACTTCATTTTCTTCCATTTGCCTGTACTTTGCCTGCAGTTTCAGGTTGACTCTTTCCTGTCCTGCCGGATCAAGGTCAAGTGAAGTGATGATGTTATGCTCGCGGGTTTTGGGTTTACCCGTTGCGGCCCACGGGCATTGTTCTATAATCTGCTGTTCAGTTCTTCGGGGAATCGGATCGAAGAGTTCAACTTTCTCCATCATTTGTCCGATGGCACCATCTGAGAGGATCAGGGCAGGAGTCCTGTATTTGAATGAAAGATCGAAACCCAGTTTAACAAAATCCGACATCTCCTGAACCGAAGCAGGTGCCAGAACAATCACGTGATAATCGCCATGACCGCCACCTTTCACAGCCTGGAAATAGTCTGCCTGGGAAGGCTGGATGGTTCCCAATCCGGGGCCGCCGCGAACAACATTGACGAGCAACGCCGGCAGTTCTGCACCAGCCATGTAACTGATTCCTTCCTGCATCAGGCTGATCCCGGGACTTGATGAAGATGTCATAACCATCTTACCTGTTCCTGCGCCGCCATATAGCATATTGATGGAAGCTGTTTCACTTTCTGCCTGCAGTACCACCATTCCGGTACGCTCATAAGGCTTTTCCATCATGAGGTATTCCATCACTTCTGATTGCGGGGTTATCGGATATCCAAAATAACCATCGCAGCCGGCCCGGATAGCAGCTTCAGCAACTGCCTCATTGCCTTTCATTAATCTTAACTCACCCATTCGATATGATTTTTTTATTTTTTATTATGCATCAACTTTGGCCCGGTACACAGTGATTACCCCGTCAGGGCAAACCACCGCGCAATTCATGCAACCGGTGCATTCATCATTGACCTTGACAGCAAAATGATAGCCTTTGCCGTTTACTTCTTTGGCCATTGCAATGACGGAAAAGGGACACGCAGCAATACACACTTCGCAACCTTTGCAACGCTCCACGTTAATTACAATGTCACCTTTAATTTTAGCCATAAATAATAGGATTAAGGATACTATTCGGATAATGAGTGACGAAGGTAAAGAAAAATAATTGAACCGAAAGGTATCCGCAATGGCTTTTTGGATGAAATGGCGGCAATTTAGAATAAGTTTAATCTGTAAGTCTCTACGTGTAACGCGTAACGTGTAACCAATACCTATAAGTGTTATGAAACAAAATAGTTATTTGACTGTTAGTATATTCCTCTACTTTTATGAACGTTAATAGGTTTGATGGCGGAGTAAAAGAAATATCCTTACTTTTGTCCGATTCCGGCTTGCTTCTGACTTGAAAATCATCTTGCCAGAACGGTTTTGATCAATTCTTTAACTCTTATGAAAATGAAATTTTCTTTTTTTGCAGCCTTACTGGTTATCCTGTTAATAGTGGTAGTTTCATGCCATCACAAAGCAGATCTATCCATTGCCCCGCCCAAACCAGCGCCACCCGGCCCGGATTTTAAATGTTCGCACGACACGATCTACTTTCAGAATTTCGTATTGCCGGTGATCCTTACAGGCTGTGCCAAGTCGGGATGTCATGATGCCGCAACCCGCAAGGGAGGACATGTCCTGGACAGCTATGAAGGAATCAGCAGACTGGTTGTTCCTTTCAATCCACAGGCCAGCAAGCTTTACACCATTCTTTTTAGCGGAACCAGTCAAAGAATGCCGCCTGACACACCGTTTAACGCTGATCAGAAGAGTATCATCTATTGGTGGATAGCCCAGGGTGCATACAACAACAAGTGTGATTCGGCAGGCTGTGACTCAACGAATGTGACGTACACCGGATCGATCAGCCCGATCATTCAGTCCTGGTGTTTAGGCTGCCACAGCGGATCTTCACCCTCACACGGACTTTCCCTTGAAACGTATGCTGAAGTTGTGGCCTGTGCCAACAGCAACAGGCTGATGGGGTCAATCAGGCATGAATCCGGTTATTCAGCAATGCCGGTCGGGGGATCACTTTCCCCCTGTGAGATTGCATTATTCCAAAAATGGATAAATCTTGGTAAACCACAAAAATAAAGTCAGACAAAACAAATGAGAAAAATTTTAAGCGGTATTTTCATACTGGGATCATTCCTGTTGTTATTTCCTTCATGTTACAATGACAACGAATATGACCTGTATCCCTTTCCGGGAACCAAGTGCGACAGCACGAATGTGACCTATTCACAAACCATTGCCCCGATCATGACAGCCAACTGCAATGTTTGCCATTCTTCTGCCATTGCTTCGGGTGGGGTGGTCACTGAAACCTATAACGGGATGCTGGTCATTGCAAACAACGGCCGCCTCTGGCTCGATGTGAGCTGGGCATCTTCAGGTGACCCGATGCCAAAAGGCGGCAGCAAGTTATCTGACTGCGACCTGGGTAAAATAAAGAAATGGATCAACCTTGGATCTCCCAACAACTAAACTTATGACCATGAAAATACAAATACCATTATTTATTGTGATCCTCCTGGTGCTTCTTTCAAGCCGGGTAATCGCCCAGGATGATATGATGGCGCTGCTGAATAAGGATGAAAAGCCAACCATCGACTATACTTCGGCAACCTTCAAAACGACCAAAGTAGTCATTGGACAATCATCAGAAAATTCGCCTACGGGAAACCTGTTGTTTATGATCACGCATCATTTTGGCGCATTAAACTCAGGCTATGAGAACCTGTTTGGACTGAAACAGGCCACAGTCCGCCTGGGACTGGAATACGGAGCCACCGATTGGCTGGGATTTGGCGTCGGGCTGAATACACTGAAAAACACCTGGGATGGATTTGCCAAAGTGAAAGCACTCCGGCAGAGTACAGGTGCCAGGAGGATGCCAATAACCATGACAATTTTTGGGAGTACTTCAATTTATACAACCAAATGGGAGGATCCGACCCGGACAAATTATTTCACCTCAAGAATCTCGTATGCCTCTCAGGTAATCGTAGCCAGGAAATTCGGTGACCGGTTGTCTTTGCAAATTGCACCAACATATGTTCACCTGAACCTTGTCCCATCGTATAATGACCACAACAATATTTTCTCCCTGGGAGCAGCCGGACGATTTAAAGTCAGCGAACGCGTCTCAATCAATGCTGAGTATTATTACCTGTTCCCGAAACAGATCGTTTCCACGCCGGCATACAGTTCGTTTTCGGCAGGTGTTGACATTGAGACCGGCGGACATGTATTCCAGATCTTCCTGACCAATTCCATGGGTGAGAATATGGAAAGCATCATCACACAAACAACAGGTACCTGGTTTAAGGGGAATATTTTCCTTGGATTCAATATTTCAAGGGTTTTTACCGTTGTTAAACCAAAGGAATACAGGAAAAAGGGAAACTAGAGGTCATTGAATACCGAACAAGGATCAATTTTGAATATCAAACAAGGATTAACGATTTTTGATTTTTGAAGTTGTATAGAAATCTCCAAGCCGTAATTACTTCTTAAATCGTAAATCGTTGATCCTTGTTCTTAAATCGAACTGGCCAATTATCAATCAAGAATTAATTCTAGCAAATGAAGACCTGGATAAAAATTATTTTAGGATTGTTTGTTGTCGGGATCATCGCAGCAGTCCTGGTTTATTTTTTCGTTTACAATAAACCGCATCCGAATTATGAGAGAATGACTGCAGCATATACCGTAACCGCTGCGGATCTTTATAAATCCTACACGACGAATAAAACCTCGGCCGGCGCTAAATACAACGGTAAAGTCATTGCCCTGTCGGGAAGACTTTCAAAGGTTGAGGTAACCGATTCGCTTACGACCTGTGTGTTTGTCTTCAACAAAGGGATGTTTGGTGACGAAGGCGTTCGTTGCACGATGTTGCCCGACAACAGTGACCTGGCAAAAAAGCTTCAACCCGATGGAGAAGTTAGTCTGAAAGGCTATTGCACCGGGTTTAATGATACCGATGTAATTCTTGAAAAATGTTCAATTGTTAAACGATAACCTGATTTAAACCCATGAAGAAACTGCTCTTAATCCTGTTCTGCCTGTCGTTGCTGATAGTAACGACGAATGCCCAGAAATTCATCACGAAAACCGGTCACATTAAATTTTATTCAGACAGTCCCCTGGAAAAGATTGAAGCCCATAACAGGCAGGTGAATGCTGCGCTCGATGGTGCAACCGGGGATTTTGCTTTCAAGGTCCTGGTGAGATCTTTTGAATTCGAGAAAGCCCTGATGCAGGAGCATTTCAATGAGAATTATATTGAGTCGGATAAATTTCCTACTGCAACTTTTCTTGGAAAAGTGATCAATATAAAGGAAGTGAATGTCGTGAAAGACGGCTCATACCAGGCCATGGTTGAAGGAAAGCTTACGATTCACGGGGTTACGCAAAATGTGAAGGAAAAAGGCACTTTTGATGTCAAGGGTGGAAAGATCACCGGAAAAGCAAAGTTCAATATTGTGCTTGCTGATTATAACATCAAGATCCCGGGAGCTGTTGCCAATAATATTTCCAAGACTGTTGAAATCACCGTTGACCTGGTGCTGGAGAAGCTGAACTAGGGAGAACAGATAGGAAATCTGTGACTCGTGACACTTACTGAGGTAGGTAATCAAATCAATTTTGTTTCACGCAGATTTTCGCAGATTTGATCGCTGATTTCGCTGAAAAGATTGTTAATAACAGGACATTTTCTCTGTGAATCTCTGTGCATTCTCTGTGGTTCTCTGTGGAACAAAATCCCAGACAAGAAAACGTAAAAGTTAAAAACGAATGTGTGTGATGCGGTCTTTTATTTTACCGGATGGTTTTCGCGGAAGATCTTTAACCGTTCTTCAAGTGCCGGGAATTGGTCCCTGTGAACCAGCGATACACAGGCACGAAGACCTTCCTTGCGCTCGCTTCCGGTGATGGAAAGCGCAATTGCACTGATCCCGTAATAGAGCAACTCTTCAAGCAACTCCTCGCCTGTGAAGCCTGGATAGGCAAAAGTGAAATAAAATCCATCTGCGATCGGAACTCCTTCATCTTCGTCATAAACAATGTGAAATCCATTGTCGATAAAGAGTTTCTTCATGATCCTGGCCTTCTCACCATATTCCCTGACATTACCAATAAAATTGTACGTGCCGTCGTTTACGGCTTTCAGCATGGCGGCCAGTCCGTATTGGGCAGAATGACTGGTCCCGGCACTGAGTGCGTAGATTGTGCCATAGATGAGTGCACGGCCAAAGATGTCGGTTGTGTAGTACCTGAGAAGATCAGGCATCTGGGCATTGAAGATCTTATTCGAAATAACCATTGATGCGATCCGCTGCCCGGCATAACTGAAGGCTTTTGAACTTGAGATCAGCAGGATGAAATTATCGGTATATTTTGCAACGGTTGGCTGAAACGGAGGAACACCCGGCCTGGAATAATCCTTGCGGAAATCCATTCCAAAATAGGCCAGGTCTTCAAGAACGATCACATTATACTTGTTGGCCATTTCACCGAAGATCTGCAGTTCGTGCGGGGTAAAACAGATCCAGGAAGGGTTGTTCGGATTCGAATAAAGCAGCGAATGAATATTCCCTTTGGAGAGAACGGATTCCAGCTTACTGCGAAGCTTTTCACCACGGTAATCATACACATCAAACGATTCAAACTTCTGACCCAACACGATGTGTTGCTGGCGATGGACAGGAAACCCCGGATCAATCAAGAGCGTAGTGTCACGTTCCTTGTAAATCCTCGATAAGGTAAGAAATGCTGCAAATCCGCCCTGCATGGAACCTACCGTTGGAATGCAATTGGCTTCATCCACATCCACATCAAGAAACAACTTGACAAAACGGGCTACTTCATGTTTCAGCACCGGCGTTCCTTCAATTTCAGGGTACACTGAGGCAACACCTTCTCTCAGTGCCTTGATTTCAGCATCAATGCCGATCTGCGGTGGAAGCAGGCCGGGAACTCCCATCTCCATCCGGATAAATTTTTCTCCAGTCTCCACCTCGATCTTGTTGATCAGCTTCTTTACTTCACGGATTGATGCTTTTCCGATATTCCTGATCTTGCTCTCGCTAATCTGCCGGCGGACTATTTCGCTGTTGATGGGAGTGTCCTTCATAAGAAAAAAAATAACGCGTTAAGGGGAACTATTATGTGCACAAAATTGGAGAATAATTTGGAATAATACAACGGTTTTAAAAACTATGGGAATAAATTATTAATTGAAATATCCAGAGTGATCTGAAAAAGTGATTGACGAATATGCGATTAACGAATACGGGAATGAAATGACATGAATATACGAATGACGAATTATGGGATTATTCATGTCATTCGACATTCGAGAATTGCATTCGCATATTCGTCATTCCCGAATTCGTCATTCAAAATGGTGTATCGCTTCCCAGGTAACAGGTCAATCCTGCATCAGTGAAGTAAGACGATGCTTTGATCAATTCTTCTGCCGAGGGCACTTTGAATTCTGTTGTGTAATAAGATTGTCCGAGCAGCCTGTATTTCTCTCTTCCCATGTGATGTGCCGGAATGATATTCACCTCTTTTTTTCCTGTTGAGAGAATAAATTCAACCAGTTCGGCAAGGGTAGTTTCATCATCATTAACACCGGGTATCAATGGAATCCGGAAGATCAGCCGGCCCGGAAATTCTTCCGCGAGGAGTTTTGCATTCTTAAGGATCTGCCTGTTGCCGGTCCCGGTAACTTCTTTGTGTTTTTCAGGATTGATGTGTTTCAGATCAAAAAAGATCCAGTCGAGCCATTCAAGACTCTGGCTGATATTTTTCCAGGGCACATTGCCGCAGGTTTCAACAGAAGTATGAATGAATGCATCGAAACATTTTTTCAGGATGGATTGCGCAAAGTCAGGCTGCATGAACGGCTCACCACCTGTCAGTGTGATGCCGCCATTCGCACCCCAGTATTGACGGTCGCGCTGAATGATCCGGAAAAGATCTGTTGTATTGATGTAATAACCTGCTTTACGGATCGCACCTGCGTAACATGAATCTGTGCAGGCATACGACGTACATGACTTACAAACCTGGGGATTGAAATTGAGAAACTGATCTGTAACAGTGATTGCGTCATGCGGACAGGCCTGCATGCAAAGCAGGTCCATTGTACATTTTGTCGGGTTATAAAGGATCTCGGGAGATGCATGGATTCCCTCAGGGTTTGAGCACCATTCGCAGCGCATCGGGCATCCCTTCAGGAAAAGAAGCGTCCGGCACCCGGGTCCGTCATGTACTGAAAAACCCTGGATGTCGAAAAGATAACCGCCTGTCAGCTGAGTTGCATCCATGTAAAATCAACACATTTGGAAGCATTCAGATCGGGGCTGGCGAGTTTGTTTCCCATGCATTTGCCAAGGAACTCTTTCTCTGCCGTATAATACGTGCAGAATTTACATTTCGGCTGGCGATCGAATTCCTTACAGGCCGGATCATCCGGGGTGATGGTTGTTTTCTCCAATTTGCATAATCCCCTGAAAACATCCACGGGAAGGTAGAACCTGCAATCCTTGCAATTGTATTCCATGATCGGTCTGTTATAAATTAAAGCTCTTCATATTCGGTCCGTGAGATCACTTCATCCTGGATCTGCTTTCCAAGTTCAACCCAGTATTGTGTGAAACCTGCAACGCGAACCAGCAGGCTGCGGTACTTGTCGGGGTCTTCCTGTGCCTGTTTCAGCATGCGTGAATCGACAATGTTGAACTGCACGTGGAATCCGCCTTTCCGCATGTACGACCGGATCAGTTCCAGGAATTTTCTCGAGCCTTCACGGCCTTTCACGACCGAAGGATGAATTTTTATGTTCATCTGCGAATTCTGCGAAAGCGAGTGGTTCCAGCAGCTGGCCGATTCAAACAGGGCATACGGGCCATTGCGGTCTGTGCCCGGGTAAGCCGATACTGATCCGTCGGAGAATGTCGTCCCGGAGAGACGGCCGTCAGCTGATGCAAGTGTGACTGCGCCCATCGGGCCATGCGTGGATACCGAGATCTGGCAGGCATAGAGCGGCTGATCATACAACGAACGGAACTCATGGGTCATCGAGCAAAACCAGTTCTCCCACTGTGCCATGACCGAATCAACGTATGCATCATCATTGCCGAACTTTGGGGCATCCAGAGAAAACTTGTGGATCTTCTTCCATTTATCATATTCCTCTGTGGCAACCTGGTCAAGCAGTGAATAGGAACCTGTTTCCTGTGCTGTCTTATACCCGAAATTGGCCAGGATCGCAGCCTGGTAGTCTTTCAGTGAAAAGTTCTTCTGGTCATACACATTCTTTTTCAATGAAGCCAGCGAGTTCACGAGGTTTGCCGTGCCGCAGCTTTCAACATTGAAGGTGGTATTGTACCGGCTTCCCATCTGCCCGATGTCGCGACCTTTGTCAAGACAATCCGGCTTAAGCATTGAGTTTACCAGTGAAGGAGAAATTTTACGCCAGGCATCATGCTGGATGTTATTGGTCAGCGTAAGGACATGAACTGCCCGGTGAAAATAGGTTTGAAATGCCTGCCAGAGTTCATCGTAACTGTTGAGAGCAAATCCATGGGATGGGAATATCCGTTCGCCGGAACGCATATCCATTCCGTCGAACAACACAACTTCCAGGATCTTGGGAAGTGATAAAAAATGCACCCCGACGCTGGTAGCAGGAGCAGAGCCACCGGGAATCCAATGGATCTCTCCATCGAGATTCAGCGGCATCCAGGAACCGGGTGATGTTTCGAGGCATCCGCCAATTGACCATGCTCTTGCCTCCTCGGTCTTCATTCCTTCATGACCGTAATTAGCGATCAGGAATTCCATGGCAACCTGATTATTAACCCACGCAGGGTATCCGGTTCCGATTTTAGTACATTCAATTCCCTTCATCAGGAATTCTTCCGGAAGTTTTTCGTCATATAAAAGAGAAAGGGTGGGTTGGGGTGTATCACAGGTAATCCCTGCTTCCATGATCAACATTTCAAGCTCATTTGATGCCTGGGTTCCGTCTTTTTTGAGACCACCAATGCACAGGTTGTTGAAGGTGTTGCCTGAAAGAACACCCCCTACAACGCCCATCGATGCAAAACAATCGATTTCAGTAAATTTGATCCTCATGCATTCGAGGAGTTCAAGGGTTCTTTCACGATCAATGATTCCATTCTCCAGATCCCTCTTCCAATAAGGATAAAGAACCTGTCCTACCCGGCCGGGGGAAAGTCCTGATATGGCATCTTCATTTAATACTGCAGTATGGAAGATCCAGATCATCTGCAACGCATCGTGAAAGTTTCGCGGGCGATCCTTTGCAAGCCATTCCAATCGCTCAGCCATTTCGCTGTATTCCTGTTTTTGTTTTTCGTCTTTTTCAAGGCTACAGAGAAATTTTGCTTCTTCTGCATGATTCCGGATCCAACTCTGTAATCCTTGTAACATGATTTTAAGCGCGTGAAAGAAATAGATTCGATCCATGTCTGGAGAGCCTGCAACTTCTGCAATTCCTTCATCGCAAATCCGGATGATCCCGTCGATCCCGTATTGAAGTGGATAATAAAAGTTTATGACTTCACGTCCCTGGGGAAGTGTGTATCCTGAATCAAACATACAAATTACAGAACGCATCAGGGCTTCTTTCTCTTTGTATCCCGGAACAAGCTGTTCATATTTATGACCAATATCGTCAACCGATTTGTCTTTCCATTTTTTTGCAACTTCCATCAGGATCGGAAGTTCCTCCATACGGAGGCCGAATTTACCGGCGATTGAGATTACATTCCCACTGCTTTTCGTAACATTCCCGCCTCCTTTACCTACTGTCGTGAAGCTGTCGGCTGTAAGTTTTCCCGATTCCATTGCTTCCTTGTAAAGCGCATCCTCGGCTGCCATGAAAAAGGCTTCAGATAACCATGGCATAGGGTAGGAGCCCCTTAGGTAAGCGGCTTTTCCCATTACCAGCAGTTCTCCCGGGTAAATTACCGGGGTAAGGTGTTCAAATCCTGATTTCATAGCTTCAGCCCGCCTAACGATGGGAATTTCTCCTTCAAGTTCTTCCCAGCGACGGGTATACCAATAAGGAAATTCTACCGAAGCCGATGATTTTGCTTCGAAATAAAGTTCTCTGGCTTTATTTGCACGGGCGCCGGGTGAACGTTTGGCTTCCCTGTTTTCAATAGAGTCGACAGGTTTTTGCCCGTAATAATTAATGGTTTCTTTGGTGCTAAAGTCGGGTTGTTTCATGCTGTTTTATTACAATGCAAATATACAAATTTTGCCATATGTATCCGTCCAATAATTAATATTCATAATCAATAACAGTTTTTTCTACCGTATAGTTTTTGTTGAATTCAATAAATGCAAGATGATCAGGATGGACTTGGTATGTTTTAAGATAATCCATTGTTGAAAAAGAGGAATTAATAACAAGGTCAAACGCTGCTTTGCTGTCAGAGATATTGATACCGACCTCGAATTCAAGAATAACCGGGATTGTTTTCTTCAAGTTAAGCAATTCATTTCTTATGGCGTGTAAAGCTGTTTTTTTCTCTATAGGAGAAGTGTATTCCCGTAGTTTAAACATTACGATGTGGCGGATCATAGAATGAGATTAAGGTTTATTAAATGTCAGGTACTGTCCCCTGAGATTTCTTAATTAAATGATGGGTCAGTTGGGAAATTAGCCCATAGAGCATAATCTTTTCCCATATTTTTAAGGTGCGTACGCCAAAGAGTTTGAGGATTCGGGTTGATCACTTCAGCTATTGTGGTATGCGAGAGAATCCAGGATTTTTCGCTGATCTCACGGTCAAGTTGTGAAGCATCCCATCCTGAATATCCTATATAAAAGCGGATATCGTTTTCCGTGATCTCATGAAGATTGACCATCTCCCTGATAATTTCAAGGTCTCCACCCCAGTATAATCCTTTCATAATCTCCAAACTATCCTCAATCTCG